>Ga0066856_10001013_pt1 | contig 10826 bp, 11 predicted proteins | sample ETNtaG_5_FD_65605 | JGI IMG/M metagenome (GOLD analysis project Ga0066856, IMG submission 65605) | Marine microbial and viral communities from oxygen minimum zone, Eastern Pacific Ocean - ETNP201406SV205 | ecosystem: Environmental > Aquatic > Marine > Oceanic | place: Pacific Ocean: Eastern...
ATAATATTTCATTCGCTCTATATGTATCTATAGTTTCGTATATATTTTCATATATTTGTTCAATAGAAAGTCCCGGTAAATGAGGATTAGACACTATTTTAATATCTCCGCTATTCGCATCATAAATGCTAATATATATGTAAAAATCATCTAATTCGGGCTCTAGCAAAACAGATAATAATATTGCATCATCTTCATCATTATCACAATCTAAATTACATCCAGGCGATACTATACGAGTTACTTCTCTCTTAATAGGAGATACCTTATTTACTTGATCCATATAAACTATTGTATAACCATTCGCTATCAATTTCTTTTCAAAACGTTTGTAACTATGGTCTGGAACACCAGCCATCAAATCTTCACCTTTTTTTGTAATACGTATACCCAAAATATCACGACACGCTTTTATTTGTTCTTCATCATGCTTATCTGGAGGAGCATATACTTCGTAAAAACTACCCACCTGCATTAATAAAATAGTCTTAATTCCATAAGTATTTCTATATTCATTTGTAATACTATAATATTCTGAAATTATGGGATGAGGGCGTTTCATCCTCTTATCTAATTATATTTATGAGAAACTTCTTAAGTTTATTAATAACAAACAATATATAAGAAGATAACACGAATAATATTCATATGGCTACATTTGGTACACAAGAAAGTGTTGATGAGACCGATTATCTAGAAGTTGACCAAGCACTCCCCGGACAAAATTTCTGTTGTTTATCTTTTTTGTCGCCTGACAAGGTTTTAGAAACCAAGGATAAATTTATTATGAAAAAATTTATTGAAAGTTTGGAGGATAAAGAAGGTAATATTTCTATTAAAACTTCTGAATTTAACGCCAAATATGAAGATTTTCAAGCAGTTAAGGGTCAAGAAATGGATGAATTATTCCATAAAGAAGGAGGGTTTCAAACTTCTATGAGAGGAGTTAAAGTTCGTGGTGTATATAATTCTTACGAAGAGGCAGCAAAAAGGGCACAAACTCTTCAAAGAGCGGATAGATCCTTTCATGTTTTTGTAGGACAGGTTGGTTATTGGTTACCATGGGATCCTAATGCTGATAATGTGGCAGAACAAGAATATTTAGAAAAAGAACTAAATGAGCTAATGAAGAATTATAAAAATAATCAGATTCAAAGAGATTTGTTTTATTCTGAACAAATTCAACAACAAAAAGAGAAAGCTGCAAAAGAAACTGCTCAAAAAAAGGAAGAATTAAACAAAATTGAAGAAGTTGAAGAAATTGAAGAAATTGGTGTTGAAGAAACCAAAGAATCTTCCGAACCCTTATCTGCCGCAGTCTAAAGAAAATTATGGTCGTGACGGTCGTGTTCATGGTGGTCCTCCTCCGACGCGCGGCGGTGGACCGCCGGCACCGCAAGGCGGACCACGTTGTTTATCCATTTTTATGGCTGCTATTTGTATTTCGTCAAAAATTGTAATAAAATCATTCCAACTGATCCAAAATAGTCCATCTGGATCTTTTGTCCAATTAACTTTTGTTGCAACGTCTGGGTATTCTTTCCACTTATTTGAACTATCACACCAATCTAAATTACTTTCGTGGCTATTACCCCAAGGATTACGCAATTGAACTAATTTTAATTTTTCATCTTCATAAACCCTTAATAAAGAATACGCATGTCTTTCAATTAGACCATCTTTTCGAGCTTTTTCCATAACATTTCCATGTATAGATGCTGCCATTACAAAACAGTTTTTGTCACATTTATCAATAAATTTAAACATTTCTTCGCTATTATTTTTGTCATTGTTTGAATGAATCCACATTTTTTGAAAATTCCACGGATTTTCTCTTATTTTATCTATTGCTGCTATTCTTTTTATCCAATTTTTATTTTTTTTATTTTTACCCCATATTTGTAAATCTTTGCATCCAGTTAATACCATCCATGCTAAAATAGGATAACCACCGCTTAATTTTGAATATGAGCCACAAGCCTTTGCCAGTGCTTTTTCAATTAAAATTATATACATTTCATTTTCATGTGGTTGTGCATATAGGGGTCGTGGTATATCATACCATTTTTGTTTACAACAAGGTATTCTATCATCTATTGTAATAATTACCCATTTATTTTTGGAAATATCAAATAAGTGTAAATCATATTTTCCATTTTCAGATACTTTTTCCGTTTTAAATGTCTTTTCTTTGAAAAAATATGGAAATTCTGCCAAAGTAGCTATAGCAGATAATAACCAACAATCCCCTAATCCACCTTGAAGAATATCATTCGGTTCAACATCATGAAATAGAACCATTTCTGTATTTTGTGGTTGTAATTTTGTTGCCCTAACCCAAGATACATCCTTTTCATTAGTTTCTCCTAAAGATTTTTTATTTGTAGGAAATTCTTCGTCACAAAATAATTCTATAGTTGAATTAGTAGAATCATTAAAATCTAAATCTGATTTTATATAAGGTTTTACAATAATACCTGATTTACTCCAATCAGCTAATTCAGGAGAGTTACAATTGCTGTCAACACTTTTCATGTACATATAATTTGAAGTTACTTGGGGACCAATACCCCAGCAATATTTGTTTCTATACAAATATTTATTATCCTCTTTGTTATAATATACAGGAAATCCAAAACTTGTTTGACTACCTTTTACATAGCCTCCTCGAATATTATAATACTTCGAATAAACTATAAAAGCATCCCGCGACACATCCTGCGGGGCGGCCGCGGGCGCGTTTGCGCACAGCGCCTCAATACACATTTCCTTCTCCGGTTCCCATTTTCGATTTTTATTATATATGTTCCAATTCCCTTTAGAAAATAAATCTCCTGATTTACAAAATGCTCTAAATGACAAAGAACCAAGTCTTGAACCAATCGCATAAAACTCTGGTCTCACTTTATAAATAAACATTTCCCCATTTTCATGTACATAAGTATCTTCCCCAAATTTTCCTTTATTGGATAAAATACAATATTTACCAATTATTTTGCTGGTATTATATTCTTTTGAACATTTTACAACAACATTTTCATGTGTAACAAAAACCGACATATTAATAAATATCACGAAAACATAGATTTTCTGAGATTTTAAATTATTTCAAGAATGTAATGAAAGTCTATTTAGAATTTATCATTATGATTCTTATTATAATAACCGGATTCCTTATTCCAATCGCTTTTAAAGATATGCCTCTTGATTTTAAGACACCTGTATTAAATTATATTTCTAATAAATATAATGCCTAAATTCAAAGGCCGACCCTATACCGCGCGTAAACATACTAAAAAATTGAAACATAAATCTACTCTTAAATTTAAAAAAAAGTTTTCTAAAAAGAAAAAAATATATAACAGAAAATCTGGTGGTTCTGATTCAAGTAATGATACTCAGACCAGCCTTTTACAAGAAGCATTGAAACGGGACTTGGAAATATCAGATAGCTCCTCATCTGTTGATCTGTCAGATAATAACTCAAAAAAAGGGTATGCTATGAACATACTCAAAAAAACTCCAAAAAAAAGTAACAAAAAAATTATTATTCCCGACTGGCGCGTCGATAATGGAGTACGGGTAGTGTATGGAAACACTGTAAAAGAAGCGCGCACAAATGCTATTAAAGTATTAAGAAAGAAGCCATCATCTAAAAAGGGTAAGAAAAAATCTTTGAAACCCATTTATAAACCAGAAAAATCAGACATTTGGGATGAATCATATTTGAGAGATCCTTTTAATTTGGATAATCATCCAGCAAGCAGCTATCTTGGTTCCAAGTTATATGTTGATGGTCGCAAAAAATACAACAGTGATTCATAAATAAGAAATTAAAATTAAAAATGTTACATTGGTTAATTGTAAATGTACAGAGATAGAAATTTTTCAAGAGAAGCCTTATGTCCTACTAATGATGAATCTTGTCAAGATATTAAATGTAAATGGGTTTGTAATCAACATTCTGATTGTGAAATGAATTCAAAACCTGTGTGTGAAGTACCTAAATGCCGTATTATATGTAATCCACCAGAACAACCGATATGTACTGTAAAAACCTCAGCCCCTGTATGTAAAACCGTTTGTAATAAAATTGACGGCTGTTATAATTGTACCAATGTATGTCAACCTCTAAAAACATGGCTTGATTGTGTTAAACAAGACCCAGTATGTCAGGTAAAATGTGATCCACCAAATTGTACAAAAGAATATGAATTGCCTAAAAAAGGATGTAAACCACCAACATGTAAGCTTGTATGCCCACCAAGCGCTGATGGTTCATATAGTTATACTACTGGTAGTCTTTAACTATTTGTGAGTTACACATATGAAAAATACAAAAAATGATATAACAATAAATCCAACTCCAATATGAAATATTCTATCATCTACCCAAAATACTTCTCTTAAAATATAAAATAACTCAATTAAAGTATCCCACCATTCTTTCTTATTTAACTTATCATATCTCTTGAAATCTAATAAATCCATTATAATTTTATGCCAAGTTAATACAAACTCGTCTATTAATTCACGCACAGAAACATCCAAAAATGGGTCTTTTTTTATATTTTTCTCAATATAATCTTCTGGTAATTCAGTTTCTTCAAATTCTTTTTCACGTTCTACTTTCCTGGCCTCTTCCTCTACTCTTAATTTTTGATCCTCTTTGAATGTACTTAAATGTCTGTTCATTACCATTGTAATTCACATAGAAAAAAATTTCAAATAAAACCAACTTATATACCATAAATACCTTTTTGAGCTACTTCCGCATCCTGTGTTGGTAAAACTCCACTAACACCTATTGCACCAACACAAGTATCATCTATAAATATAGGCTCACCACCTCCTAATAAATTATAACCAGAAGCCAATAAAGCCGGACGTATTTCATTTACCGCATTTTCTAAATCTAAAGTCGGTTTTCTAAATAATGCCGCCGTTTTTGCCTTATTTTTTGCTAATCCCGCTGATGCCGGAAAAGCCCCATCAATTCGTTTTAAACATAATGGTACACCAGCTGAATCAACTATACAAATAGATACTTTCCAATTATTATCAATAGCCACTTTTTCAGCGGCTTTCAAAACCTTATTTGCGGATTCACTATTTAAAAATGGATTTTTTTTTGATTCCATAATCTCCTTATACTCATTTATTATTCTATTTGCCAAAAACAATGTATTTTGTACATATTTCACATTTGAAATTCCTTGTCCACATCCATATATATTTGACCAGGCTTTCGGTTTTTTATTTTCAGAACTAAATACATTTTGACTTGCATCGCTTCGGTCTCCTACGCGAGGGGGAACACCTGTACGCGGCTCTAAGATGACAGAACCATCACTTATTTTCATACCAGCATTCTCAATCGATTTACTCAAATAATTTCCATTAATTCCCGTAAACACATTTGTATTAACTATATCTTTAGAAGTAGAATCTATTATCATTCTCTTATAATCATCCGAAGCATTCGCATCAGTTGTTACTATAAATGGAGACCCAATATATGCAAAATCGGCACCCATTGTTATCGCCGCCGCCACACTTCTACCACTCGATATAGCTCCGGATAATGCCAATGGCCCATCAAACCATTCTCTTATTTCTTGTATTAGAGCAAATGGTGATAATGAACCCGCATGCCCTCCCGCACCAGCAGCTACCGCTATTAAACCATCTGCACCCTTTTCATAAGCCTTCTTTGCATGCTTATTATTCGTTACATCATGTAACACAATTCCTCCATATGAATGAACTGCGTCATTAATTTCTTCATTCGCACCAAGACTTGTTATTACTATCGGTACCTCGTGCTTTACAATTGTTTCCATATCCTGCATAAGCCTATCATTTGACTTATGTACTATTTGATTTACAGCATATAAAGGACAACAAGAATCATAGTGTTGTTCATCTCTTTCTAATCTTCTCTTAATATCCTTTAACCAATTATCAAGAGTTGACTCCTTTTTTTCATTTCGAGCATTTAAAGCTGGAAAACTACCAATTATGCCAGATTTACATTGATTTATTACAAGATCCGGTGTAGATACTATAAACATTGGAGCCGCAATAATTGGTGCTCTCATATGTTTCAACATTAACGCTTTACTTGCCATTATGCGTTTTTAATAGTTTTTATTTATACTATTTGCGTTATGAGCTATAATATATCACTAAATATTACCTCACTAAATATTACCTCACTAAATATGACCGCCGTGTATATAAAAGGTAAAATATTAAAGGATTTATCAGAACTTGATTTTAAAGCTTTATATGTTTTCATCTTTATTATAAGTCTTGATAAACTACTAATTTGGATAGATAAATTATGAACGCCTAATTAACATAGTATTTTCAAGTTCTTTTCTTAAACAAGTTATTTGTAATTCAATAACAACTGAGTCATCATTATCAAAATCAACTATACTTCCATCTGGCTTTTTTATATTAAATGTTAATTTCGATAACTCTATTCTCGGTGAAAATATTTTGGTCATATGACTCTCTTGTCCAGTTTGAACAACAGATTCAAAATTTTCATTATATACGAAATGTGCATAATTACCCATAATTACCGGATTTGTTAAATGACCAAACGAATTGTTCATTGTATCATTTGTACCACTTATATTTGATCCTAACTCATTTACTGTTAAAAGAAGATATGGTAATGATATATCTGTATAAGGAATTATTATTTTCTTTATAGTTACAGAGTGTACATCCGAAAAACTCCTATAAACTGTATTAGGCTGATCACTTGAAGATAAGTTTACTGAAGATGGACCCAAACTAAATTGGAAAGGGTTATTTTTTGACCAACGATCCTTATTTCTATCTTTTGAATCTATCAAAACATGATACGTTTTATAATTTATAGTCGGCACTATCTCTTCTAAATCTCTCTTTGGTATAGTCGGCTCTAAATTTACTTTTTCAACAGATTTTTCATTTTCTTCATCATCTAAATTCCTAAAACTCTTTATTCTCTCTATTTTTTCTATTACTGGATAAACTTTTGTATGTATTATCTTCACCTTTTCAACTGTTAATTCTCCATTGTTTATCTGATATATTGGATCATCTGCAAACTTCTTTATTATATTAGTCAAGTCTCCATAATTTAACCATGGAAATTCATCTCCATATTTTTTAAACAAAACTTGAGTACATAATTCCAAATTTGACATTCTATAACAAAAGTATTATATCTTATATAGAAAAAACAACGTAATTTTATTAAAAAAAAATGATTTTACTTTTTGGTATAAAGAGATATAAAGTATATAAAGACTACTGAATATTCACAAATTTCAGAATGACATCTTACGTAACTACCAATTTAAATATTTCAACGCTTGTTTACATGCTCGAAACAAACATTCAGATTGATCCCGATAAGTTAGAAGATATTTTCTCTAATATTGAACCAATTGATTATAATAATCCTATTGAAGGTATTATTCGAATTTCGGTTAGAGGACAATCAAAAGGATTATGTAAAAAACAGGTATTTCGCCGCTCATATCAACAATCTTCACAAGTTAAAAATTTCAGAAATCAGGTCAGTTTTTATGTTAGAATTATTGACCGTTTACCAATTGATATGTATTCTGTACCTTTTGATATGACTACAGGCTTCTTTTCAAGTGAAGTTTATTCAAAATTAACACAAGATAAGAACATTTATCGTTTCAGAAAAGGACAAACCGCCTTCCAATTTAAAAAAATTATTATGGATTTTGATAAAGATTCTGATGAAAATGTTAAAGAAGGTAATACTATCCGTGTATTTAGTTCTGTTACAAGAAAATCTCAAGAAAATCAATTGAAATATATTGATTATAAATTAACACAAAAAAACGTTGACGATGGTTTTGTAACTTTTGACTTTCCTGAAGGATGTTATGCTCACACACTATATGTAGATACAGATAAGGCCATGAAAGTAAAAGTTAATATTGACTTTGTTGTTGAAGTAAATATGTTTATGTTTACTTCTGGTAAAATTAAAATTGCTGGATGTACTCGCGAATATCAGATAGATAAGGCCATGAAAGTACTTATGCAAGTTATGGAAACTAATTTGAACAAAGAAAAAATGACAGAATTCTTTGGCAAAAACACTGATGATTTTGAAATTATTTCAAAAAATCCAGTTATGATTAATAGCGATTTCGCCAGTAATTATGAAATCAAACGTTATGAACTAGATGTATTAATCAGAGATAAATATAAAATTATGTCATCTTTTGAACCATGTACTCATCCTGCTGTTATTATTAAGTATTATCATAATGCGTCTTATGAAGATGGTAATGGAGTTTGTAAATGCATGGAACATTTTGGCAGTAAATATCGATGTAATGGAAGAGGTAACGGGCACGGTAAAGGAGGATGTAAAACAGTTACTATTTTAGTCTTTCAAAGTGGTAAAGTAATTTTAACAGGAGGACGCCATTTAAATCAAGTAAATTCTGGATATAAATTTATCCAAGCTGTTTTACAAAATAACAATAAAGAACTAAATCGTGTTTTATAATATGATTGAATCCATTGCATTTCACGGCTCTGGTGGACTGTTGTGGTATTATATGGGAATTGCTGAATATATACAAAACAATTATATTATTGATTCTATCAAATTTTGCTCTGTTTCGGGTGGGTGTTTACCTGGTGTTTTTTTATCCAGCGGTTTAGATATTCAACAAATATGGAAAGAATGTTTTTTACCTTGGATGCAACAAATAGATTCTATATCTTGTGAAAATACTATTTTACCTACCTTTACTCCAGATTCAACATCTATTTTATTAAAATACTTAAACACATCAATTATCAATAAAGATGCTGTATTACAAAATATTAATGACAAATTATCTATTAGATTAACTAAAATTAGTCTTTTTGATGCAGGTTCAGTTTATGTTGATAAATGGGATTCGATTGAAGATGTGCTGGAATGTGTATCCGCTTCTTGTTGGATACCAGGTTTATTCGGTAAACTTACTAAAACTTATAAAGGGTCTGAATATATGGACGGTGGATTTCCAAATTCTATTCAAGAAAACAATCCAAATTGGTTACATATTAAAATCAGTAGTTTTCAAAATATATCCAAAGATATGAAAACTTTTTTGTATTTATCTTCTCTTTCTTCCATTAGCAATCCTAAAGTTGCTCAAGAATTATACGATTTAGGATACAAAGATTCTTCTGAAAATCCACAATTTTTTAATTCTCTCATAAAAAAATGAATGTATTTTTATTATTTTTACATTATAATCCTAATTAAATGCCTAAAATTCATTATAAAAAACTATTACCAAAACTTGGAGTATCTGACCTTAAAAAGGAACAAAAGAAAATTATTACATCAGTCTTAAATGGTAAAGATACTTTATGTATTCTTCCCACCGGATTTGGTAAAAGTTTGTGCTATGTTTTACCTCATATGATAACAAACCGTAACGTTATTATTGTTTCACCTCTTGTTTCTCTAATTAGAGACCAAGAACAAAAGTATAAATCAGTCTGTAATACCTTCGTTATGCATGGATCCAGAGTAGCCTTTAACGGTAATGAAGATGTATCCGAAGATATTTATCAAGACATCAAAAATGGTAAAAAAACAGCTTTAATATTTATTACACCCGAAAAACTATTGTTTAGAAAAAATTGGATTACATCAATTGATATTTTAGCAATTGCTATAGACGAATGTCATTGCATTACTGAATGGGCTAATTTTAGACAAGGTTATCAAGAATTATCATCCATTGTAACATGGTTTATTGATAGACCACCTCTTATTTCACTAACAGCTACTGCCACTAAAAGCACAATTAACACAATTTCAGATTTCTTTAAACTTAATGACCCATTGCTAATTAGAGTTTCCGCAATCAGAAATGACTTAAGCCTATTTGTACAAAAAAAAGACGGCATTGCTAAAGATTTAAAGTATATGGCATCTATTTCTATTGGTAAAACTATTATTTATTGTAAAACCCGTAAAGATACTGAAAAAGTAGCAGATAGACTAAGAGTTAATGGCGGTATTGCATATTATCACGCTGGAATGAATTTATCTGAAAGAACAGAAGTTCAAGACGGTTTCTCAAAAGGAAAATATCGTATTATAGCTGCAACAATCGCATTCGGTATGGGCATTGATATATCAGATATTACTACTATTATTCATTATGGAATGCCAAAAGACATAGAATCATATTGTCAAGAAATTGGAAGAGCCGCCCGAGCACCAGATTTATGCGCGAATTGCTACGTTTTATGGGGAAAATGCGATTTTATAGTTAACAGAACATTTATTGACAGAATTTTTGATTTACAAGAAAAAGCTTATCAACAAAAAAAATCCTACGCAATGAATCGATACATTAATAATGACTCTAAATGTAGAATGAACATGATTGCTAACTATTTTGATCCCGAATCTAAAAATGATAATTGTATGAAATGTGATATTTGTACTGGAAAACGACGGTATTCCAGTCCTATTCCAGGCACTGTTAGAATCAATCTTTAAAAAATAAATCTAATCCAAACAACTCAACCATTCACAAATCGGAGGATTAACCCACTCAAAACGAAATCCATCTAATCCTTCAGAACTAGTCCAATATAAATTGACTTGTAAGTCTACTTCATTGGAAATCTCAAGTGTTGTTGTTTCATTATATTCCAAACTGAAACTGTTTGACTCACTATTATTTATTATTTTTACTAAATCAGTAATCTTTCTTGATATCAAAGGAATCGAAATACGCATTTCTTTCGGTTCAACA
>Ga0066856_10001015_pt1 | contig 10824 bp, 6 predicted proteins | sample ETNtaG_5_FD_65605 | JGI IMG/M metagenome (GOLD analysis project Ga0066856, IMG submission 65605) | Marine microbial and viral communities from oxygen minimum zone, Eastern Pacific Ocean - ETNP201406SV205 | ecosystem: Environmental > Aquatic > Marine > Oceanic | place: Pacific Ocean: Eastern...
ATGGTACTATGTAGTAAAACGACTTTAGCATTTAGGGGGAAAAATTCAAAAACTAAATCTCGCGACTCGCGACTCAGTCAGGTCACAATCTTCACGCACGGTCGATGAAGCTCGCTCGTTACGCATGTTCTCGCGTAAGTAACGGACGGAAACGGGAGAAATAAAAGTTAAAACGATTAAGCGCACGCGATGTTTTCTTCGCATTCGCTATCCCCGACATCGCAAAGGAAAAACGAGAACAACGACGACGATGTCGACGACATCGACGAAATAGAAGAGGAATTCAACGGAGTTTTTGCGTGTTGTTATTTGGTCGCGTCTCTCTCCGAACAGCACAAGGGTAAAACGTATGTTGGCTTCACTGTGAATCCAAAGAGACGACTTTTGCAGCACAACGGACAATACGCGAACGCTGGAGCAAAATACACGAAGAAATTACGTCCTTGTGAAATGGTGTTTTGTGTGCACGGATTCCCAACGAAAACGCAAGCCTTAGGATATGAATGGGCGTGGCAAAATCCAACGACATCCAGGGCCGTGAAAGACGTGGCGCAAAACCAACTCAAGATTGGAAGTCGTCATTCGACCATTCTGAATAAATCTCTCATAGGATTGGCAATGTTGAACTTATCTCCGTGGAGACATTTACCACTTGTCGTTCATTTTTTCAACGATTCGCACAAGCACGACGTGCTCGAAAATGCCAAGAAAAAGAATGTAAAGATTCCATCGCACGTTCGAGTTGAAAGTGGGGAAATGAGCGTTCTTGACGCATACGTGAAGGAGTGCAATCCACCAAAGAAGTCTAGGAAACGAAGAAGAAACGATGATGAACATGGAGAACAGAGCGAAGATATTCTACTTTTATCGCAAGACTCAGATGTTTTCGTGAGCTCGCAGCGCATCCTGAAACAACAACAACAACATCATCATCATCATCATCATCATCATCATTATCATCATCACGTTTGTGAAGTATGTCTTCGACATTCGAGTAGCACCGAAGAACGGAATAGAAGTGGTGGAGCGGACGATGACGTGGAAGAAGAGGAAGAGGTATGTTGCACATGCTCGTCGTGTGGTGCACGTGCTCACTTAGTTTGTTTAGCTGAAAGTTTTTTTAAATACAATCACGCTTTGAATAGCGACAAAGAGAATCATGGCCGTCAGGGTGACAATACGAGACATGAAAGTTCGGAATTGATTCCAGAGAAAGGTAAATGTCCGCGATGCGATAAAATTCAAAGCTGGGGTGATGTCTTGGCATCAAGAGCGAGAGCGAGAAGGCACCAGTTTAAAAGTGCTGCAGCAAAACACAGCGCATATGGTGGTCAAAAAGAGATGGATGTGGTTAACACGGCGGAGAAAAGAGCCAGAGAGCGCGCTAAGATAGAATCGTGGATGGAGGAAATAGAAGTCGACTCGTTATCACCGCCAAAGTTTGTACCAAACAGATAAAAAAGATTACATTGCTACTAGCACCACGTCACCTAGGTAATAAATAAGGTAATAAATAAGAAAGAAGCAAAAATGCTGACAAATATTACTTTGCAGTATTCGCATCTGTTACCATGCCGCCTTCTCTAAGGACGTCAATCATATCGAAAAGCGTTTTGCCATCCGGTCTCTCTAAATTCCTCGATAAGAAACCAACCGCATCGACCGTTCCTTCGGCATAGATTGTTCTCCCACACACGTTATGTTGGAATTCAAAGCTTACCGTGTTATCCGCCGAGGTTAGCGTATACGTGTGGTAGGCATGTCCAAGCAAATACTCTTCTGGGATGTGCATCACATCGCGCTGTGTGTCTACGTCCCTGATTAATTCAACGTTACTTACGTCGAATCCAACGCCGAGCTCGTTGAAAGATTGAATGAGCGCTTTCGCGGTCCCGGACGTATCCACCTTCGACGCTTGATGTGATTCTACAACTCTCATGGAATATCCCTTAAACGCGTCTGGAAACGATTCGGCCATTTGTTTAATTGCAGCTTGCAATGCAACTACTTGTTTGCCCATTTGCGGAGCGATTACAGCCGGTAACTTTGCGTCAAACACATCTTTCGTAAACTTTTCCCGATTGCCTCCCGTTGTGCCACACACAAAAGGCACCATAGCCTCAACGTACATGGCAATGTTTCCATCGATGGCATCCGGAACGGTGAAATCAACCACGATAAACTTACTACCGTCTTTGTTCGCGTACTTGCTTTGGATTTCCTTCAATTTCGCGACGGCTTTCTCCTTGCCTTCCTTTTCGACATTGAAAAAATCGTCGATAACCACATCACCGAACGTCAACTTTTTCTCCGCCGGTATGGCTACCGCGAAAGCGTGCGGGACGAGAATAAAACCTTCTCGTTTGATCACGGAATTTGCTATCGCATGCCCCATCTTACCGGTGATGCCATTAATCATAACATACGTCGTTCCATCATTCGTTCCCGACGCCATTGCAGTCGTCGCCGCTCTTTTCGATGTTATTTTTTGCGCTTTTCTTGGGGAGAAAGTTCTTCTAATACTGCTCCTACTGTTACCCCCTGAACACGCGAACCTGAACTGGCGATGGTGTCGGTGTTGCGAAGACGAAGATGCAGTTGAAAACGTGAGGGTTCGTGCGCACGACATGTGTTCGCGTGTGTTGTTTTGTAAAAAATGCCGCTTTTTTTTCTTTTTCGTCGAGGTCCTCTCTCGTTGTAGTTAAATTCGAGGAAACCGATTATTTTTATTAACAAGCATCCAACGACACACACACACGCACACACACACATGGAATAAGAAACATAGACATAGACATAGACATATAGACACACACCATGACACGAAAGAACAACGTCGTGCGGAGATGCATGTTCACAATGCGAAACAGCTTACACAGGAGAACATACGCGACAAAAAGAGATCCCAATTCTTCTTATGCATCAACGACGAAGAAAATTTACTCTCTCATCGACAAATACGCTGCGCTTCCGAGTAGTAACGTCGATAACATCGTCGATATAACGAAAATGAAGGGGAAACTACAAAACTTGGACGCGATCATCGCGACTCACGTCATCGCTCATCCAAATAATCTACTCAAAACCGACACCAGGGAAATTGGAGGCGACAATCATCAGTCTTTAACTACCAACGAACGTGAAATAGCAGATGCGTTCAAGATTCGCAACTTAGTACGCGCGTTTCGAAACCGCGGACATTTAGTCGCTAAATTAGACCCGCTCGGAAGGAATTTAGGACAAGTGACCAGAGGGAGCGAAACCGACGCGAAGACGAGAGCGTCCGTTCCTGTCGAAGGAGTGGACTTAGATATACTAATGAACGATTATGACAAGAACAGGCTGATTGATGATACGACGGGAAGGAAGCTCAATTTGAACGAATATCTCGGATTGTCGGACATAAACGAAGACAGAGAGTTCTACGTGGGCGATGATTTAGCGACTTTTGATAAAGCAGACAACGGCAAGTTAAGCTGGAAAGCGAAGGATATTCTTGGGCGCCTTCGCAACACGTATTGTAGCACGTTTGCCGTTGAGTATACGCATCTCACATCCGCGTCAAAGAAATTGTGGTTGCGTAAACGTTTGGAACCAGAACGTGCGATGCAAACGTCAAAAGATCAGAAGATTAAAATCATGAAGCGGTTAACAGTCGCGGATGTATTTGAGGAGTATTTGGCTGATGCGTTTCCATCCGCAAAGCGTTTCGGCTTGGAAGGCGCTGAGGGCGTCGTCCCAGGATTAGTTGCGCTCGTAGAACGTGCGTCAGAGCAGAAGTGTGAATCCATAGTATTAGGAATGGCACATCGAGGAAGATTAAATGTGCTGTCAAACATATTTCAAAAGCCGTTCGGGGCGATTGTATCGGAGATGAAGGATGATAAAGAATCCTTCATGGTGGGCGACGTGCGATATCATCTCGGCCTGAAATCAAGAGTTCAAGTACCAATGCGCGACTTGACCGATGTCGAGGAGTCTAAGGAGCAAGCGAAGAATAAGAAAAACGGACGATCGATTGAGCTCGAAATTTTGCCGAACCCGAGTCATTTGGAAATGGTCAATGCCGTCGTCGCTGGCGTTACGCGCGGTAAACAGTTCAAAATTTCACCGCACACGAACGGACATGGAGATAACGCACGCAATAAAGTTATTCCATTAGTCATTCACGGGGACGCTTCATTTTCTGGGCTAGGTCAGAACCCCGAGGTTATGACGTTGCAAACGCTCTTCGATTATACCACAGGAGGCACGATACACGTTATCATCAACAATCAGATTGGATTTACAACTTTACCGAGAAGAGCGAGAAGTTCTCCACATCCATCGGATGTGTCGAAAGGTTTTAACACACCAATTTTTCACGTCAACGCAGATGATCCTGAAGCTATCAAGAACGCTATGGAAATCGCTATCGATTACAGGCAAAAGTTTAATACAGACGTCGTCGTTGATGTTGTATGTTACCGCAGATTTGGCCATAACGAATTAGATGACCCGAGCGTTACCTTGCCAGTGACGCAGAAACTCATCGAAAAAAGGCCGCGTGTGTCGGAGATATACGCAAACAAATTAATAGAAGAAGGTGTGATTGATGAAGCAGATGTCGTACGGTGGAAGCGAACCGTGCTATATGAATTGAAGAAGCAATCGGAAGAGGAGAAGAGCTTTGCAAAAAACACCAGCAATTGGGTACAAAATGTGTTTCGCGACTACTCTGCTGTCCGTGGTGGAGGTGGCGTTTTAGGCGCCGAAGCGAAGAATATCACTACAGGCACTGGAATACCGCGGGAAATGATGCAATTTATATTGGAACATTTAAGCAAAGTTAGCGCAAACGATACAAATTTCACTCTCCACCCGCGAATTGAGAGACTCTTAGAGTACAGGGAAAAAGTCATGGAAGGGAAAACTGGAATAGATTGGGCACTCGCCGAACACGTTGCGTTTGCAACATTCGTGTTAGCTGGAAAGCACGTACGTTTATCTGGGCAAGATTGCGAACGAGGAACCTTTAACCAGCGTCATTCGGTGATTTTTTGCCGCGAGACGGGGAGAGGAATAAACAAAATTAATCAAATGGTCACGAGTATTGACGACAACGATAATGGACAACAAACATCATCATCTCGAAAACCTAGCGCAGCATGGTTCATTGCAGCCAATTCGCCTTTATCAGAACACGCTGTTTTAGGCTTTGAATATGGATTTTCCGTGGAGAGCGAGAATGAAGCCGTAACAATATGGGAGGCACAATTTGGAGATTTCGCGAATAATGCACAGGTGATTATCGATCAGTTCTTATTGACCGGTGAAGAAAGATGGGGACAGCAAAGTAATCTGGTATTATTACTACCTCATGGATACGAAGGACAGGGGCCAGATCACTCCACCGCCCGCATCGAACGATTTCTCCAGATGGCCAACGATGACGGTGATTCCCTTCCCGGTTCATCATCGTTCGATCGCGTGCTCATGGATAAAATATTTAAAGCCGTTTCCACGGACGCGAATGACTCGCGCAATGGAAAGGTAGTTAACTTAAACGTGCTCAAAGAAACGTTTTTAAAGAAAGATGACGAAAAATCTTCATCTTCTTCGAGTACCAAGGATACGGATATACGTGAGAACGACGAAAGAATTCAAAGTGTTGGCTTGTTTTCAGACATCCAAGCTTACTTTGGTGACCGAACAGAATTCACGCGGAGAGAATGGGATAGGTTTGCAAAACGTCTCGCTAGAGCCTCGGCAACGTCTCGAGCAAACTTTTTGCTGTTGCAACCGTCGACACCGGCTCAATACTTCCACGCCTTGCGCAGACAGTCTTTGATGAATAATTCAAACAGAAAGCCACTCGTCGTCATTACCCCCAAGTACCTGTTGCACCATAGAAGATGTCAAAGTCTTTTAGAAGATTTTGATGAACGCTCGAGCTTTCGCCGCGTCATTTGTGATGGCGATGCTGGCGATCAACTCTTCAACGACGGCGATAACACAAGCATAGTACAAAAACGAGGCGACGAAATAAGAAAAGTTTTATTATGTTCTGGAAAGATTTGGTACGATCTGAGCAGGCACAGAACGGCAAATAAAATTGACGACGTGATTTTAGTGCGTCTAGAGCAGATATTTCCGTTTCCTTACGATGCGTTGGCGCGACGGTTAACGCGATTTCCCAATGCCAAACTCTGTTGGGTCCAAGAGGAGCCCAAGAATATGGGAGCGTGGAGTTACATTAAAGATAGAGTGAAGACGACAGAAAGGGCGAGTTCTGGTGGTGGTGAATGCAGGAATATCTCATATGTTGGTCGCTCGCCAGCCGCGAGTCCAGCGACTGGTTCACAAAGCGTTCATTTGAAGGAATCTGAGGAAATTTTTCGAGAAGCGTTTCAATGAAAAAAAACAACGGGAAGGAAACGGAAGGATGTGAGGATGGATGTACCTTTAGCGAGGATTTCAAACACTCGATTTTGACTATACGAAAGACGAAAAGATGAGCGCTATGAACGTCGCAAATGCGTTTCCGACATTACCTACGAGAATCGCAGGCGCAATCAATTCCTTCCAATGCTTTGCTTTCGCAAACGCTGCTGCCGTAGCCGGGCCGCCTATTCCGGCATTGGAGGCAACCAAAATCTCACGGGAAGAAAATAAGAATCCGATCGCAAACAAATGGATTGCATACATCGTACACGCAAAATACAGCAACTCGGGATCATTCGTAAACGCCTGACCTAAAGGCGGCGATGATAATCCAGCACTCGCAAAGAATATATATAACAGACACTGACCGATGAAGTTCCCAGCGTTGACGACATTGCTCTTAAAGTTGAGAAAAGTCGCGGTCAAAATTGAAAAGACCGTGGCAATGGGTAAAAACAAACGACTGGAATCCACGCCTTCAAGTATCGTCGACCAGAATTCTGCTTCGATGTGTGAAGCTGCCAATATCGCAAAAGTCAACGCGAGACTCGTTTTCACATCTTCTGTTGAAAAGTCGGTTGGTGCTCCTTCTTCTTCTTTCATATTTCGCTTTTGTGTGTATCGGTCACCAAAAATGTGAACGATCGGGAAATAAATAAAAGCAAGAACGTTGTCAACGACCAACCCTTGCGACTGCAAGTGAGGTGACACTCCCAAAGTTTGGCACGTGGCAATGTAGTTGATTCCACTCCCGATATTCTTCGCAATAAGAGCAGCTGAAAGAGGTTTCAGTATTTCATTCTTGAGGAACAATTTCGCTGCAACGAATCCTCCAAATATGGTGACGAAAGCAACCGTTACAAAAGGTTTCAGCAAGGTATTGAACGTGTTTCGAATGGCACTAAGATTTGCACCTTGCAGTATCATCGGAGTTGCCAAAGCAGAGACGATTAGCCTTATAGAACCGGTGATTTCCAAGTTTGCACTATATATCGGATTTATCTTCAGAACATAGCCCATAAGCATAGAGCAAACCGGTCCACTCAGCTTTTTTCCAAATGCTGTGTTGTTACCAATGTACGCTCCAGTAGCAGCAGCACTGCATAATGATGCAGTTGTGAAAAGATAATCACTGTAATAAACTGCTCGCGTCCGCTGCTCTGTTCTTTTCTTTCTTGTATATAGCTTTTCCTTCCTTTCACTTCTCCCTATTTTACCGATATCGTGAAATGCGATGTTACTAGAAATCAACATCGACGGTGCTCGCGTCCGCTGTAATATCTTTTCCTTCCTTTCACTTCTCCCTATTTTACCGATATCGTGAAATGCGATGTTACTAGATAATAGCAACATCGATGGTGTTCTGGATGTTATCATGTTATCATGTTTTGTGACAAGGGAAACAAAGATGTTCGTTATACTTTTGTCGAAATGAACAAAAAGTTCCAAAAAAGAATTTCCTTAAAAAAAATCGCTCTTTCGGTACCCGCGTCGTTCTACGCGCGTAAGTTAGATGTTTGATCGTCAGAAATACCCCGATGTCTTGCACGCGCACTTCTTATCCTTTCTTACCACATTCGACAACAAAAAGAAGAAAAACAAACAAAAGTAAAGCGGCAGTTCCTGTTCATTCATCCAAGGGAGACGAGAATGCGAGGAGTAAACTCAGACCTGACACGGAATGGCCACCGAACGACGTATCTTCTGATTTTCGAAAGGCGCATGTCGGAACATGGACTGGAAAATCAGCCACGTTCGATTCGAGAGGACGCGTGATTCCTATTCACGAAAAGTTCGTTCCTGACGCTTTCAAAGACTTTGGCGTTTCTATAGATGATTTCGATGTCAAAACTGTCACGTCTGTGGACGTTTCCATTGGGAAAGGTATAGATGCCGCGGGATTGATGCATACGACAACGTATCTATACCCCGAATCCGGCTGTGAATATGGGAAGAAAGACGTAGCTTTCGTGGACGAAACATCCAAAGGCGTTTGTGGTGGCACTTCCCAGTTGAAGAAAATGTTTTTAGTTGATGGATCGTACTCCGAAGGACCAACGACGCTTCATGACGCCGATGAAAACTGTTTGAGATTTGAATTTTGTTTTACGCGAGAGGATGAAAACTTTGACGTGAGCGAACGACGACGAAGACCTTCTCCGGGACGATTTCGAGCTCGAATTCAAATAGAATCAAGCAATCGTAAATGGGTACTCCGTAATGTTGAATTAATCGAAGAGAGAAATGACTCCGTGCTATCGCCGTTAGCTCGAGCCTATGAAAGAGACACGCGCGAAGTGTTTGAATCACCGGCAACTGCGGTTAGAATTGAAGGCGACAATATCGGAATTGGTGAATGGAGACCAGAATCGGGAGTTACCTTTGTAACTCTAGAGGCACTCGCCGACGTACCCAAGGACGACGACGACGATTATGACGACGACGATGACAACGAGGATGAAACAATATTAGATGAAGATAAAAAAAATAGCGAAGAGTATGGTGAGATAGAAAAAGAAGGTCCCGCAATGCGCGCCTGGCGACGGAAGCCAGAAGATGAAGTTTTGCGACTAGCTATGGAAGCGGAAAAGGTAGAAATGAATAGCGAGCGCGCGAGAAGAGACGCGAAAAGATCCTCCATTGACAATATTTTGGACGGACTCGTCGTGGTGCCTTGGTGGGCAGTAAAATCTGACTCGTCATGGGCGTCAGCTCCTGAATATGCGGTTGGTGGTAATTCGCCTTTAGTTTTATTACCGAAACGTTCCTGGATCTTGATTGAGAGTGCAAGCGATGACGAAGTTATAATCGAAATGGGCATGTACACTCAAGATTCTGTGAAATCTGAGCTAAAGCGAAAAGTTATGGCGAGAAGATACAAGCGTGGAAGGTTGGCATCGTGCTATTTTGTAACCGAACGTCAGCTTTCTCAGGAAGAAATTGAGGAGGAAGAGCGGAGGATAGACGAGGAGATTGGTGCGTTTTAATGTACGAGGATATTTCATCAAAATGAAAAATCGCGCTTTTTCACCAAATCCATCTCATGTTGCCAGCCGGTTTTGCCAGTGAGCGTTTCTAAAATTATATCGGCAGCCTCCGCAAGACCACTGCCAGCGGGATCTCTCTCGAACAAATCGTGTCGACACGCTTCGCAACTTTTCAGAAGCTCGTCGATGTTTTTTTCTATATTCTCTAGCATTCGAAGACACCTTTTTTTCGAAAACTGGTAAATCGGACACGTTAACGCAACTCGTAATGCCTCGAGCCTTCTCGCATTATCCGGTTGATCGAAACTAATAGGCACTAAAATTTGTGGTATGCCAAGTGGGAGCGTTGCTCGTGAAACGCCAATCGTCGCGTGGTTTATGACAACGATATTGGAGTTATCATGTGCCTTCAAATATTTCAGGAGCGGAGAAAATGGGCAGAAGTCTATATGGAAGACATTATCAATCCTATCGGGGCTCTTTAACGGCAAACGATCGATAAACTTTGTCAAACAAATAACCGAAAATTTTGCCATCAAGTCCGATGTTGCCGAGACGGCATCAATAACGCACTTGAAATATTTTTTGGATATTTGAGGGTTGCCCGAGGCGGAAATGACGACGACGATTGTTTTTGGTCGACGCGCAAAAATCCTCTCTTTTATTCCAAGTTTCAAAAGGTCGTGTATGTCTTCCTCTTCACAACTAGTGATTGATCTCGTGGTGGACGGAAAATTGGTTTGAGCCGTGTGTAATGTCTTCGATGGTAACGGGTAATAATCGGGGATCTCGTGCGCGTGATACCACTTGGGGAACATACAAATGATGCGAGGAAGAAGAAAATACTCTTTGAAAATGCCTCGAGAAACAGTACCCGTCAACCCAATCAGTTTTCTTCGACAGTTGCTGATTGCTTTTTTGAAGATACAATCAACAAGGAAATCGTTTATTTTAAAATGAAACCGAGATTTACATAACAAGCCAGTCACTGGATGATGCGTGACGTCTGAAGACAATAATAACGCGGGCGTCAACAAAATGGAGATAAATTCGAACGTTTGAATAGAAGTTGAAGGCATTCTTCTTTCCTCGAACTCTTCTTGCAAAAACTTGCACGCAAAATCCAACGGAATCGCACAGATAACGAATGACTCATAAGAGTTAATTATTGACTTCAAAATTCCATAGTGTTCAGCAGAAGTGCTTAGAAAATAATCGACGACTGATCTCGTTTGCTTCTTTTTTCGAGACAAAACATTTTCATACTCTTCACGCTTTGAAACGAAATGAAACTCGATCGCATTGATCGAGTCTTTCTCCAGGAGCTCTTCGCTACACGTTTCTTCGAAGTACTCATTTATGATGACGCAGATTCGGGTCCAAGATGGTTCTAAAGCGCGTAACGTTTTTGCCA
>Ga0066856_10001016_pt1 | contig 10821 bp, 6 predicted proteins | sample ETNtaG_5_FD_65605 | JGI IMG/M metagenome (GOLD analysis project Ga0066856, IMG submission 65605) | Marine microbial and viral communities from oxygen minimum zone, Eastern Pacific Ocean - ETNP201406SV205 | ecosystem: Environmental > Aquatic > Marine > Oceanic | place: Pacific Ocean: Eastern...
AGTGATTGTGGTTGTGTGGCTGCTGATAACAGTGGTGATGACTGTGATGATTGTGCGGGAACTCCAAATGGTGATGCCTGGGTAAGTGATTGTGGTTGTGTAGCTGCTGATAACAGTGGTGATGACTGCGATGACTGTGCTGGAACTCCAAATGGTGATTCATGGGTAAGTGATTGTGGTTGTGTAGCTGCTGATAACAGTGGTGATGACTGTGATGACTGTGCTGGTACTCCTGATGGTGATTTAGTAAATGATGACTGTGGCGTATGTGATGGTGATAATTCAAGTTGTTCAGGTTGTATGGATGCTTCCGCTGAGAACTATGATGCAGATGCTACATTAGATGATGGCAGCTGTACATGGAACGGTGGTTGTGCATATTCATTCCAAACAGCATGTGCTGACTTTGCAGTGAGTGGTCAATGTTATAACACATCATATACATGTGATGGTTCAACTGAATATGGTAATGCAGGCTGGCCTGCTGATTGTGCAGATGGATCTGATGAAGGTGAATTCTGCTGTGAAAATGGTGCCTATGGTGACTGTACAGACTTATATGGTTGTGATGATGTATTCAATAGTGGTTTAGTTAATGATTGTGCTGGCGTATGTGATGGTGCATCAGAACTAGATTATTGTGGTGTTTGTGATGGTGGTAACGTAGCCAACGAATGTGAAGAAGAAGTGAATGCATGTATTGCAGCAGGTGGATTGATTGTAAGCATGACAGATGCATATGGTGATGGTTGGAATGGTAACGTTCTTACTATTGGCGATGAAACGTTCACTATAGAGAGTGGTGCTTCAGCTGAAGGTTGCTACATGGGTAGCATGGATGTTCTAGTAAGCTGTGGTGGTGGTAGCTGGCAGGGTGAGGTGTCTTGGTCTGTTTCTGATGCTGACAGTGAAGTTCTAGCAGGTGGTGCTCCATATAATGGTTGTTTGGGTGAGTGTGATTCAGCACCAACCGCAGCAGAAATATGTGAAGATGCTGGTGGCTTCTATTGTGGTGATGATGAAACAAATTGGACATGGTATTCACCAAATGGCTGTGTACCATCAAATTATATTTGTGATGGTTGGGACGACTGTGTAGATGCTTCTGATGAAGGGTCCTGTACAGCAAGCCGATCAGCAGATGGTGATATTGGTACATCAAAGAAAGAAATTGATATGGCATATCATGCTGAGCAACAATACAGAATTGATAATCCTATAGCTACAAGTAATACACGCGATGAAGATTGTGGTGGAACAGGACCTGATACAGATTGTTTCGGTGAATGTTTTGGTGTTGCTGTAGATGATTGTGCTGGTGAGTGTGGTGGAACTGCATGGGAGAGTGATTGTGGTTGTGTAGCTGCTGATAACAGTGGTGATGACTGTGATGACTGTGCTGGTACTCCAAATGGAGATGCTTCGACAGATAACTGTGGTACATGTGATGCTGATGGCTATAACGACTGTGTGCAGGATTGTACTGGTGAATGGGGTGGAACTGCATGGGAGAGTGATTGTGGTTGTGTAGCTGCTGATAATAGTGGTGATGACTGTGATGACTGTGCTGGTACTCCTTATGGTGATGCAGAAGTTGATTGTGCTGGTGTTTGTAATGGTAGCTCAGTTGAAGATGATTGTGGTGTCTGTGATGGCTTTGCTTCCACTGCATCTGGTGATATCAATGTAGATGGTACACTTGATGTTATTGATATTGTATTAATGGTATCATATGTGGTTAATGAAGGTACTATTTCAGATTGTGAACTGATGAGTGCTGATATAAATGAAGATGGTGTTATTAATATCTATGATGTAGTTATGTCAGTTCATGCTATTCTAAATGCTGATTTAGCAAGGACATCTAATTATATATCCAATGCTCCATCATCAGTTGAGATTATTAAGGGTTCAGGAAATATCACCTATCAAGCAGATAAAAATGGCTTGATTGGCTTTGAATTCACCTTAACTCATGGAGATGATTTCTCAATCAGTTTAAATGAAAGTTCATTTGCATCTGACTATAACACTATAGGCAATGAGACTAAAGTAGTAATTGTCATGGAGACTGGAAGCGAATTGTTCTCAATTGAAGGTGATTATGAGATAGAAGAGGTATTGGTGGGAGTTGTAACAGGTGAGTTGTTTAATGTAACTATTGTTGATGTTCCAACTGAGTTTGCATTAAGTCAAGCATATCCAAACCCATTTAATCCAACTATATCATTTGACCTTTCAATTGCAACAGAAGGTTATGCATCTATAAATGTATATAACTTAATTGGTCAAGTGGTTGGAAATATTCATGATGGTAATCTAACTGCAAGCACACATAGTTTTGTGTGGGATGCAGGAGACTTATCAAGTGGTATGTATATTCTTCAAGCTCAGTCTGAAGGAAATGTTAAGTCTCAGAAGATTATGCTTCTTAAGTAAGTATATTCAAAAGAAAATACTGTTTGAAAAAGCCTCCATTTATGGGGGCTTTTTTCATAAAATGAAAATTATTTACCATTTGATAAAGTCCAGATAATGATTCAAATAATTCAAGAATCGAACCATCAACTATCTCTAAATCGTTCTTAAATTCTGATATGGATGTAAAGGAAATTCTATCTCAAATCCCAAAATTACCTGGGGTGTATTTTTACCGAAATAACAATAAGGAAATTATATACATTGGCAAGGCTAAGATCTTGCGTAATAGAGTGCGTTCTTATTTTCAAAAAAGTAAAAATTTAGACGTAAAAACTCAAGTAATGGTTAAGCATATAGCCAGTATAGATTGGTTGGTAGTTCAAGATGAAGTAGAGGCCTTGTTAACAGAGGCTAATATGATAAAAGAATATCGACCGCGCTATAATGTTCTGCTTAAGGATGACAAAACCTTCCCCTATGTTAGAATAACTAATGAACCATACCCAAGAGTTGAAATTATTCGTGCTAAGCATCTTACAAAAGATAAACATACCTATTTTGGACCATATACTGATGCTGGATATTTAAGAGATTTAGTTCGATCTTTACATAAGATATTCCCAATCCGTACATGCAGTTATTATATTGATTCCAAGTCTATTTCAGAAAAAAAAGTATCAGTATGCCTGGATTATCATATCAAGCGCTGCGAAGGTCCCTGTGAGGGATTAGTGAGTGAATCTCATTACGGTAACATGATTAATCAGATTATACAGTTTTTGAAAGGGCGAAATAAAAATATTAAAAGATATCTAAAGGATGCAATGATACAAGCCAGTGATGAATTACGATTCGAGGATGCGGGACGGTATCGTGACCAATATCAGACAGTTGTATCATTTACAAAACGCCAGAAATTACTGTCTCAAGACTTTATGGACCGCGATATCTTGGCTGTTTCTGCAGAATTATCCTATGGTGTTGGTGTATTAATGCGTATTCGGAATGGCCATCTGATTGGACGTGAAAAATTCCAACTAAAAGTAGCTGATGCAGAGAATCAATCGGAGATTATGGGTCAATTTTTCACTCAATACTATAATGCTACTGCAGATTTGCCAAAGGAGATACTCTTGGACACTCCAGTTAAAGATATAGATGAATTCAGATTGTGGCTATCTCGAGAAAAAGGGATAAAAGTAACTATTTTAGTCCCTGAGCGAGGTGAAAAGAAGCGGTTAGTTGACACTTGTACAAAAAATGCAGAACTTCATTTGGCAAATATCAGATTAAAAAAGATAAAACGAAAAGAGCATATTCCTAAAATGGTAGCACAGTTACAAGAAGATTTGGGATTAAGTGTACCACCAAGGCGAATTGAGGCATTTGATAATTCTAATATCCAAGGGGCACATGCAGTTGCTGGGATGGTATGTTTTATAGATGGTAAGCCTCGAAAATCAGAATATAGAAAATTTAATATAAAGACCGTAGTGGGCGTTGATGATTTCGCATCGATGAGAGAAGTTGTTAGCCGTAGATATAAGCGGGTATTGGATGAGAAAAAACCTCTCCCAGATTTAATTTTGATCGATGGAGGTAAAGGACAGCTATCAGCTGCAAAATCTGCTTTGGATGTACTGGGATTAGGTTATGTGAGTGTGATTGGACTCGCTAAGCGTTTAGAGGAAGTCTTTAAGCCTGAGATCTCTGAGGCACAGAATATCCCTAAAATATCTCCGGGATTACATTTACTTAGACAGATAAGAGATGAAGTACATCGATTTGCTATTACCTTTCATCGATCTAAACGAGATAAACAGATGACATTATCTAAATTTGAAGATATCCCTGGAATGGGTAAGAAGCGAGTACAAAGGCTCTGGAAAGTTTTTGAATCAATAGAAGATATTAAGTCTGCAACTATAGATGAAATTAAAAGTAACTGTGGTTTTTCGCAAAGTCTTGCTGAAGCAATATCAAATAAGACTAAGTCATAGTATATGATTTACTTTTTTGTTGGAGATTTTTTGAATTTTTCTATTTTTGGGCGAATCACAAATTGGCAATATGGGGCATTGGGATTATTTTTATAGTAGTTATGATGATACTTCTCAGCAGTAGAATAATTAGTGATTGGGCTAATTTCTGTAACAATTTGGCTATCAAAGTTTAAGTGTGTATCAGCATCTTTTTTTGACGCCTCTGCTATTATTTTTTGTTCTTTGTTATGGTAGAAGATAACAGACCTGTATTGTGTGCCTGAATCGGCACCTTGTCGATTTAGAGTGGTAGGGTCATGCGTTGTCCAGAAGACATCTAAGAGTTCACTAAAAGAAATGGTTTTCGCATCAAACTCTATTTGGCATACCTCTGCATGCCCTGTGTCTCCATTACAGACTTGTTCATAAGTTGGATTTTTAATGCTTCCACCCGCGTAACCAGGTTCAATTGAGATAACTCCTGGGAGAGATTGAAAAATAGCCTCTACACACCAAAAACATCCTGCACCTAAAGTTGCAATTTCCATATTTTTCCTTTATTTACATATGAATTTTACTTTAAATCTCGTTAATAAACAATATATTGATATATAATTAATTTGAGATTAGGTAGAAATGTCATTTTATTTTAATAAGGAGGATGTGTAAATTATAGGACATTATGGCAGATTTTAAGTTACACTCACAGTTTAAGCCTATGGGAGACCAGCCTGAAGCGATTAGGCAGCTCTCAGAGGGAGTTGTACGTGGTGATCGTGATCAGGTTCTATTGGGCATTACGGGTTCAGGTAAGACATTTACTATGGCAAATATAATTGAACAAGTGCAGAGGCCTACCCTGATTTTAAGTCATAATAAGACATTAGCTGCCCAATTATATGGTGAGTTTAAAGCGCTCTTTCCTGAAAATGCAGTTGAGTTTTTTATATCATATTATGATTATTATCAACCTGAGGCATATATGCCAGTAACAGACACATTTATCGAAAAAGATCTATCTATGGATGAAGAGATTGATCGCCTTCGATTGAAGGCAACTACATCGCTTATTGGTCGTAAGGATGTAATTATTATTGCATCAGTCAGCTGTATATATGGCATTGGCTCTCCTGATTCTTATCGTGCAATGTTAGTTCAGGTATATAAAGGCCAGACCTTAGATCAAAAAACATTTTTAAAAGATTTGGTAAATATTCATTATAATCGAAATGATATGGTCTTAGAGCCAGGTACATTTCGGGTTCGCGGCGATGTTATTGAGGTTTTCCCTAAATATGATCAATTTGCTATTCGTATTGAACTATTTGGTGATGAGATAGAGGATATCTATTCTTTTGATGTACTTACTGGAGAGAAGTTGCAAGTATTTGATGAGTTTTGGGTTTATCCTGCACGACACTTTGTAACTTCGCGTGAAAATCTTCACCGTGCCATGGATGATATTCGTGGTGAATTAATCCCTCGTTTGGAGGAATTGCGTGAAGATGGAAGACTTTTAGAGGCCCAACGTTTAGAGCAGCGTACATTTTATGATTTAGAAATGATGTCTGAGCTGGGTTATTGTTCTGGAATTGAGAACTACTCGATGCATTTGGAGGGTAGAAAAAAGGGAGAGCGGCCTAGTACACTTATTGATTTCTTCCCTGATAATTTTTTAATGTTTGCTGATGAATCTCATGTTTCAATTCCTCAAATTAGAGGGATGTATAATGGTGATCGAGCACGAAAAATAAATTTAGTAGAGCATGGCTTTAGACTACCCTCAGCGATGGATAATCGCCCAATGAAATTTGAAGAATTTGATAATAGCATAAATCAACTGATTTATGTGTCCGCTACACCTAGTGATTATGAGCTTGAGAAGTGCGGTGGGGTTGTGGTAGAACAGGTCCTTCGGCCCACAGGCCTATTAGATCCAGAAATCATATTAAGGCCTACTGAAGGTCAGATTGATGATCTGATCGGAGAGGTTCGTAAGGTTGTAGCCAATAATGAGCGTGTACTTATTACAACTCTTACAAAGCGTATGGCTGAAGATTTAACTGATTATTTGAAGGGGGTAAATATTCGAGCTGAGTATATGCATTCTGATATAAAAACAATTGAAAGAGTAGGTATCCTTAGGGGTTTACGGATGCAGGAATTTGATGTATTGGTAGGTATAAACCTTCTTCGTGAGGGGCTAGACTTACCGGAAGTATCATTGGTGATAGTTCTTGATGCTGACAAAGAAGGGTTTTTAAGGTCCAAGTCATCATTACTTCAGGTATCGGGCCGTGCTGCTAGAAATGTGAATGGCAAGGTAATACTTTATGGAGATAAGATTACTGCTTCAATGAAAAATTTGATTGATGAAACAAGCCGTCGTTTAAAGATCCAATCTGATTATAATAAGCAAAATGGTATTACACCACAGACCATATACAAATCGATGGATGAGATAAAACTCACTACTGCCGTTGCTGATGAAAGGAATGAATCTGTTATAGAAAAAGAATTAGATATTGATGTTTCGACTTTAGAAGGAGTTGAAACCAAAGAGATTCTAGAGCAGTTAAAGAGAAAAATGCAAAGATGTGCCAAAGATCTCCAGTTTGAGCAGGCAGCGATTTTACGTGATGAAATTGAGAAAATTAAGGAAAAAATAAAATGATATCTAACGCAAGAATTCTCATTTTAGGCTCAGGGGGCAGAGAGCATGCATTTGCATGGTCCTTAAGCAATGATAGTAATGTATCTAAGGTATATTGCTCTCCTGGGAATGGCGGTACTGCTGATATTGCTGAAAATATTAATTTAGATATAAATAATCACCAATCTATCATTGAATTTGTAAAATTAAATAATATTGATTTAACGGTTGTTGGTCCTGAAGCACCACTGGCAGATGGTATTGTGGATAGCTTCCATATTGAGGGTTTGGCTATCTTTGGCCCAGATAAGTATGCGTCTAAATTAGAGAGTAGTAAGCTATTTGCTAGAGATATGATGGCTAAATATAACGTTCCAGGTCCATCATATTATGCTTGCAAAAGCAGGGATGAAGCTGAATTAGCTAAAGTAAAGCTTGAACTGCCAATTGTATTGAAGGCAGATGGGTTGGCTGCAGGAAAAGGTGTTATTGTTTGTACTTCTGAATCTGAGTATAAGTTGGGTCTTGCTACCATGTTTGATGATAATGCTTTTGGGGATGCAGCTGAAACAGTTTCAGTTGAGGAGTGCTTGATTGGTGAGGAGCTTTCTGTATTCGCTGTGTGTGATGGAGAGGGTTATGTAATTCTTAATACAGCTCAAGATCATAAGAGAGCCTTTGATGGAGATATAGGACCTAATACAGGTGGAATGGGTGCATATTCTCCAACGCCTCTATCTACAGATGATATTTTAGTTAAAACAAAGTCAGATATTATCGAACCAACACTAAAAGCCATGCGAGATGCAGGGCATCCATTTGTAGGTTTTTTATATGTAGGGCTTATGATTGTGGATGGTGAACCATTTGTAATTGAATATAATGTGCGTATGGGTGACCCTGAAACACAAGTAGTCCTCCCGCTTCTAGAGTCTTCTTTATTTGAATTATTATGGAATGCAACCCATGGTAAAATTAATGATTCAAAAGTTAAAATATCTTGTAAAACGGCTGTGTCGGTGGTGCTCGCAGCAGATGGATATCCAGGTTCCTATTCCGATGGTATGGAAATTTCAGGATTAGGAAAAGATACCCTTGTCTTCCATGCAGGAACAAAAAAAGTAAATGGAAAAATTCTATCAACCGGTGGTCGTGTACTGAATGTTGTAGGCTTTGGAGATGATTTAAAGTCTGCAATTGATGATGCATATGCTATTGTTGGAGATATTAATTTTAATGGTAAATTTTACCGTACAGATATTGGCCAAAAAGGTCTCAATAGAGATTAGGAGACAATATGAGTTTAGACTTAGATAAAATTAGACGATCAGTAGGTATTATTGGTGAGTCAGATTCGATTCAAGAAATGCTTGCAACTATTGGTCAGGTAGCAAATACGAATATATTAGTACTCGTAACTGGTGATTCAGGTTCAGGTAAAGAAATGGTAGCTAGAGCTGTTCATAAAAATAGTCGCCGTAAGTTTGAGAGTCTCGTTACTGTAAACTGTGCAGCCATTCCATCAGGAATTATTGAATCTGAATTGTTTGGTCATAAAAAAGGTTCATTTACGGGAGCTACTGAAAATCGAAAAGGGTACTTTCAAGCGGCAGATAAAGGTACTATCTTTTTGGATGAAATTGGTGAGCTCCCAACAGAAACACAGGCAAAATTACTTCGAGTGATAGAGCAAGGTGAGTTCTTGCGTGTAGGTGATACTAAAACCCAAAAAGTTGATGTTCGTATTATTGCAGCGACTAATAAGAATTTAGAAGAGGCAGTATCTAAGGGAGATTTTAGGCAAGACCTCTATTATAGGCTGAAAACTGTAACTATTAAAGTTGCTCCATTGCGAAATCATATAAGTGATATATATTTGTATATAGAGCGATTTGGTCTGGAATTCACAGCAAAGAATGACATTCCATTCAAAGGGTTTTCTTCTGAGGCAATTGCTGTAATGAAGAAGCATGCATGGCCTGGAAATATTAGGGAGTTAAAAAACGCGGTTGAAAGTCTGATCGTTATGAATAAGGGAGAGCGCATCACTGATGCTATGGTTATAAAACATTTAGATTTAGATGAGTTTAATATAAATCCCAATTTGCCTGTATTTGTAAGTGATGATGCGGATAAAATCGAAAGAGAGCTGATTCTTAAACAGTTACTTTTTTTACGTCAAGATGTAAATGAATTGAAGCAAATAATGATAGGGACTAATCAATCAGCTGACGAGCCAATAAAGCCTGCGAATCCAGCTTTATTTCTACCGCCACCCAATCAGTCTGAATTTATAGATTATGATACTCGTACTAGTATTGGAGATGGTTCTGTTACTGCAATTCAAGATGGTGCATTGGGTGAGCACACTATGGAAGAATTAGAGCATGAAATTATCGAACGGACTTTAGATAAATTTAAAGGGAATCGACGAAAGACCGCTCAATCATTGAACATTTCTGAACGAACACTTTATAGAAAGATTAATGATTATGGAATTAAGAAGAAATATCGTGACCAATAAGAGTTTTTTACTCATTTTACCATTGGTTATGGCTTGTGGGTTTTATTCTATGAAAGGAACTATACCTGCACATATTCAGAGTATTTCCATTTCACCCATTAAGAATGAATCTACAGAATTTGCAGTGGCTGACTTAGTAGGAGAGTTGATAAACTCTCAGATGATTGCTGAAAATGTTCTTAAGTTGATTGGTCAAGATGATGCACATAGTCAGTTAGATATTACTATAAAATCCGTAACAGATATGCCCTATACCTACTCATTAAATACCGAGGATAGTGAGTATGTTGATGAATGGAAAATAACTATTAAAGCACAGGTGCGATGGTCAGATTTAAAAAATGATGAACTTCTAGTTGATCGACAATTAAGTAGTTTTGGTGTATATGGTACAGGTGTAGATATTAGTAGTGATGGTATTGATAATGACAGTGATGGATTAATTGATGCTGAAGATAGCGATGAATTCGGTTCTCCCAGGGATAGTGCTAGGCGGATTGCAATTGAAAAAATTACAGAATTAATAATAAATGAAATAACTTCCACATGGTAAAGCAAAAGGAAAAGATGAATATTGCAAGAGTAAATAAAATCAGTGAGTTTAAAGGCCAGGTAGTTCAGCTTAATGGATGGGTATATAACTCACGAAGAAGTGGTAAAATCGGATTTTTGATGTTGAGGGATGGGTTTGGTATTATCCAGTGTATCGTTGCAAAGAATGATGTTGGTGAAGGTAAGTTCGAAGAATTTAAGAAACTAACACAAGAATCCTCATTATCAATTATTGGTGAGGTGGTTGAGAATGATCGCGCTCCTGGGGGATATGAAATTATCACCTCAGATTTGAATACTCATCATCTGAGTTCTGATTATCCTATATCACCAAAGGAACATGGGACAGATTTTTTGATGAATCACCGTCATTTATGGTTACGCTCGAAACGTCAGCATTCCATATTGAAGGTCCGCCATGAGATTATTAAGGCTACACGTGATTTTTTTGATAATCATGATTTTACATTAGTAGATTCGCCTATTTTCACATCTAATGCGGCGGAAGGTAGTACAACCTTATTTTCTACAGATTACTTCGAAGAACAGGCATATTTGAGCCAAACAGGGCAATTGTACGGCGAGGCAAGTGCCATGGCATTTGGCCGTCATTATAATTTTGGTCCGACATTTCGTGCAGAAAAGAGTAAAACACGTCGTCATTTAACTGAATTTTGGATGGTAGAGCC
>Ga0066856_10001019_pt1 | contig 10809 bp, 9 predicted proteins | sample ETNtaG_5_FD_65605 | JGI IMG/M metagenome (GOLD analysis project Ga0066856, IMG submission 65605) | Marine microbial and viral communities from oxygen minimum zone, Eastern Pacific Ocean - ETNP201406SV205 | ecosystem: Environmental > Aquatic > Marine > Oceanic | place: Pacific Ocean: Eastern...
TAGAGTTGACCAGTCATTAATAGAACTTACCACCTTATTTACTACAGGAACATTTATCTGAGAAGAAAGAACCTAGTAGATTCTGAAAGCTGATAGTAGGTTATTCTTTCATTCTAGAATTTATTTGTGAAGTTTGAAAAGCTATGGGATGATGTCGACACGAGACATCATCATCATCATCACTGCGTGACAAAAAAACGATATATAAAATTCCAAAGACCGAGAAGAGGACGACGACGACGACGATGCAAAAGTAACGCTTTACCACAAAACAACAACAACATAAAGCTCTGGTGGTAGTTTTAGTAGTATTCGGTGGTAAAAGTGTCGAAAAAAAGAGAAGAAATTCAACGCATCTCATCATCATCGAGAGAGTTGCTTTTTTTGTGTTTCTTTGATAAAATTACATGACGAAACGGACGACCAAAACAAAAAATCGAGCACCACCGTTAGTAAGCTCTCTCTTTCTTTTGGGAAGGGGCCCCAAAGTGCAAAACTCGAGAGAAGAGGCGGCGGACGGCGCGCGGCGAACGCACCGGAGGTGGACGGAGGAGTCCTCCGCGTTCGTTCGGCGGTTGGGAAGAGGGGACGCGCTGTTTCGACAGAAAAATGTAGACGAGACGATACGAGAGGAAGGACGGTTGGAAGAGGCGTTGAGACGGAGAGAAGAGAAAGAAAGGAAGAAAAGAGAAGAAGCGTCGAAGAACGAGGAGGAAGAGTGGCGCGAGAAGAGAAAGACGACGAAGAAGGAGTCGGGAAATTTTTGTGGGCGAGATGTCACTCCTCGTCCTCCTCTCTCGTCGTCGTCGTCGTCGTCGTCGACGAAGACGAAGACGAAAACTCGGGACGAAGAAGACGAAGACGAATCGCTCCGAAAGATGAAGGAAAAATTGGACGCGTTGCGACGCGAAAGGGAGGTGAATATGACGCGAGAAACGAACCGAAAAGAAAAGGAAGAGGAGAGGAGGAAAAGACGAGGTTTAGTCGAGAGTGCGCGAAAAGGAAGAGTCGCGGAGAATGACGAAGAAGACGAGAAGAAGAAACGAGAGATTGAAAAGTTGACGAGGACGCTCGACGTTCGATTAGATTTGCGCGCTCAGATGGACAAAAGAAGAGCGATGGATAGAGAACACGCGGAAGAGAAGACGAAAGAGAGAGAGCGAGTGGATAAACTCGAACGAGAACGCATTCAAAGTGAACGAGAAGCGTTACGTCAAAAGAGAGAAGAGGCGAGGGAGTTGCAACAGGCTCGCGTCGAAGTCCTCGAAGCGAACGCGAGACAGAAGAAAGAGAGGAGAAAAGAGACAGAGTAAGTGCTACGCGATTAGATTATGTACGCGTATAGTTCATAGCCACACCGCGCGTGGGACATGTAGGAGTTTTTCTTAGCGCGCTTTACATCCCCCGCGCGCAAAAACCAAGTGTTCAATTCCAATTTCTCCTCGTTTTTCTTCATTCTTAAAATCCTCTGAAAATGACGGAAGTTCATCCAAACATACACGTCTGCGGAGAAAAAGAAGCTCGAGAACGCCTCTTCTCTTTCGAAACAGAGGACGGAGATTGGAGCGTTATCGCGATTGGGTTCCCGTCTCCGCCGTTGACGGACGAAGAGATCTCTCTCTTGGTGCGCTTTTCATCGTGGGTGTCCCCAAAAACAGTTTAAAGGGAAATTGGAAACTTTTCCTTCCTTCCTTCCTTCCTTCCTTCCTCTCTCTTTCCTCGTCTCTTTCTCTTCCTCTCTCGTTCGACGAAAACTGACCTCGCGTGGCGCTCTTTCGCTCTTTCTTCGCAGACGAATGAAAAGAAACTGAAAGTCCTGCAGATCGCTCTCGAAGATTCGGTCGACGCCGACCTGCTCTCCATTTTGCACGAGACGACGACTTTTTTCTCGAATGCAAAAGAAGAGGATGAAAAAATTTTAGTCTTTTGCAACGCCGGCATGTCGAGATCGGTAGCGGTCGCGTTGGCGTACATCGTGTGGAAGAAAGCAAAAAAGATTGATGGCAAGAAGAAAGAGAATGGTAGTGTTGAGGATACTACGAACGAGGATAGTATCGACGGCTCCGTACTCGTCGAGCGGGCGTTAAGAGACGTGAGAGAAAAGTATCCTCAAGCCTCGCCGAATGAAGGGTTTTTAGAACAGTTGGAGCTTTGGTGTAACATGGGGTGTCGGTTAGTCGCAACAGATGAAACGTATAAGTTGTTTAAACACTCGCAGTTGGAGAGAATACGACGGGAGAGAGGGTGTGTGGATCGAGGCGCGGTGGACGAAGATCCAGAGAAGGAGATGAGCAACGGCGCGACGGGTTCAATCAGTCAATATTACAGTTGCCGAAAGTGTCGTCGGATTTTAGCGACGAGTAAGAACGTGTTAGAACACGAAGCTGGAACTGGGATTGACGCTTTTTCGTGGCGACAGAGAAGAAGAGGGAACGATAGTGGTGCGACAACGGGGGCTTCGTCCTCGTCCTGTTCGAGCATTTTCGTCTCGCCAATCACGTGGATGATGCTTGACCAAACCGAGGAGAACGAGCCGGTTATTTTCCAAAAGAACTCGGGAAAGATTCATTGTCCAAAATGTCGCTCAAAAATTGGCGCTTTCACGTGGTCCGGGGAACGGTGCAATTGCGGAGCTTTTGTCGCACCATCTTTTCACATACAGAAAGCAAAGCTCGATGCGTTTTCAGTTCGTGCGAATATGTAAAGCACTCCCATAGAAGTAGGACGTAGTAATAGCAGCGTTATATAGAAATGTAGATTTACGCGCACGCGCACGCCATCACAAACGAGCAAACAAATAAACAAACAAACAAACAAACAAACAAACAAACAAACAAACACGTCCTCGTACAGATATGATTTTAATATTTATAACTCTTCCTCTTCTCTTCCTCGTTCATTATTAAAAGTGAATGGCTTTTCCTCCCGTCGCTAAAGCGGCTTCCTTCACTGCTTCGCTCAACGTCGGGTGGCCGTGGCATGTTCTCGCGATATCTTCCGTGCTTCCACCGTATTCCATGGCCAGAACGCATTCGCCTAACAATTCACCGGCTTGCGGACCGACGATGTGCGCGCCGAAAATTTTGTCCGTATTTTTGCACGAGATGAATTTCACCATCCCTTCGCTGTCGTCGTTCGTTCTCGCTCTGGAGTTCGCGGCGAATGGAAAAGTGCCGACGTTATATTCCAACCCAGCTTCTTTGACTTCCTCTTCGGTTTTCCCGACCCAGGCGACTTCCGGGTGCGTGTAAATAATCGACGGAATCGCGTCATAGTTCACGTGCCCTTCCTTCCCGGATAAATGTTCCACCACGGCGATGGCCTCTTCCTCGGCTTTGTGCGCCAACATCGGTCCCGCGATGATATCACCGATCGCATAAATTCCCGGAACGTTCGTCTCCCACGTGTGATCTTTCACGTTCACTTCCACTCTTCCCATCTTATCCGTTTTGATCCCGAGTTTCTCCAATCCGAGATTTTCCGTGTACGGTTTTCTCCCCGTGCTCACCAACACGACGTCCGCGATCATTTTCGACTCTTCTTTCGTGCTCACTTTCTCGATGGTCAACTCGATTTTCCCGTCTGGCATTTTCTCTGCTTTTTTCACCGCCGTTTCCATCTTGAAATCAATCTTTTGTTTCTTCAAAGCTCGTTGAAACGTCGTTCGGATTTGGTTATCCATGTTCCCGCCAATCACTTTCGCGAATTCTACCACGGTCACTTTCGCGCCTAGCCTCGACCAAACTGAGCCGAGTTCCAAACCAATTACTCCTCCTCCAATGACCACCATCGTTTCCGGCACCTTTTCCAACTCCAACGCCCCGGTACTCGTCACCACCGTCTTCTCGTCCACGTCCACGCCGTTCAACTTTGCCGGTTCCGAACCGGTCGCCAAAACGATATTCTTCGTCGAAATCGTCTCCTTCGTGCCGTCCTCTTTCGTCACTTCCACCGTGTTCTTATCGACTAAACTCCCGAATCCAACCACGTGATTCACTTTGTTCTTTTTGAACAGCCCTTCGATGCCTTTGGTCAAACCGCCGACGGATTTCATCTTTTGCGCCATCATCTTCGACACGTCGATGGTCACGTCTCCGCCCACGGAAATCCCGTGCTTTTCCATCCCGTGTTTCGCTTCTTCGTATTTATGCGACGCGTTCAAAAGAGCTTTCGATGGAATGCACCCCACGTTCAAACACGTCCCGCCTAACGTCGCGCGTTTTTCCACGCACGTGACTTTCATTCCGAGTTGCGCAGCTTTGATAGCGCCGACGTAGCCTCCCGGTCCACCACCGATGATTACCACGTCTTGTTGTTCTTGTTGTCCTCCTTTTCCTCCGTCGTTTCCAACAGCGGAATAGAACCTATTATTACTAAAGCTCGAGAGGCATTTTGCTTTTGCAAAAGCGGTGTTTTTGGTGTTGCTGCTCGCACACGTCGTCGTCGTCGTAAACGTCGTCGTCGAAGGATGATGATGATGATGATGATTCATCGTCCGCATCATCATCATCGCCACATGGCGCAAAGTTGGTGTTGTCCTCAAAGTTCTCGACGCAAAAACGCTCATGATTAGTATTAGTCGTTTATTGGATTCGAGAGAAACCACCACCAAATGAAGAAAAAAGACTTTGTCTTGGTCTTAGTCTTCTTCGCGGTGCTTTCGACAAAGTGCCTACTACTCTATAATGACGAAGAAAGAAAGAAAGAAAGAAAGAAAGAAAGAGAGGACTACACGTGTCGCTTTACATTTAGGGTTTTAGAATGGACATGAATGTTTAGGGTTTTATCAGAAAAGGAGTGAGGAACACACCACTTACACCAATGTATATAACTCCATTCTAGAGTTGACCACCAGTCATTGATAGAACTTACCACCTTATTTACTACAGGAACATTTATCTAAGAAGAAAGAACCTATGGAGTAGATTCTGAAAGCTGATAATAGGTTATTCTTTGATTCTAGAATTTATTTGTGAAGTTTGAAAAGCTAGATTGCACGTACCTAGCGCGGAAGAGGCATAAGAGAGAATACACAATCGTTTTTAACGGAGGACACGGATTATTGGTATTCAAATCGTCTCTCTCTTCTGTGTTTTGTCTTCGCGAAGAAGGTACTTTCGAAACGACATGACGACGACGACGATTCAGACGACGACGACGACGAGTCCAAAACGACCACCCCTCTTTCGGGAGAGAAAGCGACGACGACGACGAGAAGGGAAAGAAGAAGAAGACAAAGAAGAAGAAGAACCGTCGGATTTCGATTTGTTCTGTTTGGTGTACAACTTTTTGCAATCGAACGCGTACGAAGACGCGGCGCAGAAAATGATGAGAGAGATGAAGCGACGGTTGAAAGCGGAACACACACAGAACTTTGAAGCCTCGAACGAGCGGGACACCGCCGCGGAGAAGAAGAAGACGACGAAGAACAAAACAAGGACGAAGAAATTGGTGCAGATGTTGAACGCGTTGACGACGACGACGACGACGACGGCCAACGAGAAAGACGACGAGCGAGGAGGTCTTCTCCCGAAAGTGAAACCTTTGCGAAACGTCATGCGAGAGTTCTTATCGCTCAAAACGAAAGAGCGAAGACGAACGAAGAGCACGAACGAACCGATGAAGATGATTTTTCGACAGTGCGAGGAGGCTTTTGGGAACGCGGGACGCGATGGTTTGAGTAAAGAGAAAGAGGTAGAGGAGGAGGAAGAGGACGACGATGAAGACGACGACGGGCGGAGAGGCGTGGTTGGCATAGCGGAAGAAGAAGAAGAAGAAGAAGAAGAAGAAGACGCAGCGGCTGCGCAACCACATTTAATACAAACACGAGACGACACTACTACAACAACAAATACAAATCGAGAAAGAAGAAACAAGAAGAAGCAAGCGGCGCCGCAACGCAAGCACAAGCAAACGTTATACAAGCAGTCTTTAGACGACGCGAACGTTCGAGAGAAGATTGCAGACGTCATCGTGCGCACGTTGCATAAAAAAACTGGGAGGACGCCAAATCCTACGCCTACCTTGAATTCAGCAAAGAGCAATAAAAACATCGAACGAGAAGAGCTCGCGTTTTCAGACGTCGAAGATGACGATGACGACGATGGTAATGAATTCGGCGGCGTCACGGAGTTGGAACTCGATAAAATTGCCGAGATGATGGATAAACCGGAAGATACGATGGAAACGGCGAACGCCATCTTAGGTTCGCTCATGGAATCGACCGATAACGATTTAGGGAGATTTTTAGAAGATCTCGTCGCGCAAACCGAACACGGAAATACGAAGGAAATCAACAAGCTTCCGACGCCTAAGAAACGTTTGCTCTTGAAGGAGGATCAAAAAGCGGTGAACCTAAAAGAAACAAATAATGGACAGAAAACGCCGTAGACATTTACTTAGATAGTATTTTATAGATATTTGGATTTAATTAACAACAGCTAATTATTTGAGCAGCGCAACCTGTTCGTACATTTTACTAATCAAAAACAGCAACGCCATCAGCAGCGCAAACTCGCTCAAGTTTCGATTTCGATTGTTCTCGTAGGAAAAAAACTTCATGGGGTCGTTCGGATCGACCTCGAACTCGTCCTCTCCTCCGTTACTATTCGCTAACTCCCTCGCCGCTCTCGTCGCGTCGTCCACGGTCCGCATGATTTCATCCATCGCGTTCCCTACGTTATCGGGAACCGCCAACGCTTTCCTCCTTGGCTCTATACTCTCTCCGCCTTTAACGAACGACCATCGATCGTCCTGCGATAAAATCTTCCCGGTGATTAAATTCACGTCCAACGTCGTCTCCACCCTCACCTCCGTCTTGCCGTCTGTGCTTTTTATCCTCCAAACGATCTTCGCCTCGCTCCCACCCGGGACCACCTCGATCGATTCCACCGTGTTTTTAAATCCTCCTTGTCCCTCGAATATCCTCTTCATCTCGCACGCGCTTCGTTCGAATTTTTCCGCCCCGGTAAACGCTCTCGCGCCGTCCGAAAACCTCGCGTTTGTCGCGTACGGGAAGACGCTCCGCGTCGCATCTTTCCCATCTCGAATGTCTCTCGCCACCTGTCGCAGGCATCGCTCCACCGCCGGGCTCGTGCCCGTGCACTCGAACGAGTCGCACGGGTCTCGAGACAGGCCGGACACGACGGGGACGACCGATGATGATTCGTCGTCGTCGTCTTCTTCTTCTTTCTCGTCGTCGTTTACGTCGTTCGCGTCGTTGTTTACTACCCCGTCTCCTCTCTTTCTCGCACAGGTGGTGATGGTGACGATGAAAACGTTATTGGTGTTGGTGTTGGTGTTGGTGTTCACTTTGTCTCGACGACGTCGACGACGATGAAGGCGATGATGAATGTGACGACGTAAACGACGCGCAGCAGGAAACAAACGACCCCGTGTATCGATTGGAGTCGATTCGAACGACTTAGTAAACGACGTAAACGAGGAGGAGGAGGAGGAGGAGGCGAAGAACATTCTTCCCGCGCGGAGAAACTTTTGGAGAAACTTTTGGAAAAGCAATTCTATAAAAATATGAAGACATGGTGGTAACGTATGATGTTGTTGTTCTTCTTCTTCTTCGTTTAATAAGACGTAGTAGTTATATGTGATAGATGGATGGTGCTGTTACAACAAAGATATTGTGATGATATCTTTTTTCGTAGTAGTCGTTCTCTTTCTTGGCGCTCGGCTCCAAGGCGTCTTACACCACGCGTTGTTGTTCGAAGAACGTTCAAAAAAAGGTTTTGTTCTTTTACGCGTAACTCGAAGGCGGTCTGCACTCTTCGCTGTTGATTAAATCGCACGGAAAGACGTCGCTCGGGGTGTCGTATTTCAACTGCGCTTTGCCTTGTAAGTATCTGTTCAACATTTTCTCCGTGCTGTGATTGTACCCATCGCTGGAGTCCAACATTTTACCCTCGTTGCGCTTGTCGTGCATGGTCGATCGGACTCGAGTCGCCAAAACTTTACCGAGTTCAACGCCCCATTGGTCGAAGGAGTTCAACCCCCAGACGAAGCCTTGAACCGCGACGCGGTGTTCGTATAACGATAAGAGTTGTCCAGTAGTATACGCGTTCAATTCGGGTAACATGATCGATAAGGAAGGTCGGTTACCGGTGAAGGTTTTGTGCGGGATGAGCGTGTCCGGGCAATTTTCTGCTCTCAATTCCACGGGTGTTTTCCCAACCGCCAACGCGTCGGCTTGCGCGAAAAAGTTGCACATCAACTCGTCGTGGTTCGAGACGATTTCGCCTTTTAAATATACCGATTGTTGAGATTTAATCACGCCGATGAAATCGCACGGAATCACTCGACCTTGGTGAATCAACTGGTAAAACGAGTGTTGGCCGTTCGTGCCGGGTTCCCCGAAATCAATCTCCCCGGTCGGGTAATCCACCGGCGTCCCATCGATGGTAACACCTTTCCCGTTGGATTCCATGGAAACTTGCTGAATGTGCGGCGCTAACTTGGCGAGCGCTTGGCAGTACGGTAAAATAGCTCTCGCGTCGCACCCCATGAACGACACGTTCCACGTGGAAATTAGCCCGAGCGTAACCGGCAAGTTCTTTTCAAAATCCGCGGTCGCAAAGTGTTCGTCCATGCTCCACGCGCCTTTCAAAAACTGTTCGCACGTTTCAAACCCGTATTGCAACGCCAGCGGCAACATGCCAACCGCAGAGCAGACGGAGTATCTCCCGCCGACCCAATCCCAGAACGCAAACGCGTTCTTCGGATCGATGCCGAATTCGCTCACCAACTTCAAGTTGGTCGATACCGCCACCATGTGTTTGCTCACCGCCTCTTGCCCTAACGAGGCAATAATCCACTGTCTCACCGTTCTCGCGTTCAACATAGTTTCTGCCGTCGTGAAAGTTTTCGAGACGACTACCACTAACGTCGTCTCTGGGTTCAACCCGTTGAGCGCTCTCGCCACGTCTACCGGATCGACGTTAGCTAAAAACCTCAAATTTCTCCCTCGCGCGTGCTCCGCGTGCGCTTGGTTCGTTTTCAACGCCGTGTGCACGAACAATGGCCCTAAAAACGATCCGCCGATCCCGACGCACACGACGTCAGTTAGCGGTAACCCGGTGTGTCCGACCCACTCTCCGTTTCTCACTCGATCCGAAAAGTCTTTAATCTTATCCAACACATCGTGCACGTCCGGCACGACGTTCGACCCGTCCACGTTGATCACTTTCGACCTCGGCGCTCTCGTGGCGACGTGTAAAACTGCTCTGTTTTCGGTCGAGTTAATCGGGTTTCCCGAAAACATGGCGTTGATTTTCTCCTTCACGCCGCTCGCCTTCGCTAGCGCGTACAATTTTTCCATCGTCTCCTCCGTCACTCGCTGTCTCGCGTAATCTACGTACACCCCGTCGTGTTCCAGCGTCAAGTTCTCGCATCGATCGTAGTTTTTCAGCAAATCTCTCAGGTGCGTCTTCTCGATATCTTTCACGTGGTCTTTCAGCGCGTTCCATTCTTTGGAGGACGTAATGGTACGCGCGTTCGCGCCTTTCTGCGTTTCGGTGTGGAGCACCGCGGTCGCTCCCGTTTTACGCATCGCGCGACGACCTCCCGACGACGATGATTTTGACGACACTCCTACTCCTATTATTTTTGTTTGTGTGTGTGCGAGAACACAGACAGACAGACAGACAGACAGACAGACAGACAGAGAGATGTTTCACGCGGTCAGAGATGATGATGACGACGACGTAAACGACGACGTAAACGACGACAACGTTATTAGTATTATTATTATTATTATTAATCACCAACAGGAAAAAGAGCTTGAAAATCGAGACTCGATTTTTTCCCTTCTTCTTCTTCTTCTTCTTCTTCTTCTTTTGGAACAAACAAAGTCGAATAATGAGATCTCTCTTTTCGACCCCGACGACGACTTTTGATGTGCTCTGCTGCACCGTTCCCGGTGGCACAGAGCGCACCACGCGACCAATAATAACTTTTTAGGAAAAGACGACAGAGTGCTAAAGCCGCGAAAGTCGAAGAGGAGAAGAAGAGCAAAACGAAAGCGCGCAATTTGGATTTTCCATCATCATCATCGTTTTTCATCGAGAGACCAAAAAAAGATTATGATGATTACGATTCCGAACGCGTCGTTGATGAAAGTCTCTCTCTTTCGAAACAGCGAGTAGTATTGATGCACTACCGCTGCTCTCGAAAGGGGTCTTCGGAACTTTCCAACCAACGAGAGATGATGATCAAAGTCGTCTTCTCGTGAGTAAAGAGGACAAAACAAAGACGTAAACGCACCCGATGATGATGATGACGACTTTGAGAGTCGTTTGGTTGCGAACAAAACGACCAAAGGCTGTTCTCGCACAAATGTCGCTGCTCTGAACGACATAAAGAAGACGACGTAAACGACGCCGAGAAGAGGAGGACCGTTTTTTGTGTCTTCTTCTGCTCTCCCCACTCCTCCTCGTCGTCAAAAGCGTGCTGCTGCCTCGTTGTAACTGTGTGGTGTCGCATTGGTCCATTTCGTATCTCTTCTCCCTTCGAGAGCGAACGAGAGACACATATTTTTTGTGCGTGTGAACATTTAAGGACTCGCTGCTTCGATGATCCTGTTCTCTTTTGTCTCCATTTGCTAGTCCATCTTGAATTTTTCCACCTGATTTATTGGCGCTTCATATTCAATGTTATTCGCGTTCAACTCAACCAAGATTTCAGCAGCTTGATCGTTACTCATTGTATCTTCGTTCAAGTGTTGTTGCGTTAGCGATAGGAGCGTGTATGAGACGTGTAGAGATGGTTTGTGTTATTCAGTCGTTAAAATGGGGATTTTGT
>Ga0066856_10001021_pt1 | contig 10798 bp, 8 predicted proteins | sample ETNtaG_5_FD_65605 | JGI IMG/M metagenome (GOLD analysis project Ga0066856, IMG submission 65605) | Marine microbial and viral communities from oxygen minimum zone, Eastern Pacific Ocean - ETNP201406SV205 | ecosystem: Environmental > Aquatic > Marine > Oceanic | place: Pacific Ocean: Eastern...
GAGAGAGAGAGACAAATGTCCTTCGAAATGGGAAGAAGAACCGAAGACGAAGATGAAGAAGAGCAACGAAGGAGTGCGAACGTCGTGTTTTTTTCTCCGGGATACGCGACGTCGTCCCCGAAGGCGTCGAGGAGTTCGACGAGGCGGTTTAGCGGCGTCAAAGGAGGGGGCGTGCGAACGGATTTCAGAAAGACGAGGCACCTGGCGAAAACCACCACCACCACCCCGGAAACGCCGTCCCTGGACGCGTCCAAGGCCGAGAAGAGAGACGACGACTGCGCGTTTTCCGAGACGAATGGAACGAGACGCCGCGACGACCAACCCGACGCGAAGAAACAACCACCGTTCGAGTTCGGGCGAGAGACGAACAACGCGAATGAGACGCCACGTCGTGTAGGGACGTTCGATTTTCGAGACGAAAGCTCGGCGTCGCCGATGAGCGTCGCGTCGGAAGGGACGTCGGCGTCGCTGAACAACAAAAACACCATCGAGTCGTCGCCGTCGTCGTTTCCTGGATGTACCCCTTCTCCTGGATTTACGTTTGGTCAAAACGCTACGAATAGTCATCGGAAACAAGAAGACCCATCGCCGCCAAATCCAGCGTGGGCACACGTTAAGACACCGACGGAGTTTTCGCCGTCCATGTTTGCCGAGACGCACACACACCCGGGGGTAACGACAACGAGTTTCAATACTCCGCCGGGGTCGGCGAACGCGACGTCGACGCCAATGATTTTTCAAAGTGGAGGAAGTTCAGGCGGCGGCGGTTTTAGCGGCAGTAGAACGAAACCAAAATCGTATGGCAAAAGTAGTAGCAACAGGATTAGAGCGAGAAGTGGTAGCAGCAATAGTAGCGGCAGTAAAATGCAAAACAGCAGTAGTAATAGTAATAGAATGCAAGCTTTTCCGAGCGTTAGTAAGGAAGCGGCGAAGATAGCCGAGACGAGTTTTGCCGAAGGCGGTCCATTTTCCGCACAGGCGGTGTTGAACAATTCCTTTTCGAAAGTGACCATAGGGGGAGAAAACAACAACAACACGAGCAGCCCGTTCCCGACGTCTGCGTTCAACGGCGGGTTCAACTTTAATGCCGATGCAACATCGATCCCGCAAATAGTAAACGACGGCACGCGGAAACCATACAAGAAATTCCAGGTTGTGCGATCGCCGGGATCACCAAAGTCGCCAATAACTGGGGATAACGCAAACCAGTTTGCGCGCGCGACGGGACCATCGCCTTCTTCGAGGAATAGCCCATCGTCCGAGAAAGATAAGGAGAAAATAGTCAACGTGGAGAAAGAGGTAAAAGCGTATAAACTCGAAGCGAACAGATTGTTTCAGGAAGCGTCTGCTTTTTTGAATCAAGACAAGGACGAGCAGGCTTTGAAGAAGTTCCGGGCGGCGCGAGACACTTACACGCGTGCCATAATTATGCTTGAAAGCATTGCGCCGTCCCCGGACAAACAAGGCCGTTTGTCACGAGATGGAATTTTTAGTTTCGGCGGCACACCGTTTCTTCCGACGAGACAACTTTTAGGCAGGGAAGCCGGGACACTTTTGAGCAACCGAGCGGCATCGACGCTGATGGTGATACAAATAGAAGAAGCGAAAGAACGATTTAAGGACATGAGCGGCAAGTTCACGTCGGATATGCTTTGGAAATATCGTCAGAAAATCCAAGAGTGTATCGACGATTGCATGCGCGCGAGAAAAGCGGATACGACGTACATGAAACCGATTTTGCGTCAAGCGAAATGTCACGAACGTTTAGCTGATTTTACGGCAGCGTGTGCGTGCTATACTACGGTCGTATCGAGCTCGAAAGCTTCGGAGAAAGAAAAAGAAGAAGCGCGTGTAGAGCTCGAGCACGCAAAGCGTTTAAAAGTAATCTCCGAAGTGACGTATCTCACTGAAGCGAGACGCGCTTTGAGAAAAGTACCCATAAATGACAGAGAGAGCTTTCCGCGGAACGAGTTATTAATCAAATCGGCGATAACAGATGCAACGGATATTGAGAACCGAGCGACGCACATGCCGTTGGACATTCGTCAACTTGTGGCGTGCTTGAAAATAAACGCGCTGATAATTTGCGGACAGTATAAAGAAGCTTTAGAGACATTGGAGTCCTTCGAATTTTTTGCCTCGTTGTCTCCGATGAGGCAAAAAGAATTGAGGAACAAAATCTCCCCTCCTCGAGGTGTCGAACCCGAAGACGATATGGTAGTCAGAGAGAATATAGTCGAGATGACTTTGTTCCGCATAGTTGTGCACTATGGATTAGGTGACGTCGAAAATTTGGAAAGATTTGCAATGCAAACGAATGGGTTTACGGGGTACCTTGGCTCGGAAACTATCCAAAACGGAAACGGGTCGGAGCGTATAAAGTTCACCATGTTAGACACGTTCAATGAGATTCGTCCAGATGCCGGGTCTATCTTTGCCGTTCTCAAAGATCAACACGAGGCTCGCATGCGTGGGAACTCCGCTTTTTCAAGCGGCAAGTATGATGAGGCTGAGAAGCACTACACGAAGTGTATTGCGGCATCTAATTCGTCGTTGTCGCAACAATTCGTCAGCGCTATTCTCTGTAACCGTGCCGCCGCACGTATGGGCGCGCAAAAGTACATCGATGCCATGCTCGATTGCGGTCGCGCTATAATTCTCGACCCGACGCGCGCAAAAGCGTACTCTCGTCGGGCGGCGATCTTCTCGCACTTGCGTTTGTTTGACAAAGCGTTGGAAGATTTGACGATGTACGAAAAAACGGCCGACGCGAATAGCGACATCAAGCAAAAGAACGACGCAAAGAGTCGCTCGAAAGAGTTGAAAGCTGTGGAAATTCGATTGGAACAGCAGTACGGCGAATCTGCCCCAATACACGCTCGCGCCATCCTGGGTTTCTCCGACGACTCGTCCACGAAGTCTTTAAGCGACGGTGACGTCACGAAAGCGTTCAAAAAGCTTTCCTTGCGTGCCCACGCGGACAAGGTCTTCCACCCGAATGAGCTTCCTAGTCATTTCGTCGCCGGGAACGAGGACATGCTCAAACTGTTCACCGAAGATGCAAACAGAGTTTTCAATCATCTCAACGTCGCGAAAGACGCTTTAAAAACGTCCTCCGATCGTCGTTCCCACGAAGCTTCTGAGTACCAGTGGGACAGCCAGGTCTCTGTCCAAAGACGCCGCGCGTCATCCAGCTCGAACTCGGCTGGAAGCCGCTACGCCGGACGCCACTTCACGGGCGAATACTCCTACTCCCGTGCAGACAAAAATTCCTACGCGTACGAGGAAAGCGCGCACTATAGAAGCGCCTCCTCGTCCTCGAGAGGTGGTCGAGGCGCGAGCAGCAGCGGGAGGCACAGACGCCATCGCAGGGTTTAGATCATCAGGGCGAAGAGGTCATCGCCGGTGAACACTACGTCACGACGGACGCTTCAATATAGACAAAGGAAACCTCCCCAAAAGTTGTTGTAGTACGACACAAAAAAAAACGCCGCGCCACCGCAGATACAATAGACGTCTCTCTCTTTGCTTCTCCCCCGCCACAAATCCGTGCACATGACGAAAGGTGCTGGACACAAGTCCGGCCATGCGGCCAACGTCGCCGAGGCGCATCGCAAGGCTGAACTCGCGCGCGAGCACGAGGAGGCGACGAAAACGAAGCGAGGCTCCGCGAACCGCGTCTTGGACGTCAAAGAGACGAAACTGTTGGACGAATTGCGAAAGTCGTTAACGCCGATGGTCCGCCGGGTAGACGGCGGCTCCGTCGCGACGGCCATCCCGAACCGAAAACACATGCTGAAGAAAACACACTACCGCGACACAACAAAAGCGAAAACGGGCGCGCGAGAGCGAGAGGAAAACGACGACGACGACGAAGACGAAGGCAACACCGCTCGGAAGAAGAAAAAGAAAAAGAAACGGCGGAGAGAGACTAATGAGAACCCCATGGGCAGAGAAGAGACAAAGACGTACGCGAACAAAGCGGAGAGAAAACGACTCAAAAGAAAGAAACAAAAAGCTTTGAAACGAAGAAGAGACGTGTTGTTGTAACACCAAAAAATATCGACCCCCCCCCACGTCACAAAGTCACGATCGCGCGTTGTTGTTGTTGTTTGCTGCTCCATCAAAGTTCCTTCCTTCCATGCGCGTCGTCGTCGGTCGTCGTCGTCGTCAAAAGCAAAGCGTATTTTGTAACTCTCTCTTCTTGTTTGTGCTCGTGGTATTATTATGTGTGCACACAAAAACACTCGAAGAAGAGAGAGACATTTTTTTTGTCGAAGAAAATTTCCCAAAATTTCTTTATTTTTATCAAATTTTTATCGTTTTTATGTGATCGTTTGTATCAAAAAGAGCACCTTTATTATTATTATTATTAAAACGACACCACCAAAAAACGACCACCTGACGACGACGGAGGAAGAGGACTTTAGTAGCTTGGATTCAAAACCATAATAATGGGCATTGGCGATATCATCGCGGAAAAAAAGAAGGATCTGGACGCGTGGATGAAGAAGCAGTCCACGCCGGTGGAAGTGGCGGCGTATTCCGCCGGGAGCGCCGTGCAAGGTGCGCCGACGACGGACGCAGAAAGCTTTGGCGATCACAAAAGACGGAACCAAACAGTTTTTTTTTCTTCTTTCGGTCTCTCTCTCTTCGTCTCTCTTTAATCGCGCGGGCATCGAACGCGCTCTGACGACGCTCTCGCGTGTTTATTTACTCTCCGCGTTTCAGGTGGTGTGCTCGGCTACGTGCTCGGGGCGGTGAACAAAAACCTCGCGGAACAAGCGGCAACGAATCCAGCGATGGCGAACCAACCGGCGATGACAGGGGCCATGTCTGGACCGCCGCACGTGTTGGCGGTGAACTTAGCGGTGTTTACCGCCGTCCAAGGCGGGTTAACCTGTTGGATTAAGAAGATGAATAAATTTACAGAGATCGAAACCGGGATGATGGCTATGTTTGGCGCTGGTGCGGCGTTGTCGGTGTCGTCGAGTTTGAGCGGGCAGAAGGCGGCGTTTGGAGGACAGGACGCGGCAATACCGGAAGGACCGGTGCAGATTGCGCAAGAGGCGCTGAAATCGGGCGTTTTGTTTTCATTGTTGAACGGAGCGTTTATGAAGATTGGCCAGAAGTTTTCTGGGAAGAATGAAAAGACAGACGTGTTTTATTCCCACGCGGTTGGAATGTTGACGACGCTCGGGTTGGAGAAGTACGAGAAGAATTTTAAGAGAGGGTTGTTGACGGACGATTGTTTGCTTTTGTTGAACGATAACGCATTGCAAGAAGTGAGGATTCCGCCTGGACCGAGGTTGAAGATTTTGAATTATGTGGCGGGGATGCGCGTGGCGCAGCAACAGCAACAGCAACAGGCCATGAGTTTGGCCGTGAAACCATAAAAAGAGAATCGTATCGATAGTAAAGAATTGAAATAAATAACAATATTAGAAACCAAATACGAATGAGAGAAAGGTCAAGACAAAGGGTCACGCAGTAACATTAATACAGTAACATTAATAAGAATGATGATAGTACGATTTATATTAATTTAAATTAGTACAAATTTGAAACACAGTAATTTTTCGTTTCATCACCTCGTCGAGCGAGCAGAACCTTCTCGTCTCGAGCATTGTATATATATTCAATCAACTTTTTTTCGGTGTAATGATATAAAACTTAAAAGGAATTCTCTAGCACTTCTTCAGCTTGGGAAGCGTAAACTTGTGACGCAAAGTGGACGTCGTCACCGAAGCTTCCGTGACTCTGCCAACCTGTTGGTCAGTGTTCGCCCACCGAAACTCTTCATTCTTGGAGCCGTTGTAACCAACTCTTCGCAACCGTCTCTTTTCGAGAGCGACGCGCTCTTCCCGACGTTTTAACCCGGCGCGCATCGCTTCGAAGAACATGAAGAAGATGGCAGAGTTGATCCCGTTCGAGAACGCACGAGGACCGACACCAGTAAAGTACATAGGAAGTTTACCCTTGATCAAGCCAGATGGCGCATCTTTCCATACGCCGACAATGGCACCACCAAAAGATGGTCTGGCAGCGGCGTTACACATCATGCGCGTCTTCACGACGTCCAAAGGCGTTGTCGCGGCAGCCGCGACTGAACCAGCGATCAAACCCATGGAGATGTCTGCAAACGCATCCGCTTCATCGTCATCTTTATTGACAAAGCTGCGATGCATGGTTCGCAACGTTTCGTACGCCGCGAATTTCACCGCCATGTCCGGGATATCTTCGAGTAAAGTCGGTGCGTACCCCGTGAACAAACCTCTCCAGCCTGCAGCTTTTGTGATTGTTCCCGCAGCAGCGAAGACGTTCGGGTATACCCCAGCTTGCACAGATCGAATGCAAACCGCGGCGGGTACTTTGACCAAGGAGGAACCCAGGGCGCCGATACCGCCAGCCAAGAAAGCAGTCCTCGAGACGGAGAAGTCGGAGTATCGTTCCAACAATTTCTTCGCGGCGCCGTAAAAAGCAAAGTACGTGCCAATGGCAAGTCCAGCACCACTCGCGGCACCAAACACACCTTTATAAAGCACGGAAAATTCTTTACCGACAGCTGAAGCACCTCGAGCCAACGCGACGCGTTTGCTTCCGCCGTTTGCCATGAAGGAACTCCCGACGCCATACTTACCAGTCGATACCACCTTCGTATTTTTTGCAGTCGCCGAAGCTTCCCGCACAGGTTTTGCCTTGCCAACTAACGCTTGCATGCGGACCTTGACGGTATCAAGCGGGTGAATTGTTGATTGCGACGCGGCGCGAGCGCAACCACCCGCAATGACGTCGTTCACTGGAATAACGTTCCGCAACGTGATCTTCGCCGGCACCGACGCTGGCGCTACCGAAGCTTCGACATACCCAGACTCGGCAACTTTCGTAGCAGCACCGCCTCTGGACGGTCGCTGTAATCTCGCCATTTTTTTCCTTTCGTTTGTTGTTGTTGTTGTTGATTGATTTTTTATATGTATTAAGTTTTTCTAAAAAAGTAGTAGTAGTAGTTGTTCGTTCTGTCGTTCAACTAGCGTCTTGAAGTGTTTGTGTTCTCTCACAATAAAAGAAAAGCCTCTCTAAAACTTCTTCGACCAGGATGTATACGTAGGTTAGTAGTGATACAGCAATTTATACAGTAAGCGAGCCACTGAAACTAATAAACTAAACGCGAACGTTAAGATTGTAGTTGTTGATTCGCTCACCAATCGCCGTCGACTTCGAAAACTTCGAAGACACCACCTCCTCAAATAAACACCTCCCCAACGAAGATAAACTCAAGCCTATTCCCGTCCTCTTATCTGGTGGTTCCGGGTGTGAAGGTTGTAAGTTTTTGTCGTAAAGGTTAAACTCTTCTTTTCTCCACAAATGTTCTTGCTTATGCGCGAGCGATTCCAAGTACAGATCTAAAACTTTGACTTGGAATTGAAACCTCGGTTGTCGTTGGAACGATTTGAGATTCCCAGTTTCTCGCTGGTAGTACTGCTGTGCGCTCACGTTCCAGACGGAGTTCGCGTCTCCCGGGACTAAAACGACGGACCAGAGAAGTACCTGAGCGGGGGAGAGGAAAGACTCATCGTCAGCGTTTGAATGCGAGGGATTATCATCAAAGTCGAAAAAGACGCGAGAGGAGGAGAAGAAAAAAACGAGTCAACGCATTCGAGGTGCGACGACGGTCCAATCCGAATTTAAACGTTGAACGACGGGGACTCAAAATCTTTGACATCATTCAAACAAAACCGCGCGGAATCTGCCGCCGAAACCGCCCGCGCGAGCATTCCGCGCCGACGAAAACGACGAATTTGCGCGCGCAACGTTTCGATGCGATCGGTGCGACGCATCTGCTTCACGTACCTCTAACAGCGCTAAGAACAAAAGCGAATAAAAAACACACACTCTCTTCGAGCGCACGTGATTCAAGACGGAACGAACGGTGATTATGTCGCTGTTCTTCTCCTTTACGCGCATGCTTGGATCATCGACATTTACACCCGTAAAGATGAATGTCGACGCTCGCGGCGAAGGAAGAAATAGTCTCGTGTGCTACTTGTGCGCAGACGCGGGCGAATGGAGATTCGCAAAGGAGGCTCTTGCAGTCGACGTGCGCGCGTCAAACGGAAGATTTTTCGCGCGACGAATACAATTTCCTTTTTTTTGTGGGGACGCCAAACGAACGACAAACACATGTAAAGGCGGGAAAACGAAACGTCGTCGTCGTCGTCGTCTGTATTGTGTGGGGTGCCTTTCCTTCCCCACAACGACGAGGGGTGAAGGAAGGGAACGGACTTGTTTTGTGTCAACACAAGAAGAGAGCTCTTTCTCTTTTTAATAATACATACAACAGCGTGGTATGGCACATGACAACGACAAACACGCGACGCGCACTATTGCACTATTACTTTCTCCGCGTCGTTACGCACTCGCGATGCACTCTTCCAACTTTTCCCTATCCACCGGCACCGCTTTACTCAAGACGTCAACCGCGCCTCGTAAAGTGACGCACACTTCGTCTTCGACTCTCGCGCCGACGCCGCGGAGAGTTTTCGGCAAAGTTATATCGTCTGGGTCGAAATATAAACCAGGTTCGACGGAAAAACAGACACCTTTTTCGATGGCAGTGGAGACTGGAATCAAAGGCGTGTCGTGAGTGTCCATGCCGAGCCAATGGGAGACGGCATGGGGAAAGTATTGGGCATATTTGCCTTTGGAGAGAAGCGAATTTTTTGTGACAGACGCGCCGCCGTTTGAGTGAAGAAGGTCGACGAGGACTTCAACCGTCGCGTCCACGCAAGTCATGTGTAAGTCATATAAGGATACCGGCGTTTGCGAGCGGATATCGCGCTCTAATTTCGCGAGAACCGCGGAACGGACATCGCACACGCGATCGTACACCGCTTTTTGGTAGTCGTTGACAAATGTCGCCGTTTTCGAACCTCCCGCCCACACTCTCGTGATATCCGACACGTACCCGTTCATCTCGCATCCCGCATCCATCAAACACAAATCGTTCGGGTGGATAATTCTATCGTTTTGGTAGTAATGGATAATTGTTGCGCGATTTGAGGCCCCCATCACGGTTGGAAATGCTAATCTATCGGCGCCGAGCGATTTGACCGTATACTCATGCGCATTCATTAAATCCCTCTCCGTAACCACCTCGTTCGTTCTCGACCTTCGCATAGCAGCTAGTATACCTTCCAAATTCGCACTCGCCGATTTCTGTAACAACTTCAACTCGCTTTCCGATTTTCTCCACCTCAACGCTTGCGCCTTTGCTTTCAACGCTTGCGTAGGAAACGCGCCATCGGTGACTACTTTCAACACTTGATTCCCATACGTAGTCGTCGTAAACCGCTCTCTATCCATAAAAATTTGCCTTCTGCTATTCGGTGTCTTCAAAAAATTCCTTAAATATTCCTCCATAGTCTCAATCGCGACCGATTCATCGCACTCAAAAAATGCCTTTGCCACCTCTGGGTGCGCGCGCCATCCATTCCAAGTCTCATCTCGTTTCTCATACCGCCTCGAAAACAAGACATACTTCAATGGTTCATCTTCACCATCTTTTATTAACATCATCGCCGAGTGCGGTTGCATCATCCCACTAAAATACATAAAATCGGAATCTTGTCGATAATTCGCGTGCGGAATAACCGTGTTCGGGTAATGCGAGACGTCTCCGCTTATCAAAATCGCGACTGAATTTTCCGGTAAAAGTTCCCCCAAACGAGTTCGTCTGGATTTATATTCACTTTTAGTAATCCCAGGCGTGAGTTCGTTTACAGAATTGAACAAGTGAGCGTGCGTCGAGAAGGTTGGTTGGCCGATGCGGTTGATGAGTTCGCTTTCTCCTGTATCTTTTTTATGTGCGCTCGACGCGTTGTCGGGAAAATCCGGTTCCACGTGCGCGGAGGAGGAGAAGAGAGAAGAAGAAGAAGAAGAAGAAGCGCCGCTGCTGATTCGTTGTTGTTGAAGAGAGGGAGAGGGAGAAGAGGTGGACGCGAAACATGAGCGCAGCGAACGGCGGAGGATGCGGTAGGACATGTTTTCTTTCTTTTTGCGTCCTGTTTATGACGACTTTGGACGGCGTGAAAGAACTACTTTTCGCTATTATTAAACATGCAAACTAACACATCGAAGCTACTCCTCTAACTATGCGATAACTACCAATTTTCAGGTACGAAGACTTTTCTGGCACTTTCCAGGACGCCAAAAAATGCACCTCCACCTAACGAGATCCACATGACTCTAGGACTCGCACCTCGGAACAAGGCTTTCGCGCCTTCCTCTTTGACGATTCTTGTGCCGCAATCCAGGACGCCTCTGAGCGGATTTGTCGTGCATGTGTCGGTCATCAACCTGGTTTTGATGACGTCCAACGGTGTGGTGACGAATCCAGTCACACCTCCGGCTGCCGCACCTAAAGCGGTCGCCTCCACGCGACTGACTTCGCCCAGCGTTCGTCCTCGCCACTTGGCGTATGCAATCTTCGCCTCTTCGTATAAACTAAACTCGATGGCATCGAATGGTAAGTCTCGAATTAAAAACGAACCATAGCCGACGAACAATCCCGCGATACCACTCGCTCGCAAAATTCCTCCTAAACTTTGCACTTTATTCCCAGTTTGCGCTCTCGTCTTGATGACTTCCGTCGGCACTCTCACGACGCTCGACGCCAAACACCCCGTCGCGCCTGCAGTAAACATAGCCACGTAATTTTGCTCTGGCGGTAACGTTCTCTCTAAATATCGTTTTGAGGGTTCGTACGCGAGGAAAAATAACGCCGTGGCTGGTGCGCACC
>Ga0066856_10001024_pt1 | contig 10781 bp, 10 predicted proteins | sample ETNtaG_5_FD_65605 | JGI IMG/M metagenome (GOLD analysis project Ga0066856, IMG submission 65605) | Marine microbial and viral communities from oxygen minimum zone, Eastern Pacific Ocean - ETNP201406SV205 | ecosystem: Environmental > Aquatic > Marine > Oceanic | place: Pacific Ocean: Eastern...
CGCCAAAGAGATATGCCATTGACTTACCAAGGCCAGTACCTGCTTCAATCACTGCTTTTGCTTGATTATTATTAATCATTTCATCCACCAATGCAGCATACCTTTGTTGATTAGGACGATTTTCAAAATTAGGGTGTGATTTTGATAGCAAGCCTCCAGCACCAAAAACGTCATCAGAATTTATATCATTAATATCATTCTCGCCTGAATGCAAGAATGTATTAACCTTTGGTTTTCTAATTTCAATAAAAGAATTTAAACCTGATTTAACATCACCTATTTTTGTTAACTCAGAAGCAAGATCGACATATAATTTTTGATTTGGAATATTAGTACCTTTTATAATTCCATTGACTTTTGATATTAGATCTAATGGATATTTAGCTAATTCATCAAGTAATTCTAAAAATATAAGACCAGTATTCTCTGTGTCACTCTCTGCTCTATGAGCACCCTTGGATGAGAGATTAAAATATTCAGATAAGGCACCTAAATTGAATACTGGTTGCTCAAATAATACACTTCGAGCTAATTGCAAGGTGTCATACTCATTATTATTTTTATATTCTCTACCTAATCGTTTACACATTTCTAATAAAAATTTTCTATCAAAATTTATATTATGAGCAACTAAGGGATAATCTGATATGAATGATAATAAATCGTCAATAATTAATTCCTCTGAGGGTGAGGAAATGACCATTGAATTTGAGATTCCAGTGATTTCTGTAATCACATGAGGTATTTTAAATCCAGGGTTAACTAATTCTACATATCGATTTTCTATCTCACCATCAACAAATTTGATAGCTGCAACCTCAATTACTTTATCATTTTCTGAATCAAGTCCAGTAGTCTCAAAATCAAAAGCGATAAACGTAGAAAGATTTAATTTTTGAAGTAATTCTTTTCTTTCCATAATTGAATTATTTATGAGAATAAAATTTTAAAATAAAACATTGGATTTGATAGAGCATTTCTAGATACCTGGTTTGATAACATTCCAGATATTATCTCTTGAACATCTTCACTTCGAGCAGCTCTATCGATGACAAAATTCAATAAGAAACTATAGCGAGCAAGGTTTTGAAGTTTTGTGCTTGTTTTTAATTCTCCACCAAGTTCATTCCATACAAGCGCATCATATTCTCTTAAAATATTTATTGAATAATCTCCAATATCTTTTGCCTTTTTTACGATATCTATTGCATGCTTTGCCGATACCATTGCATTACCTATGCCTTCACCGGTAAATGGGTCTACAAGCCCCGCAGCATCCCCTAGAAGCAGATAGCCCAATCCATAATTTTTTCTTTTGATACTACCCATCGGTAGATTCCATCCTTTAGGTGTTTCTAAAGCCCTTGCGTTTGAAAATCGCTCTCTGAAATACTTTGATTCTATAATCTCGTCCATTATCTGTTTTAAGGTCCTGTCTTCTTTCTTTGCGTCATTTTTACTTAACCCAATTCCAATATTTGCTTTGCCTTCACCAGCAGGGAATAACCAAAAGTATCCAGGTTTTGCTTCACTAACATAATGCAGTTCAATTTGATCAGTAAGTCCCTCGATACCTTCATAATAACATCGTATTGCAACAGCAGTATTATCCATATCCATCTTATACAACCCTAATTTCCTTGCAACAATAGAATTTGGTCCGTCGCAACCCAATATTATTGGTGCAAAAAATTTTTCTTGCTTACCTTCTTTACTGACTCCTTTTACACCTGACAAAACATCATTCTCGTAAATAAGATCAGTAACAGTAAATCCTTGTCTAGTGTCAGTAACCCTACTCGCATTTTCAAAAAGAAAATTATCAAAAATCAATCTTGGAATAACATACCCTTTGGTCCTGTGCCTGTAGTCATCTCCATCGCCATTAAGATGAACGTCAAATTTGTTATGGGAGGGTCCTCCAAAAGTAATCCTATTTATATCAGAGCCCTCTAAATTTTCAATACCATTTAACAACTCTAATTCCCTCAATATGCGGACAGTTTTCCCAGATAGCGCATCTCCACATATTTTATCGCGAGGAAAGAGTGCTTTATCCAATAAAATACATTTTAGTCCTAATTTATGAGCGTAAAGAGCGGCGGATGTTCCTGCAGGTCCAGCTCCAACTATTATTGCATCATACATGCTAGCTATCTTCTAAAAAGTCAACTCCAAATGATGGATGTACGATACCATATCGAAAATAATTAATAATTCGTACAACGAAAAAGAGTATAGATAATGGTAAAATAAACCAAGGTGCTCTCACACAAAGAAACATTGCAAATATAAAAAGAGGATAAAACCTTGCCCTTTGTAAATGTCGAACATGGTTCGGCCAAATGAGAGCAATTGCTGAAAATGGAATTGCCACTGCTCCTGCCGTACTTACAATTGGATCTTTTAACTTGATGCCTAAAAATAAGGCAATTAGCATCATTAAAACTGATATTGAAAGATATTCAAGCTTATTATTCCAGTGAAAGTTATTCCAAGTCCCCTCCTCTTTATCTAATTCCAAAACAAACTGAAAAACTAAGAGGCAAGACGTAAAAGCAAATATATAAGGTAATATTGAGATAAAACTGTAAATCAAGTAACTATCCATGAAAAATGATTCTGGTGCTTGTAATGATTGTTCTGAGATGAATCCAAATTCAAACCAACCAAATAACAAAAAAGCAAATCCAATTACGCAATGAGTAATTATATCTTTTATTATCATTCTATTAGAACCAATCATCCAAAGTTTATTGGGCTTTAAATAGACAAAGAAAATAAATGATACTATAAAAAGCTTTGTAAATCCAATTAGCCAACCATCCCAATTCCAATAAACATACCTATCTCGAATATCCATTGATAAAACAATTCCGCAGACAGTTAACGTCCAAATAGCAAATAACTGCATCCAGCCTTCTTTATCCATCTTCTCTCCAATCAAAGAGAAAAAAGTTTTCCATTTATTGTAAATATCAGAATTGGTCGGTATAATTTTTTCTATAATCATATTATCATCCTACAATAGCACTACCCGTTATAGTTTCAATCAACTCATTCAATAAAATAAAACCAGCAACGCTTGCAGCAATCATACATAAAACAGTTACAATCACCTTGTCATTGTCTCCTAAATTTTTGCTTAGCTTAAATTCTGATAAAAAAGCAGGAACTCCCCATCTGGTTAATATAAATATTGCTGTCATCATACCACCAAATGGAAGCATATATTTTGATGAAAGATTATCCATTACATCAAAAAATGATTCTCCTAAATAGTGTTGGAAAGAGGCGCCCATATATTCAGCTATATTGATTCCACCACCCATTGATAGAGAACAAAAAATACCTACTATGGTAATAACAATGCCAAATTGTACTGTTGCTCTTTCACGCGTCCAACCTTTCTCATCAATAAAATAAGCAGTCACTACTTCAAGAATAGATATAGCTGAAGTAAGTGCAGCCATAAATAGTAGTGAGAAAAATAGAGTACTCCAAATCATTCCATAAGCTAATTGTGGAAATATAGATGGGAGTATGTAGAAAATGAGACCAGGTCCACCTGCTGGATCAGCACCTGTTGCAAAAACACTTGTGAATATTGCGACACCTGCCAATAAAGCGATTGCAGTATCAAGTGCAATTACCCAAAGGGCAGAGTTTAATAAATTTTGTTCTTTACCAAGATAGCTTCCGTATGTAATCATTGTTCCCATCCCAAGACTCAATGTAAAGAATGAATGCCCCAAGGCCAAAACTATTGATGATGCTGAAAGCTCATCAAATCTAGGTAGCAAAAGAAATTTTAAACCTTCTATTCCACCCGGTAATGTTAAACCTCTTATGGCTAACACAAATAATAGCATAATAATTATTGGCATCATAATCTTAGACCAGTTTTCAATACCATCCTTTACACCATTAACTATCACATAAACGCATAGAGCCATAAATATAATTTGAAAAATTAAAGGACTCCATGTTGAAGAGATAAAAGAAACAAAAATATTTTTTGCAGCTTCAGGATTACCATTTAAAGATTCAAAACCTCCCGAAATTGAAATTAATGCATATTTCAATATCCATCCACCAACGACCCCATAAAATGATAATATTACAAATGCAGATGCCACACCTAAAAACCCTACCCATTTCCAATTTGAGTTAGGAGCTAATTTTTTAAAAGCACCCACTGGACTAAGTTGCGTACTCCTTCCAATTGCAAACTCTGCTATAACTATAGTCAAGCCAACAACAAGTATACATAGCAAATAAACAAGCGTAAAGGCAGCACCGCCATTCTCCCCTGCTATATATGGGAATTTCCAAATATTTCCTATACCCACAGCCGAACCAGATGCAGCTAAAATGAACCCTAGTTTTGAACCCCATTGCTCTCTATTTTTCATAATCTATCTCTTCGTTGACTTTTTGTTTTAAAGGACTATCCATAAGCTGATCAAAAGAATGAAGGTGCGCGTCGACCACCGCATCTATCATTGCGTAAATGTAAATTATTCCAATCCACCAGGCAAATTTATTTCTTTTTTCCAAATACCGGTGTCTTTTGAGAGGATAATTATTATTTTCATATTCGTTATATCTTTTACTATTCTCTCGCCATGCTAAATAGGAAGTTACCTCAAAACCTAGTATAAGTGCTGACTTGATCCATTTACCATTATATATTTGTCCCATACCAGGAATTGCAGAAAATAAAAAAGCGTGTTTGGGGTCTTTTTTTTTATTTATCGTAGAGTCTAGTGATGCAAACAATATTGAAGATGGTAACCATATTATTATTATATACCGAGCTATCATTTTTTCAGAGCAATGCACTCAACCTCAACAAGAGCATCCAAAGGCAGGCCTGATACTTCGACAGTTGACCTTGCTGGATATTCAATATTACCAAAGTAAGCTTTAAATGATCTATTAATTGATGGAAAATCATCCATATTTTTTAAAAAAACGGTTGTTTTAACTATACAAGACTTATCTAATCCACAAGAACGTAGTATAGAATCAATGTTAAGTAATGCTTGATCTATCTGAGCATCAACACCACCATCAACAATATTTCCTTTCTTAGGATCTATTCCTAATTGACCGCTAGTAAATAACAATGAGTCAGTCTCAATGGCTTGGTTGTAAGTCCCTATGGCCTGAGGTGCATCTAATGTCTGAATTATTTTTTTCATTTAATTTTTAGAACCTGTTCTCTAAGCATATACATGGTAGCCCAACATCTTCATTGAGCTCTCGATAGGCATTTGATTCGAATTCCCTAATAAAGAATTCTCCAACAGCCGCAATACTTGTTTCAAACAAATGTCCGCCTAAAGTACTCATTTCATGATCGGATAGTACTACGTGGGCATGTACAAATGGTTTGTCATCTTTCAGTGTAACATTGCCCTCAAAACTTATTAATTCCAAAACTTCATCAATTTTTTTCCTGATATATTCTTTTGCTATAGTATCATATGCACCTATCTCAGTGTGTTTTACAGCACCTATCCCTGAAAGCTTTGCATTTCTTATTCCCTTGTCAGAACAAAATTTGGTTATACTATCCATAACCATCTCATCTTTTTCTATGTAAATGAAATAATCTTTATCAACTTTCTTAAATTGCATCCTCTGATCCTTTAAATAGATTTTGAACTAATTCTATTGTCTGAACTATGGCATCATCAATTGAACCAATAGATTTTCCACCCGCGGTTGCAAGACGAGGTTTACCACCTCCACCTCCGCCCATAAATCCACCAACTTGCTTGGCAAGATTTCCTGCAAGAATACCTCTACCATTCATTTCTTTTGAAACCACAATAACAGCCATCGGCTTTTTATCACTAACTGAAAATAGGACTGCCACTCCGTCTTTTAACCTATTGTAAACTTTATCGCCAAATGATTTAAGCTCATCCATATTGTCTATATCTAATTTTTTAACTAACAATTGATAATCACCAATTTTTTCTATTTCATCAAATATATTCTCATTATAAGAACTGGTATCCTTCTTTTGCTTTAATCTCTTTTCGAGATCTTTTTTTTCTTTTAAGATCGCATTTAATCTATCAATCATTCCATTTGGCGGTGCATTTAAAATTGTCTGCATCTCAGATACTATAGAATGATTCATCTGCATATGCGATACAGCTTTGGTACCTGTTAGCGCAACAATACGACGAACACCCGATGATAATGAAGATTCTGAAGTTACTTTAAATGAACCTATATCGCCTGTTCTATTAACATGTGTTCCACCACAAAGTTCTTTGGAAAAATCTCCGACTTGTACTACTCTTACCTCATCTCCATATTTTTCTCCAAATAAAGCTTCAGCTCCAGATTGCTTTGCATCATCATAGTTCTGAACTGAAACGTCAATCTTGGTATTTAACAATATCTGAGTATTGACTATTTTCTCAATTTCAAGTAGCTCATGATTTGATATCTTATCAAAATGAGTAAGGTCAAAACGAAGATAATCTGGGTGTACTAAAGAACCAGCTTGATTTACATGATCTCCAAGAATAGTTTTTAATGCTTTGTGCATCAAATGAGTCGCTGTATGATTTTTTTTAACAGCGCTTCTATAAGAGGAATCAACGGCACACTTAACGATAATATTTTTCTTTTCAAAACTGCCCTCACATATATGAATGTGGGTATTATTTTCTTTTACTACGTTAATAACATTGAGGTTGGTTCCATTATCCTCAATGCAACCAATATCACCTACCTGACCACCAGATTCTGCGTAAAATGGTGTCCTATCCAATACTAAAAGTATTTTGTCGTCCAAATTTGCAAATCGCCTTATTTTGGCATCTATATGTAAAGTATCGTAACCAACAAATTCTGAATCTTCACCACTTGATAACTCAACCCAATCATATTCCCTTGCATCATTTTTAAATCTTCCAGCTTCTTTTGCTTTCTTCTTTTGTTTTTGCATCAACTTCTCAAACCCTCGCTCATCTACCGAAAGATTTTTTTCACGAGCTATCAGTTGAGTTAAATCCAAGGGAAAACCATAAGTATCGTACAATTTAAATGCATCAGAGCCACTAATTGACTTCTTTTGCCCAATGCCCTCTAATATTTTTTCAAAATGGTTAAGACCTCGATCTAGGGTATGATTAAAAGATTCCTCTTCAGATTTAATTACTTTTTCTATATGAGACTGCCTTTCAAGAATTTCGGGATAGACATCGCCCATTACTTTTCCAACATCTTTTACCAAATTAGACAAAAATGGTTCTTCAAGGCCTATTCTCCTCCCAAACCTTGCTGCTCTTCTCAATATTCTTCTGAGAACATATCCTCGACCATCATTTGAAGGTAAAGCCCCATCCGCAATAGAAAAACATAACATTCTCAAGTGATCTGTTATTACTCTGTGAGGCACTGGATTGTTTTCATAGCTTGATCCCGCTATTTTTTCGATTGCATCAATTATTGGAAGAAATAAATCGGTATCATAATTACTTGTTTTACCTTGCATAACAGATGCAATGCGCTCTAGTCCTGCACCTGTATCAACATGTTTGTTTGGTAAATCCTCAAGACTTCCATCTTGCAAACGATTACTTTGTATAAAGACTAAGTTCCACAGCTCCCAATACTGATCAGAGTTATTGACACCCGAAGCCTCTTGAGATGTAATGTCCTCACCAATAAAATAGTGTATTTCTGAGCATGGACCGCATGGTCCGGTTTCACCCATTTCCCAAAAATTATCTTTTTTCCCACATTTAATCACTCTATCAGGGTCTATGTCTGTTACCTCTTTCCATAACTCATAAGCCTCATCATCATCTTTATAAACAGTAGCCCATAGGCGTCTTTTATCAAGCTTCCATTCTTCAGTAAATAAACCCCATGCCCACTCAATTGCCTCTTTCTTGTAATAATCGCCAAACGACCAGTTGCCAAGCATCTCAAAAAATGTATGATGAAAAGTGTCAACTCCAACTTCCTCTAGGTCATTGTGTTTACCAGAGACTCTAATGCATTTTTGACTATTCACTGCCCTCAAATAACTAGAGCCTATCTGGTCTAAAAAGATAGGCTTAAATTGGTTCATCCCTGCATTGGTAAATAAAAGAGTCGGATCATCCACAGGTACAACAGATGCACTTCTAACAAATTTATGTCCCTTACTTTCAAAGTATTGAATAAAAGATTTTCTGATGTCTTTGGACTTCATATTAAAAAGAAAAACTTGTCTCAATACTTGTCATATTAATCATCTCTTCATTGTCCTTAACATCTCCATCACCATTTATGTCCTGGAAGGTTCGGCGAAAAACATAAGTTAAGACCATACCATTACCTAGCTTTAGTCCAATATCATACCCCATAATGGTCGATTCGGAATATTCAAAATCAAATGGATTAGGGACGTTGCGTTGCTGATAGAACCATGAGGCTTTTTCTATCTTACTTATAGGTTTCTTTAATTTTAAAATTGTGGTAAAACTCTGATTAGAAGCATCGTGAAACCTATTGCTATTTACATCATACTGCTCACCATTAAGATTCTGAAATGATAATCCAATATCGAATAGATTACTGATATCAATCTTTAACGAAGAATAGTACCCATTTTGTTTGCCATAAGTTCCTAATTTTTTTGATTTAGTTACGATTTCCCCTTGATTACCTGTAATGCTTTGAAATGTAGCTCTTTCAATCTCATAGGAACGGTCAAAATATCCAAACTCAAAATTTCCTTTAGGGACCATTCTAAATTCAAAATTGAATTTTGCTGGTCCAAATCTTGCAGCAAGCCCAATGGGTATCAACCCGAATCCTGAGTTCTCTTCTTTAAGACTAACTGGGTCTATGGTCTTTCCTAAAAGTGCTGCGTATTGTGAATAGAGATCGAGCATCACAGGACCATCTTTCATTAATGGCATACCGAAATCTAATGCAAAAGCATTAAAGGTCTCAGATTCCTTATTAATGTTTATAGGCTCTGGCTTAGTTTGTACACCATCAGTATCTATGACTATACCATATAGTGGATATGTAAAACTAGAATCAGTCCATCCATCTCCGTCAACGTCAAACTCATTAATGGTATCGTTATCTGCCCATCCATCACCATCAGTATCAAGCCACCAGTTTTTATTTTCAGGGAAATCATCAACAAGATCCGGACGCCCATCATTATCGTTATCGCGAAGCCCCAAATACTGATTTCTATCTCCAACCCAGGAAATACCAGAGTTTATTCCGTATTTAATAGGCGCAGATAATCTTAGACCTACCAACCCCATATTCTCCTTAAAATCATTGGTGAAACCAAAAATATTTACACCAAAAACATTAGTTTTAAACTCCATTCCAACTTTCCTAACCTGTGGGTATAATAATGTATTGCAATAATTATTTAAGAGAACACCATACCCCATGGTCACATTATCTAATGCACCCACTTTAAAATAGTTCTTACTCCACCTACTTCCGTAACGAACATAGTAAATTTTATCCACTATAGTATTTTTTACTTTTTCTCCTGAAGAAAAATCCCATCCCTCATCGTATATATTCCCATCCTGATCAATATACAAAACAAGATCTAAAGCTACAGACAATTTCCCAAAAGGTATGATTGGTCGCAATGCAATCTGGTTCCATAACTTGCCATCGATTGTAACTGCACCAAATGCACCTTGCAAACTCTTGCCAGTTGAATTTTCTTCAATGTCTATCTGTTCAGTTTGACCAAAAGAAAACTGAAAAATAATTAATGTTACAATTAATATGGATTTAAAATTCATAATTTTAGAAATTTGTGTTAATAAAATTACCTTTCGCACGTAAACTGAACAAAGCCTAATTAGCCTAAAGATTTGATAATAGATTAATAATGCAAAATTATAACATTAAATATTATTTCATATTGATAATTCTTTTTAATTCATTCGCACATTCCCACAATAATAGATTAGAGTCAATCTGGATAGAGTCAAAGATTAATGGTATAATGATTACAATGAAACTAGACTCTATTTTAAGTGTGAATAATATCTCTGCTTGGCAGGCTAAATCTGGATGGTTCTACATAACTCTTTACAAAGTTATAGGCGATACGTTAAATCTACAAAACATAAACTTACCGGATGAAATCTTAGATTTTCAGTTAATGCAAAATGATGAATCTCTTCAAATAGGACTTAGATTAAATAATCATATTGATAATTATGACTTTTCTCACCAAAATAAAAGTTCTTTAATCGCCTCACTGCATTATTCTACCGAATACTTATCAAAAATAGATTCAATAAAGCCACCCCAAAAGAGCATTAAGCGCAAAGGGCTTAACTCAGGTGTAAAAAAGTGGCTATATTTAAGCGGGGCTGGAATTAGTTTAGCAGGAACTCTTAGTGAAAACAAAACTTACTCGAAACTTCAAACTCAGGTTGGTATTACAATAATTATAGGCACCTATATCATCGATAGAATCTGGAAAATATTATGAAAGATGCAATTATTTATTTTTCAATCTTTTGGGCATTATCTTTTATACTCCTAGGCTTGTATCTTCGCTTTAAATATAAAGATAAGCTTGATGATCTCAATAAATAGATTAGTATATAAATTTCTGATTGTATCTTTTGGTTTTTCTTCCTCCTACACAGTAGAAGAATCCTACGACCTGTTGATGAATAGCTCAAAACCTGTTCATGCAACTCCGCATATAAATAATTTAATTAGAAATGGTTTTGATAACTTAAACGATAATGAAAAAT
>Ga0066856_10001025_pt1 | contig 10775 bp, 7 predicted proteins | sample ETNtaG_5_FD_65605 | JGI IMG/M metagenome (GOLD analysis project Ga0066856, IMG submission 65605) | Marine microbial and viral communities from oxygen minimum zone, Eastern Pacific Ocean - ETNP201406SV205 | ecosystem: Environmental > Aquatic > Marine > Oceanic | place: Pacific Ocean: Eastern...
ATCGTTTCAACGCCTCCGTGATCACTACCGGAGACGAGGTTCTGCGTGCCGCCTAGAAAGATCAGGGCGGCGATCTGTAGATCCAAGTTCTGGTCCATGAAGATTCATCATCAGAATCTCTAACTTAAGCAACTTGGCTTCTTGCGTCATCTATGCTTCAAAGAAAAAGATGCACTGGTAGGCATCTGGAGAAAAAGTATCTACTCTACCTTTCTGACGTTGATAGCATTGGGTCCCTTAGGGCCCTCTCCAACTTCGAACTCCACTGAGTCCCCCTCTCTTATCTGCCCCTCAACTTGGGACTTGTGTACGAATAGATCGTCACCCTCTTCCTGCTCGATGAAGCCATACCCTTTCGTGAAGTTATACCATTTTACTGTTCCTAGTGCCATTGTGCCTTGGCGATTCGACATAGTACTTGAACAGGACTGAACAATAAGCACTTTTGAGGTCAAATGTGCACTATTGTCAGATGGCCGCCTCAGTAATAGAGAGCTTTCTCGAGCTGTCAAGAACCTCTTGCCCTGTAGCTGAAAGTCGCCAATTTGGCCTCTTCTTTTCTGATGAAGGCTCAATGATATCGGCTTTTCTTAATTCCGATAGATGGTGACTCAGGAGTTGCCTCGAAATGAGGATCTTCTTCCTAATCTCGGTCCCTGATAATCCCAATGCCCCCGAATCTGACAAAACATCGAGAATTGCAAGCCTGGTTCCGATGATTGGACTCTTTATGAGTCCTATTTCCTCATTAGATAGAGAGGAAATAGCGTATCGTCTTAATTTTCCGTCCCTCCATGAGATTACCTGGTCTTTCGACTCTAATACCTGAAGATGGTACGCAGTGACTCCGTTTGCTAACCCTAAGGCATCTCTCAGTGCCGAGAAATGAATTCCTGCGTTGCCCTCTAGATATCCCAGAATACGGCCCCTTGTTAGCAAATCGTCTCTTGTAGAATTTAACTTGGCCAGCAAAGGAGAAAATAGTGCCATAAGAACGGTAACCTTGACGAATTCAAACAAAACAGAGCCCATTAGTAGGGAGCCGAGAGTGCTAGCCCCACCTATAATCAGATTACCGGGAAGATCTGATTCTGAGGGAGTGGAGGCTGTTTCTTCATTGGAATGTTGTCCATCTGAATTTTCATCTTGCGACTCGGTAGAGTCGGCGATCATAAACTCGGAAAAGTCGTCCCCATATCCTTCTTCCGTTGATGAGGAGTCATCTATGGAAAGCCAATATCCGGAGATGATTGAAAAAACGGCAATCATGCTCAGGAGTCTTACTGTAAGGACGCCCCGCATCATATATCGCAGGAGATACCCCTCTTTGACTAGCTTGGTGAGTTGGTTTGACATTCGGAGTGTCCTTGAATGACGACCTTCTCCGAGAGGCGAAGCAGATGGCGCAAGAGAACCCAGAGATCACCTCAGGTACGGATGAGCTGGCTGAAGCTATGCTAACCGCTTCGAGGTCTGTAGTCAGAACTTGTATGCAGATTAGGCCGTCTGAACATGTTTTGGTAGTGACTGATCCTGCTTGTTCGGAAGTGGGACAATCCCTGTATGAAGCGGCTGCGGAAGTCACAGACAGGGTCCTACTGATGATGATGCCCCCGTCTCACAAGAAGGGTGCTGAGCCTCCTGACCCCGTGGCTGAGCTAATGAGGCAACAAGATGTTGTACTGATAGCCACAAAGAGCTCCTTGACTCACTCGAGAGCCAGGAGGAACGCATCTAGAGAAAATGCCAGAATAGCATCAATGCCTGGAATTACATCTGAAATTCTAGCAAAGGGCGGGATGACCGCGGACTATGGAGCGATGAAAAAGGAAATATCAGGACTGAATGCATTACTAAGGAAGAGGACTTTGGTTAGAGTGAAGTCTTCTTCTGGTACTGACTTGACATTCAGCACTGGCGCGAGATGGATATTGGAAGACAATGGGATTTGCAATAGACCCGGACAGATAACTAATCTCCCAACTGGAAAGGTCTTCGTTCTGCCCAAGGAGGGTACCGCTAGTGGCAAGATTGTTATCGATGGCTCTCTGGACGGAGAGGTAGTCGATGAGCCAGTAGTCCTACTGGTTGAGGATGGGAATGTGATCAATATCTCCGGAGGTGAGCAGGCCGAAAGTATGATTTCTAAAATGGATTCAATCAGAGGCATTGTGAAAAGCTCACAGATAGAAAGGGTCGGTACCCTAGCAGAATTCGGGTTTGGAATGAATGCAAGATCTCATCTTTCTGGGAGTCAGCTTGAGGATCAAGTAGTGAGGGGCTCATCATATGTCGCGATTGGAGATAATTCATCCCTCGGAGGGACATCGAGAGTAGGGTATCAAATCAGAGGAGTTATGCTGAAACCAACTATTGAGCTTGAAGACGTGGATTTGGTCGTTGATGGTAAAGTGACTGCTAGAAAGCGGTGATGGAATGAGGGGGGTCCTATGGTGCAACGGAGTTCTTCCCAATCGTTACATTATCGATAGGGCTGTTGAAGATGGAGCTCCGATCTTCGGAGTAGATGGCGGAGCTGATAAAGCCAAATCAATGGGATTTGAGGTTTCTGAAGCTCTGGGAGACATGGATTCCCTTGATGTATCTTCTTGGGGTGGAAAAATGAAGGTCTTGAGCGATCAGGATAAGAGTGATCTTTCCAAATCTCTTGAGTATGTCAATTCGATTGGAATTACCGAAGTAGATGTAGTTGGAATTGATGGCGGAGACTACAGTCACGTTTTCGGAACCATGGCATCTCTCACGGAGACTCCTGAAGAAATGAAGGTAAGAATGCACTTTGAATCTGGTGTCCTCCATTTATCCAGTCCCACTAACGGAGGATTCGAGAAGCGGATTCTGTTAGGGCAGAAATTCTCAGTGTTTGCATTGTCACCGAGCAATGGGACCTCTGTTATTGGAGGGAAATGGAGATTGGATGATGAGGCTCTTTCATTCTCCACAAGAGGGCTTAGCAATGAGGGGATGGGTAATTTGGTAACGGTAAGATCTGATGTGCCGGTGGCTGTTTTTGTCAGCGAATCAATTTGATTTTGTATCCGGGTCCCTGGATAGCATGATTGCAATTGGCCTTGTTCTTGGGTCACTTTCTAGACCTATCTTCATTATTACAGCCAGAGGGACTCCTAGAACCATTCCCATAATCCCCCATGCCCAGCCCCAAAACGCCACCAGTAGTAGGAGTACGATTGGAGACATATCTAGCCTCTGGCCAGCTAACTGCGGCTCGACTATTCCACCCCAAATCTGTTGGTTGGCGACCAAGAGGGCAATTAGAAGTAGAGCTGATGTTTGAGGGAGAACTATCAGTCCCAGAAGAATTGGAGGAATTATTGATAATAATGCCCCCACATATGGTATGAAGTCCATCAGGAAGGTAATTGATGCCCACAAGAAAACGAATGGGATGTCCATGAAGGAAAGAACCACCGCTGCCACAATAGCTTGACCGAATGCGACGGAGGCTCTTGTGACCACGTATGTGTTAATTCCCTCGCCTGACCCTGCGGCTACTGACATTATCCTATCCACATCTTCGGGATAAGCGGCTTTGATCCTCTTGGGGAGAGTCTCGGCCTCCAGAATTATGAATAGAAGGAAGATTAGCACTGTGACTAGCCCGGTAGTGAATCCGGCTATTGTACCGACGAAGCCTGCGGCATATGAGTTGACTGTTTCAATAGTAACCAAGTCCGTTAGGGCGGCAGTATTGGGTTGGTATCCGAAGATGGATAAATCCTCAAGCCACGCAATTTTCTCTTGGAGGGACTTATCCAGATCGGAAGCCTCGTTGGAGAAGTTCTGCATATTTTCGTACATTGAGTTAGATGCGAATAATAGAAATCCCATCACAAAAGAGACTAGTGCCCCATATGCAACCAATGGATGGCCTCCGAGTCTCTCCTCTAACCATTGTGCTGGCGGTCTGATCAAGAAGAATATCAGAGTCGCAACGACCAGTGGCTGGATCACCGCCTTGAGGTGTACAATTGCAAGAACCCCTACGAACAAGACTATTGAAATATTGGCCAAGGTACTAGAGTCGACCTTTGCTAGGCTAGTGCTTTTCGCCATATCTATCGGTGTTGCGAACTGGTCATGTCGCATCAATGGTTCGCCTAATCTTCGAGTTGAATGGCCTCATGATAGATTTTCTCAAAGTCGGCGGCGTTCGCTTCGAAGTTGAATTTCTCAACTACTCTTTTGCGCCCTTGTATTCCCATGTGTGGATCTTCTTCATTCAATACTTGCTCCAACGCCTTCAACATAGAGTCCGTATCACCCATAGTGAAAAGAGCGCCGACAGTATCATCCACCATCTCCGGAAGTGGCCCGTGGTCTACAGTTACTATGGGGACGCCTGATGACATTGCCTCAAGTGGAATTAGCCCCTGGCCCTCATAGAATGATGGATAGACAACTAGGTTAGCGGATCTGTAAAGCTGGGCTAGATCTGAGAAGGACATTCCTGATTCGATGTGAATGAAACTTCCCATCCCGAGTCTGCTCGCCTGCTTCATTAGGCTTGATTTCAAGTGGCCCCTGCCGACGATAACAAGCCTCGTGTTGGGATTTTTCTTATGGAGTCTGGAAAATCCCCCGATTAGTGTTCCGTATCCCTTTCTAGCAGCCAGTCTGCCCACTGCGAGGATAATCTTGCAGTTCGGTTCTCCGCCATCGTACCTGGCTCTCATTTCGGCATGGTTGGCCATGTCCTCGGAGGAGGTGGTGTCGATTGGTCTGAACATCTTAGTATCTACCCCCCAATGTACTACTCTGCAATTCCAGGTACTTGGAACATCATATCTTGATTCGAAGTCCTCTTTGGTAGCATTCGAGTTTGCTACACATATTCTAGATTCGTTGATTGCGAAGTTCTCGAATTTAGAGTATCTGCCAGCCATGAATCTTATTGCAATATCATTTGGATTAATCCAGACTGCTGGCTCCTTGGCCCTTCTTGCCTCCATTAAGCCGTCTCGCTCGCCGAGCCATGAGCCATGAAGAGAAGAGACGACAGGGGCTACTTTCTCTAAGCAGCGCCTGAATTGAGGTTTTGACCAGGATATCATTGGACAATGGAGATGAACGATGTCAACTGGATCTGTCTCGTTCAGTCTCTCTAGCTCTGAAATAGCTTTTCTACCATAGGAACGTGTGAACTCCATAGGAATCTTTGACCATCCTACCTCTACTACTTTGACGCCTTCCTGTAAAGGAGGCTCACCGGCACCTGACCTGGTGATTACTGTGACTTTGTGCCCCCTCTTGACGAGAGCCGCTGAAAGGTGGAAAACTGTCGAGCCCATGCCCCCCCATCTTGGTGGAAACTCTGCGGAAAGCATTGCAATGTGCATCGAGACTCAAATCTCCGGTTCGGCATGAGCATTTCAAGAGAACTACCAGAAGTCAGACTTTCGCATTGTTCAAAACGGGAAGTCCAGTGGCCAAATCATGTCAACACCCCTGCCAGTGCATGTCACCGTAGTCATACCGACTAGGAACGAAGAGGAGGCGATTGTGGATACTATTAGATCGATTCCGAACGATGGATGGTGCGAAAAGCTCGACTTTCTGATTGTAGATGGGAACTCTACTGACAGAACAAGAGAGCTGGCGGAGGCAGAAGGGGCCTCTGTCTATTTGGAGCCTCGGAAGGGATACGGAAGGGCTTACAAGACTGGTTTCTCAATGGCTCCGGGGGACGTCATAGTAACTATGGACGCAGACTGCACATATCCCGGAGAGGAAGTGCCTGGACTGGTCAGGAAGCTTCTGGATGAGGATCTAGAGTGGATTACGTGTGACAGGCTTCGAAAGGCCGAGGAGGGTGCTATGCCGGGACTCCATGGATTTGGAAACTGGGTACTTTCCACAACTGCCACCATGCTATACTGGTACGGGGTCCACGACTCTCAGAGTGGAATGTGGGTATTCCGCAAGTCGATATTCGAGGACGAAAGGGTTCGTCCGAAGCACGATGGGATGCCATTATCGCAGGAATTCAAGATAAGGGCCAGAAGATACCTTGGCAGGAAAAGGACCGCCGAGGTTAGCGTCCCATACCGGCCTAGGGTTGGAGAGGCCGAAATCAACACATGGGGAGACGGTTTGCTTAACCTCAGATTTCTGTTCACCCACAGGCTAGGGCTGACTCGACAAATCACACCTTGGGGCCCGATTGAGGATGACGAGGATAGCTTAACTCCAACAGTTGACTCGGATCCTAATCAAACCAGTTCATTTGGGGAATTCAAAAACAAGATGAGCCACAGCAAAGGCGGAGGAGATAGAAGTGATTGGAATAGCAATAACCCCTCGCATAATCCCCGGAAAAAGCAGTAGTCAATTGGTAACTTCTTGCCTACTCCTTGTCAAGATGTTCCTCTAGGTCCCTGGAGTCGAATGAGGACCACGACTCGATCATCTCCAAGTCCCTCTCTATCTCCCTCCTACGGTTTGCTACGATTACCATACCCGCTGCGATCAGCATTGAAATTATTATTATCACAACTGGAAGGCCTGATCCGACTATCCATCCGACTATGTCCAGACCTTGATTCTCAACTATGGGGATGACTGACATCAGGGTTGGACTGACTGTGTCTCCGTCGAGAGCCCATGTCCCTATCGAAGCAGAAGACCCCGCGGTAATCTCCCAATTGGTCTCGAAGGTCCATATTCCATCGTCTGCGACGAGATCGCCAAACTGTCCGTCGTCCCTCATCTGGAATGCCTTGGAAAGTCCTCCTGCTACCATCTCTCCCCCAACTGAAGATGCCGTACCATCAGCATCCTCCATAACGACTGTTACCCTGATGCTATTGACCTCCCCCATCACCAACTCCTTTGGGGTTACTGACATATCCCTCAGAGTGGGTGATGATGCCCCGATTGTTAGATTCACTGAAGCTAGGGACTGGGCTCCTCTGGAATCCTGTACTATCAGATCAATTCGTACTGGACCCGGAGGAAGTTGGATAGATACTTTTTCTCTGTTCCCCAGCTCTGTACCATCTGACAAACTCCACTGGTAGAGAGTAATGTCATCATCATAATCGAATGATCCTGAGCCGTTCAACTCCAATATTGTCCCCGGGACAATATACTGGCCTTCGGATAATCCAGATATGAGGGCTACTGGATCTGTCTCTAGGACGATGATCTCCTGACTATGAGACCTAGTCATCCCATTCTCATCAGTCAGTTGGAAGGTCAGAGTATGCACCCCATGGGGGAGATAATCGTTGTACCAGAAGTCGTTGGAGACATCCTCGAATATGGGCTCCATAATGAGATTGGATGTGACTGTGACCGTGAAATCATCACCATCTGCATCGAATGACCTCCTGAAATCAAAGAGGACAGGGAGATTTGAGTAGACAATTGCATCTGGGACTGGGGAATCTAGGACAAGTACAGGAGCAGACTCATCCACTCTGAGCATTATCTCTGAAACATCTGGATTTCCAGAACCATCGTCGACTGTAAGGGTGATCTGATGTACCCCTTCTGGAAGTCTGGTCTCTACAGTCCAATCACTGCCAAGAGGGCCCTCCACAATATCGCTCTCCCAAAGTACGCTTACTAGATCGGTGCTGGAAAGAGAGTTTGGATTACAAATCAATCCCGACCCGTTGTCTGGAAGGTCTGAACATGACAGGTCCCAGTCTCCGGAGCCTGTAGAACCTAGTGTGATTATTGTTCCAGAGTCGGTCAAAGAGCCATCTATGGGGCTGGATATCATAGATACGGGTAGTGAGTTGTTTACCTGTACCTGCTGGCTAGTAGTTGTCCACTGTCCTGCATGGACTGGTCTATCATCACTAGCCTGCATTGTGATGGTGTGCATACCTTTGGACAATGTGCCAATCCACTCTATGGTGCCATCAGATGAAATCCCAGAATAGATGATTCCATCTAAGTCACTCAAAAACTGGAACTGGATATGATCGCCCTCTGGATCGATTGTTTGAGAGCCGTCGATTATCACAGTATCGGATGATAACTGACCTGATCTGTAAATCGACATGGCCGCATTGGGAATCTCGTTGTAAAGCTCGACATTGAAAACCCATGTCGAAGGGGGGTTGATTCCATCAGATGCATAAACTGTTACAGAGAACTGATTCGGAGCTCCCGGGAAAGACCTGCTGATCTGTGATGGGCAATCATTGGCTTCTTCCGGCGGCGTACTCCCTCCTTCCTCGTACGATGCTGTCGCCCAGCAAGTCAACGCATCTCCTTCCGGATCATATGTCTCGGAGAGGTAAATGGTAACGTTCGCTGTCTGGCCCAAGTAAAGCGTACCCCACGAAGATATGGAAGGCGAGGTACCAACTGTTAGTACAGGAGGGAGATTTGTGAGCTCAATCTGTCTAGATTCAGTGGAGCAATGGCCCTGGTCATCGCATACTTCCAGTGTAATCTGATGTAATCCATCAGAGAGGCAATTGCTGTTCCCCAACCAGAAATTAGCGTAGTGGAGTGAGCCATTACTATTCGCGAAGCAGTTAGGGCCCCAATCTCCTGCAAGAGAACCATCAATACTGCTTGTCCAAGTATAAGTTAGGTCATCATAATCCAAATCCCATGACTCGGTGGCATTGAAAGCAATCTGACTACCACTTGGATAAACAGATTCATCTTCTGGAGTTGTCCATATAATGAATGGAGGTTGATTAGAAATCTCAACCATACAGAAGACAACAATATCTGACTCTATTTGTATTGGGACAGTGTCATTGTGGACCCCATCATAGTCACACCCCATATTCATCGAGTTGTTCTGAGACCACCCCTGAATCGGAGTCCATCTTTGACCTATGAATGGCCCTATCATCTCTCTACCGGCGTAAGGAAGAGTGGTCGTAAAATCAGACTCGTATTGATCGAAAGTAATATTGATGGTTGAGTATGGGATGTTTCTTAGATGTTGGTTGATGACATTGGCCTCTACCATCCACATAATATCGACTATGTTATCAGATCCTGAGAAGTTGGGCGTACCTAGATTAGAAGATGATATCCACCTAATGTGAGAGTTCCCTAGAGTGGCGAATGTATCGGACATTCCTTGACCGTAAGAGAATGATGAATCAGTGAAGTTAACGAATGAGGAGGAGATAGAAGGTTCTGCTCCTGTACATTCAAAGATTACTGAATTTGAGACTAGTTCACTATGATCTACCAAATCTAGGCAGCCTTGGTTACCTCTAATGGTGCTGGAATTGAGATATGAGGAAAGTTGGCCATTGGCAACCCAGTTCATTCCACCATTAGAGCCATAAATTTGCAATGTATCTATCAGAGCGTCCACCCCAACTAGTTCAATCGAGTATGAGCTAGAATTCTGGAATATGGACACATTGGCCAACGAGACCGTTCCCTCCCTCTCAGATATCCCACGATTGTCTATGTCCAAGGCTGGCCCTGAAACCGGGTCCCTAGATACTATCCCATCTAGATAAATATCAATACTATTACGTACGACCAACCCGAATTGATCTTGGGTCGTAGAACAGTCAGTACAACTTACATTCTTTCCTGCACTGACGACGTCATTGGATTCTTCGAAGTAAATTCCCGACCCCGAAGAAGCCGAAATAGATCCTATTCCATTATTGGATGTGTGAACTTGCTCTAGCTCCACATTGCTGGAGTCGATTACCGAAACACCGTTGCCACTGTTATTGTGGCTGGTGACTAGGAACAAATCAGGATGGAACTCCCTGATATCTAATCCAGTGGCGCCGTTGTTACTAATGTCCCAGTAGCTCCCCTGTATCCCGCCTTTCCATAGAAGTACTCCAGGGCCTGTTGAGTTCCGGACCACAAGATCATTTACAGTTGGAGCCCAATTTGCACTTCGAAGAAACATTCCAGCCCTGTCATTGTAAGGAGATAGTGGTGAAGGGTTTCCATTTCTCAACATATCTAATCTGTTTATGATTGTGGAGGAATCAATCATGTATCCCCTCAGACCAACCGCCTCATTGTCCTCTATCAGTCCCAAATCAATGTGTACTCCACTGGTGTTGATATCGAATGCGGCTACAGAAAGTCCCTGTGTCTTTGCTCCGGGACCCCCTGTTCCCCTGACAGTAATATCATTGAATATGGCATTTAACGGGAGATTTGAGTACTGACTGTGGTTGTATTGTTCAACCATCACTCCTCTGTACATCGAATCTTCTACAACTACGCTTTCGAATGTGGGCCTGGTTGTCCAGCCCTCGGTGATATGTCTTACAAAGATTCCATTATCTGATCTTTTGATTCTTGAATCCTCTATCAGTGGTATTGAGTCCTCCACCCAAATGCCAGCGGAAATGGCCATAGTTGATCCGCTGATGTTTGATATTTCTAAGTCAGAGAGGAGACCTCCAGAGTTACCCCAAAGATTCACTCCTCTGGTAATCAAACCATCTATTGTCGCCCCTCTGACAATGGGTGCTGAGCTCGCCCCAATTGAGAGTCCGATTCCATATCTCCATGTTGTAGAGAATCCATGTACGTCTTGTCCGCCGCCCGATACGGACAGGTCATTGAAGATAGGTGAAGCCCCGCCAAAGAGATCTACAGCTACGCTATCGGCATTGAGAACTGTGAGATTTGAGATTATTGGATCACTACCATAGATCGTTACTCCGAATTTTGAGTTTGAGATCGACAAATTATCGATCCTAGAACCCAAACCATCACTAGAATAGTTGAAATTCAATCCCTCATGATTCCCAGAAATCGAGTCGAAT
>Ga0066856_10001030_pt1 | contig 10753 bp, 15 predicted proteins | sample ETNtaG_5_FD_65605 | JGI IMG/M metagenome (GOLD analysis project Ga0066856, IMG submission 65605) | Marine microbial and viral communities from oxygen minimum zone, Eastern Pacific Ocean - ETNP201406SV205 | ecosystem: Environmental > Aquatic > Marine > Oceanic | place: Pacific Ocean: Eastern...
ACCCACCAATCAAAAAATTCACCCCAAGTTTTAATCCAATCAAATAAGTACAAAGCTATCTGAAGATATTCAGAAAAATACACCTCAACATTAATTGGACTTACAAATAAAGAGTGAATAAAGAATATAACTAATAAAAAATCTCCCCAGATGAAGAAGTATCCCAAATTGACTAAATGTTTATTGGCCATATATTTGTTTAATTAGATCCTTTTTAACATATAGAATACCAACCTTGAACAAAAATAAAATATTTATCCCTGAGCATTTGCGCGCCTATAGGCCAAAACCTATCAGATGGCTAGGTACATTTTTAATGAGAGTAACAGGCTGGAAAATCACTGGTCATTTTCCTAAAGATCAGCGTGTGGTGATAGTTGCTGGACCACATACTTCAAATTGGGATTTTGTTCTTGCCATGTCGCTAATATTAAGTCTTGATGTCAATCTTCACTGGGTAGGAAAGCATTCAATTTTCAAAAAAGGTTTTCGCAGGCTTCTCAGAAAAATGGGTGGCATTCCGGTAAACAGAGCAAATCCAGAAGCTTTGAAGAACGAAATTCACAATGTTACTGAGAAGTTCAAAGGTTTTATCATTGTTATATCGCCAGAAGGCACTAGAAAAAAAGTAGAAAAACTTAAATCTGGCTTTTTACGAATTGCAAATGAAACCAATAGCAAAATTATGACGGCTGGAGTAGATTTCTCTAAAAAAACAATCGAGCTTGGAGATTTCTTTAGTCCTTCAGGGGATGTAGAGAAAGATCTCAAATTTGTTAAGGAATATTTTGCTAACTTTACTGGGAAGTATCCAAAACCAAAATAGTATCTGTCACAGTATTTTATTCCCACTCAATAGGTACTTCGCTAAAGGAATATATATCTGATATATTAAAAAAAAGGGAGGGGTTTCATGAATCAAATAGCACTATTAACACCAGTATTTGTCTTAATATTTTGGACTTTTACAATTTTCTTGATTATGGCTTACGGCCGAGCAAGATTTATGAAAGACCCACAAGATGCAGCTCATACAAAAGATTTAAAAGGAACTTTACCTGCTTGGGTGGAAAGAACTGGTGATAACTATAACCATCTTTTTGAACAACCAATCGCATTTTATGTTGTTACTTTAGCCATAGCCTTAATCAATAGCATTAATCCTTTGATAATTCAGCTAGCCTGGGCATTTGTGATTTTAAGAATTATTCATTCTTTAGTTCAGCTAACATTCAACTTGGTATTGCTAAGATTTACAATCTTTGTTGTTGGGTGGTTCATAATTGCTTATATGGCAATTTCTCAATTGATTTAATTTTCTTTTTTTTAAGAATTAAATACTCACAAATAATTAGGTAAAAAACTAACGATTGAGGGAAAAATAGCTAATAAAACCAAAAGACCTAGCTGAATTGCTATAAATGGAATCACTCCCTTGTATAAAGAAATTGTCTTGATATTTTCTGGTGCGACACCTCTTAAATAAAACAAAGCAAAACCAAATGGAGGCGTTAAAAAAGAAGTTTGTAAATTGATTGCAATCATAATACCAAGCCAAATTGGATCTGCCCCCATTGCCATCAATACTGGCCCTACAATTGGCACTATGACAAAACTTATTTCGATGAAATCCAGGATAAAACCCAACAAAAAAATCATAACCATAACTAAAAGCATAGAACCGAAAAGACCTCCTGGAATTGAGTTAAATATTTGTTCGATGAGTTCTTCTCCTCCTAAACCTCTAAAAACCAAAGAAAAAACTGAAGCTCCAATTAAAATGATAAAAACCATCGAGGTTATGGCGGCTGATTGTTTTACAGTTTCGGCTAAAGTTTGAAAATTTAATCTATTATTTAGGATTGCAATCAGAATTGCTCCCAAAGCACCCAAACCTGAAGCCTCTGTTGGAGAGGCAATTCCAAAAATAATGCTGCCCAAAACAGTGATGATCAAAATAAAAGGCGGAGCAATGACTTTTATTAAATCAATAGCTTTTATTGATCTTTGCTCATCATTTGAAATAAGTTCCAAGTTTCTTGATTTGAAAAGAAAATAAATTGCATAAAAACACAGCAACATTAATCCAGGAACTATAGCTGCCAAGAATAGATCTCCCACAGAAATTGTTTTGGCAGTAAAAATACCCTGGCTAAGTTGCGATTGTTGATAAGCCGAAGACAACACATCTCCTAAAATAACCAATGCAATAGAAGGAGGGATGATTTGTCCCAAAGTACCGGTAGCAGAAATTAAGCCCGTAGAAAGATCGTGAGGATATCCTTGTTTTAAAAATGCGGGCAGTGAAATCAAACCCATCGCAATAACTGTAGCTCCAACAATGCCTGTACTGGCTGCAAGCAAAGCTCCAACAAAAATTACTGAAAGACCTAGCCCGCCTCTAAAACCGGAAAAAAAGTCTGACATTTTAAGCAGGAGTTCTTCAGCAACTTTCGATTTTTCCAATAATACTCCCATAAAAATAAACAAAGGAACTGCTATCAAAGTAGAATTCGTCATCACGCCAAAAATCCGATTTGGCAGAGTTTCTAAAAGAAACAAATCAAAAACACCAAAAAAACTTGTTATCAATGCAAAAATTATTGAAACCCCAGCCAAAGTAAAAGCAACAGGGAAACCAAAAAGCAAAAAGATACAAACTAAGGCAAAAAGAATTAATGGTAGAAAATCAATCATGTTTGAAAACCAACTTAACCAGCTCAGAAAAGCTCTGAAGTATCAAAAGAATAGGAAAAATAATTAAGCTTGTTTTGAAAAGATACACAAAAGGAAGACCACCTGGTTCTGGAGAAATTTCATTAATAGACCAAGCGAAGTAAACGTACTCAAATGAAAATATTAAAATTACCCAAGCAAAGGGTTGTAAAAAAAACAGATTGCCAAAAATATTTATCATTCTTTTTCTTTTATCCGATAATTCTCTAAAGAAAATGTCTACCCTGACATGCGCATCATCTTTAAAAGCTAATGCGGCATAAAATAGAAAAAGCATTCCGTGTGAATAAACGAGCAGTTCTTGCATTGCAACTACTCCGATTTCAAAAACATATCTCAAAATGACAATCATCGAACTTAGAAAAATCATCAATAAAATGAGCCAAGAAGAAATATTTCCGAAAAACAAAGGAAATAAATTAAGTATATTCTCTGTAGTTTTGGCAATTTTTTTGAGCATTGAAATATGATTTAATAATACTGTAATGATTATAGTTCTATCTCCAGCTAAGACGTTAGATTATTCTTTTTCTGAAAAGGGACTGGATTTTTCAGTACCTCCTTTTTTGCCTAAATCTAAAAATTTAGTGTCCACTATGAAGAAACTCAATAAATCTGAGTTGTCTTCTTTAATGGGAGTGAGCGATAAAATTTCCGCTTTAAACCATGATAGATATCAGAATTGGTCCCAAGCAACCAAACCTTCAGCCCATGCGAAACAAGCTGGATTTGTTTTTAAAGGGGACGTCTATCAAGGATTGGAGTTTGAAAAACTCTCAAAACAAGACATAAATTTTGCACAAAAACACCTCAGGATCCTTTCTGGGCTTTATGGAGTTTTAAAACCATTAGACATTATTTCGCCTTACCGTCTTGAGATGGGTACTAAAATTTCTGTCGCAAAAAACAAGGATTTGTATGAGTTTTGGAAAGAAGAAATTACCAATAATTTAAACAAAGATCTCAAACCAGCTTCTATTTTGGTGAATCTTGCTTCTATCGAATATTTTTCTTCTGTTGATACTGAAAAATTGAAAAGCAGAGTCATCAGTCCGGTTTTTAAAGACTTTAAAAACGGTCAATTTAAGATAATTAGCTTTTATGCAAAAAAGGCTAGAGGATTAATGGCCAAATATTTGATCGAAAATCGAGCTAAAACTCCTGAAGATCTTTATAAATTCAATCTGGATGGCTATAAATTTTCCAAAAAAGATTCGACTGAAGATAGCCCGGTTTTTCTAAGAAAATAACCTATCCTTGATATCCACCATCAAGATATTTTTTCCCTGTTCTTGGAATTAAGTCATCAAACTCTGGATCCTTCTTATTTACTTTTGCTTCAAAGGCCACAGACATCTCATCGCTAATTCCCATTGCAGCATTCCATAAAGCAACATGATTTAGAGATTCTTCAATTGTGTGGTCTCGCCCGTAATTAAGAATTTCTTTCGTTCCCGCAACAGCCAAAGGACCTTTGGAAGCAATTTCTTCCGCAATAATTTTCACCGCAGACATCATTTCTTCATGGGAATCAAAAACTTTGTTTACCAAGCCATGCGCTTTTGCTTCGTCAGCAAAAAACCTTCTGCCTGTATAGGCTAATTCTCTTACTACTCCTTCTGGAATCAATCTCGGAATTCTTTGTAAAGTTCCAACATCCGCTGCCATTCCAATATTAATTTCTTGGATACAAAAGAAAGCCTCTTTAGTACAAAATCTCATATCCGTTGCTGTCGCTAGGTCTAAACCACCACCTATGCAACCTCCCTGAATAGCTGAAATAACTGGAATTCTCGCTTTTTCAAGAGACGTGATTGTATGTTGAAGGTCGAGAGTGATTCTAAAGCCAGCCTCCTTTTTCATGCCATTATGAGTATTTGAGGATTTTGGCTCAGTTGGATTATTGCTCAATGAAAAGTTTGCTAAATCCATTCCGGCACAAAAATGTTTTCCTGTAGAGGACAACACAATTACCCTCGCACTGGCATCATCGGATATTTTTTCAACAAGATGAGGTAATTCCGACCAAAACGCTTTGTTCATTGTGTTGTATTCATCTGGTCGACACATGGTCACATACGCAACTTTATTTTTTATTTCTAAATCAAAACAAGTATATTTATTTGTCATTTAAACTCCTTTTTACTTTTTAAGTTTTTCAATCAAATCTATTGAAAGCTCTTCAAGTTCCTCAATCAATTCAAACTCTTTGTGATGAGGCATTACAACTTTTCTGTTTTTTAGACTAAGTCTCTTTAGGCCAGAATGAATGTCTTCTGCTTGTTTCAATAAATCTTCTTTATCAACCATAATATATTCTCTAATAAGAGTGTTATTGTAATTTATAAATAGTATTTATAAAAATAATGAAGAATAAAGCGAATCAAACTTATATCTCAGAAGAATTAATTAAAATATTTAAAAGCGCGAAAAAGTTTTTTGTTAATTTTGATTCGATAGATCTCAAGGTAACTTATAAAAACGACGATTCTCCACTGACAATCTTAGATACTGAAATAGATCAATTCATAAGAAAAGAGCTAAAAAAACTTAATCAAGATTTTGCGCTTATATCTGAAGAGACTAGCCAACAACAAGTAAATTCTGAGTACACTTGGATTATAGATCCTATTGATGGCACAAAAGAATTAATCAATGGCAGCGATGAATTCACTTTAAACATTGCCTTAATTAACAACCGAAAATCAATACTTGGCGCTATTTATCAACCTATGAAAGATAGTATCTTTTTAGGAGGTACTGATTTACCACCAAAAAAAATTATTGATGGAAAAACGGAGTTTCTCTCTAATAAAAATAATCAAATCTGTAATGTTTTAATTAGTAAATCTCACAGCAGTGAAGAAGAAATAGATTTTTGCGAAAAAGTAATGTCTAAATTTGAGGGATCTAAAGTTATTAGAATGGGAAGTTCAATAAAGTTTTGTAGGATTTGTGAGGGAATAGCTGACCTTTATCCTAGATTTGGAGATGTTTATTCTTGGGATATCGCAGCTGGACACGCTATTTTAAAAGCTTTTGGAGGAGATGTATTGGATTCTGACCTTCAAGAGATATCTTATGATATAAAAGAAAAACAGTTAATTAAGGGATTTTTTGCTTTTTCCAATCAAAAAAGGTTAGATTTTTTAAGACAAATAGATTCTTAGACTATTTTTATAACTTTTTTAGTAAATTATTTCTAAAAAGATGAAAAAAAGGTATAAAATTCGCAATTATGGGTAAAGAATTACAACCTATGGATATTTCTTCTCCAGGCCAAAACCTGGAGTCTTATCTTAATTCCATACAAAATATCTCTATCTTAACTCCCGAAGAGGAGAAAAAACTTGCAGAAGAGCTTTATTATAATAATGACTTGGAAGCAGCTCGAAAGCTTGTTATGGCACATTTGAGGTTTGTCGCTCATGTAGCCAGGGGTTATTCCGGATATGGCCTTCCACAAGCTGATCTTATTCAAGAAGGAAACGTTGGCCTTATGAAAGCTGTAAGGAAGTTTAATCCAGAAGTTGGCGTCAGACTTATATCGTTTGCGATTCATTGGATAAAATCTGAAATTCACGAATACATTTTGAAAAATTGGAAAATTGTCAAAGTAGCAACTACAAAAGCTCAAAGAAAGCTTTTCTTTAATCTTAGAAGTAAAAGAAAAGACCTAAACTGGCTCTCCTCCGATGAAGTAAAAATGATCTCCTCCGAATTAGGCGTAGATGAAAAATCCGTAAAAGAAATGGAATCCAGAATGAATTCATCAGATGTTTCATTTGACCCACCTACTGAAGCCAATGATGATCAGGCATCTTACAGTCCTGCTAATTACATTTCGGATTCAAGCATGGATCCAGCATCACTTATTGAAAAAAATGATTTAGAAAAACACAATAATAGTGAACTTCTTTCTGCTATTTCCGAATTAGATCAAAGAAGCAAAGAAATTTTAATAGATCGTTGGCTTAGCGACATGAAACCCACCCTTCATGAATTATCTGATAAATATGGAGTTAGCGCAGAACGAATAAGGCAAATTGAAAAATCTGCCATGGACGTAATAAAGGAAAAATTGAGCTAAATTTTGGGAAGCTCTCCAATAAAAATCTTCATCAACGGCGATTTAAAAAAATTTCCTCAAGAAACAAATATTGTTTCTGTTTTAGAGTCCTTAAATATATCTTCCAAACACATTGCAATTGAAATAAACGAAAGTTTGGTTTTCAGATCAGATTGGGAAGAAACAAATCTAAAAGATGGAGATAAAGTAGAAATTGTAAAAGCTATAGGCGGTGGTTAATTGACTCAGGACAGCTTAGTCGTCGCGGGAAAAAACTTCTCATCAAGGCTTCTAGTAGGCACAGGTAAATATAAAGATGAAGCTGAAGCAATTGCATCTATTGAAGCTTCGGGAGCAGAAATTGTTACCGTTGCTGTTAGAAGAATAGACCTTCAAAACGATAAAGATTCTTCAATTCTTGATTACATATCTCCAGATAAATACACAATTCTGCCTAATACTGCTGGTGCCTATTCAACAAAAGATGCAGTGCGGATGGCAAAATTAGGCAGAGAGATTTTGGGCGGTAAAAATTTACTAAAATTAGAAGTGCTGGATGATCCAAAGACATTGCTACCAAATATGGATTCAACCATAGAAGCAGCAGAAATTTTAGTAAGAGACGGTTTTGAGGTAATGGTTTATTGCACTGCTGATTATGAAAGTTGCATGAAACTAGAGAATATCGGGTGTGTTTCCATAATGCCATTAGCCGCTCCCATTGGCTCTGGTCAAGGTATTGCAGAGCCTAAAAAAATTCAAAAAATTATTGATTCAGTTTCTGTACCAGTCATTATTGATGCTGGTATTGGTACTGCTTCGGATGCTTCTATAGCAATGGAAATGGGGGCTGATGCAGTTTTATTGAACACCGCCATTGCGAAATCTGAAAATCCTTCTCAGATGGCTTTAGCAATGAAATTAGCAGTTGAATCAGGAAGGCTTGCCCACAAATCAGGAAGAATTCCTAAATCTCAACCTAGTCCCAGCTCTCCAGAAAAAGGCATTATAGAGTCTTGAAAAGAGAGGTTAAATCTTTTGTGCATGTTCGCAGTAGAACATCCAAAAAAGATCTAGAAATTTTCGAGAAATTTAAAAATAAGAATTTTTTTGATTCAAAAGAAGTTAGCCATTTATCAAAATTACTTCCAGAAAAGAAAATTAATATTCTTGAAATAGGCTTTGGAGATGGTAACAACTTAATTGAAAAGGCAATGGCCAATCCTAATATGAACTTTTATGGAATTGAAGTTTTTAAGTCTGGTATTGCCTCTGTTTTGAAACAGGTGCAAATTCACGACTTAGGCAACATATGTTTGTTTTATGGTGATGCAAAAGATTTTTTAGTAAAAATTGAAAAACCTTTTTTTGATTTTATTTTTATTTTATTTCCTGATCCTTGGCCGAAAAAAAAACACTGGAAAAGAAGGTTGATAGACCAAAATTTTTTAAACCTTATAAAACAAAACCTTAAAGAAAACGGACGTTTGATTGTTAAGACAGACTGGCAAGATTATGCTGATGATATAAAAAAAGACTTTGCAGAATTCAAAGTAGTTCATGATTCAAATATTTTGCAGTCTCTAAAACCCATACAAACAAAATACGAAGGGAAAGCAATAGAAGAAGGTAGAAAAGTTTTTACTTATATAAGTGACTTAAATGGTTAAGCATTTCTTGAGTAGATTTTGCTCTGTGACTAATTTTCATTCTCTCTTTAAATGAGACTTCTGCAAGAGTTTGACAAGAATTTTTAATTTTAAAGATTGGGTCATAACCAAATCCTTTATCACCTTTTTTTTCTTTAATGATTTTTCCTTCTAATTCTCCAAAAGAAAACAGCTCAAGATTTTTTTGTGGATCGTAGAACGCTAATGTAGAAACAAATTTTGCTTTAGTATTTTCTAAATTTTTAGTTTCTTTAATTAATTTTTTTATATTTGTTTCATCAGTTGCATTTTTTCCTGAGTATCTAGCAGAAAAAAGTCCAGGGTCATTATTTAGTAATTTAACCTCAAGACCCGAGTCATCTCCAAGCGAGGGATGATTGCTAAGCTCACTCGCTTTTTTCGCTTTTATCATTGCATTTTCTTCATAAGACCTTCCTGTCTCATCAATGTCTTCAGTTGTGAAGTCATTTAACGAAAGAATTTCAAAATTAGATTTACTAAATAAGTCTTTGAATTCTTTAAATTTACCTTTGTTAAAAGTTGCAATAACTATCTTCAATTTTCTTTAACAAGTTTGTATAAGGCTACTTCTGAAAATAGATTTGGTAAAAGTTTCATCAGAATATTTTCTTCGCCATTTATTTTTGAAAGTTTTCTCTCAACAATTTTGATATTAGATTTCTTACAAAGTTTCTCGAAATCCTCTAAAGAGCAAAGATGCAAATTTGGCGTTGAGTACCAATCGTGAGGCAAAGCACTCGAAACCGGCATTTGTCCTTTAAAAAAAAGTTGAAGTCTGCATTTGATATTTGCAAAATTTGGAATAGAAACAATACATTCTTTTCCAATTCGAACAATCTCTTCTAAAGCTACTTCGGGTTTTTTAAGAGCCTGGATAGATTGACTCATCACAACATAATCAAAAGATTGATTGCCAAAATTTTCCAAACCACTATCGATGTCTTGTTCGATAACTGAGATTCCTTTTTCTAAACAGCTTTTTATTTTTTCGGCATCTATTTCAATACCCAGACCGGAAGCAGACTTTTCTTTCCTTAAATCATTAAGAAGAGACCCATCTCCACAACCAAGATCTAGAACTTTGGAGTCTCGAGAAATCCAATCATTTATCTTAAACATCTGCCTCTAAAAAACTATTAATAGCATTTTCATATCTATCATTTTTCATCAAAAAACTATCATGGCCTTGAATGGAATCAATATCTAAGTAACTTACTTTTTTTTCTGCATGAATTAAGGCATCTACGATTTCTTTGGATCTTTCTGAAGGAAATCTCCAATCAGATTTAAAAGATACAACCAAGAACTGACAAGTTGCCCCTGAAAGTGTTTCAGATAGATTCCCATCGTTCTTTTTTGCAGGATCGAAATAATCCAAAGCTTTCGTCATCAGTAAATATGTATGTGCATTAAAGCTTTTTGAAAAATTTGCTCCTTGGTATCTTAAATAACTTTCTATTTCAAATTCAACATCATAGCCATATTCAATTTTTTCCTTCTTCAGCTCTCTGCCAAATTTATTTTTCATTGATTCTTCGGAAAGATAAGTAATGTGCCCTAACATTCTTGCGAGTCCCAATCCCTTTTCAGGGTGAGCATCTCCTTTTGTAAAATCAGGATCTGAAATAATTGATTGTCTTGCAACTTCATTGAAAGCGATATTTTGAGTACTTAGCTTTGGTGCAGCTGCAATGATGATAGCCTTAGATAATTTATCAGGAAATTCAATCGCCCATTGCAAAGCTTGCATCCCTCCAAGACTGCCTCCAGCAACACTTAGCCATTTTTCAATCTTGAGTTCTTCTCTCAAAAGATTTTGGCTGTTAACCCAATCGGAAACTGTAACGATTGGAAAATTAGCACCAAATTCTTTATTATTTTGATCGTCAATTGAACCTGGTCCGGTAGAGCCATGACATCCGCCTAGGTTATTCAAAGAAACAATAAAGTATTTATTCGTATCAAAGGCTTTTTCTGGCCCAATAAGTTCATCCCACCATCCAGGTTTCTTGTCTTCTCTTGAATAAACCCCGGCTGCATGATGATTCCCACTGAGAGCATGACATATCAAAATAGCATTAGATTTTTCTTTATTTAATTCTCCATAAGTTTCATAAACTAGCTCAAAACCATTCAAACTCTCTCCAGATTCAAGACGAAAACTTTCGTTGTGTTTAAACTTTCTGGGCTCAACAATGAGGCGATTATTTACTGACATTTATATTAGACTGGTTAAACCTAAAGAAAATTTTGCGTT
>Ga0066856_10001032_pt1 | contig 10748 bp, 7 predicted proteins | sample ETNtaG_5_FD_65605 | JGI IMG/M metagenome (GOLD analysis project Ga0066856, IMG submission 65605) | Marine microbial and viral communities from oxygen minimum zone, Eastern Pacific Ocean - ETNP201406SV205 | ecosystem: Environmental > Aquatic > Marine > Oceanic | place: Pacific Ocean: Eastern...
GTGCATCAGAATGCACAACGATATTTCGAGGCTGGGAGGACTCAGAAGGATAAGGCATTGGGGGCGGAGATCGCACTAAAGAGGACTATTGAAAGTCAGAGAAGGGAAGAGAAGAAAGCCGCTAAAGATGCGGCTGGCGGGAGGCTCAGGGCTATCAAAAGAAGCAGAAGATTCTGGTTCGAGAAGTATCGATGGGCCATTCTTTCTGACGGTCGAATCATGGTCGGAGGAAGGGATGCTAAGGGAAATGACGCCATAGTAAAGAAACACCTGGGATCTAGAGATCTGTATATCCATGCAGACTTGCATGGCGCGCCTTCTTGTGTTTTGAAAGTCAAAGAGGGGATGGAATTCAGAGGCTCAATTGCCGAACATATACCAGAAGGGGTTTGTTCACTCCAGATTTCACAGAACATGGAAGGCCCGGAGGACGCCCGTGAACTCCCTGACTCTGTACTCAAAGAGGCCTCGCAGATCGCTGTTTGCTGGTCGAGGGCATGGGGGAGTGGCGGCGCCGCAGCTACTGCATTTTATGTCAGGCCTAGTCAGGTGTCAAAGAAGACCGAGAGTGGAGAGTCCCTTGGGAGGGGGGCTTTCGTTGTAAGGGGCCAGAGGCATTGGTACAGGGATTTACCCCTAGAACTTGGAATTGGAATGGGCGTAGTAAATGGAGTACCTCTGCCTGTAATAGGGGCAGTTGAATCGATTTCAAAATCATTCGGAAGGTGGGCAAGAATAATTCCCGGACGGGATAAGAAAGAAAATGTGGCTAATTCTATCTCGAAGGCTACTGGCCTATCACAAGACGATGTTCTCTCCGTACTCCCCCCCGGTAATTGTTCGATCGAGGACCATGGCCTCATTGGTTCCTGAGATTCTTCCAGGCTGGCGCGGTGATGCCATAAATAGCTGCATCAACGAAGTGGTCGTACAACCACTCCCTATCCTTCGATATTCCCTCAAGGACCATTCCAAGACGCTCGGGGACTGCTCTGCTATTCGTGTTCTCAACTGCAACCATAATAGTGGCCCTATGGAGCTTTAAATCGTCAAAGCAATGGTCAATAAGACGAAGGCAGCATTTGGTAACTATTCCCTCCCCAGTAATATCCTCCGATAGCCAGTATCCCATGGTGAACCTACGATTGTCCCAATCAATCGAGTTGAGGCCGACTGTTCCTACTATCGAACCACCTAGCAATATCAGGTACATGCATCCATTCTCCGTATGGGTCCCCTGTCTAATTGCAGTGGATTCATCTTCGATAGTGGTAACATCATCCAGCCACGGAAGCCATTCCCTTAGGTACTGCCTATTTTCATCTACTTTGAAGAATAATTCCTCGGCATCCTCCTCTGTTGGGATCCTGAGTTCCAAGCCGTCCTCGACTAGCAAGGAGTTTGCTGGACGATAATGGGGAGGCATAGTTTTTCGCAGGTGTAGTGCCTATTGAGTGATTCGCAACAAGCGACAATACTTCAAGCTGAGACTCTCAGCAGAAGGCATGGATGACGGCGTGAAACGTAATTGGACATATTCCGAGTACCTCAATCTCAGGGAGCTTCTTGATCTTCAGGGAGATGAGAGGGGCATAAGCTCAGATGAGATGCATTTCATTATTGTTCATCAGACGTTTGAGCTTTGGTTTAAGCAAATCATCAGAGAGCTGGCCGAAGTCAGGAACATTCTCTGTCAGGTTCCGGTTCCTGAGGAACAGATCCCAGTTGCAGTTGATCACCTAGGGCGAACTACTGAGATATTCAGGCTGATGGCCAGTCAGTGGACTGTATTGGAAACATTGACCCCTCAAGGATTTCTATCATTCAGGGATGGCTTGGGCACGGCATCGGGATTTGAGTCATATCAGATGAGGGAGTTTGAAATTCTCCTAGGTCTGGAGAACTCTGAGAGATTTGGTGGGATTGACCCACTGGAGACTTTCAGGAAGATGGCCAAAAATGGTGAAGAAAATAAGGAGATACTTGAACGACTGGAGCGCGTAATGGAATTGCCTAGCTTGGTTGAGTCGCTAATGAACTGGATAGAAAGAACGCCCATTATGGGCTCATTATATGGTTCAGATGGTGATGAAGAAGCCGTTTCTAATTACATTGATTCCCATCTTGGAGCACATCAAAAAATATGCGATTTAGCTTCGCAATCTTCTGAAATGATGGCGGCGAGAATGAGCGCTGCCCATGATGGAGCAGTCTCATTCCTCAGACCTGACGGTGAAATAAGTAGGGCGAGGGCGGGACTCCTGTTCATCGAATCATACCGTGAGTTGCCACTATTGACCTGGCCCAGGAAACTGGTTGATGCAATAGTGGAGCTCGAGGAGTCAATGGTCAAGTGGCGTCACTCTCATGCTAGAATGGTTGAGAGGATAATGGGAAGAAGGATAGGAACTGGGGGGACTAGCGGGGTAGACTATCTAGATGCTACTTCTCAATATAGGGTATTCAAAGACCTCTGGTCCGTTAGGACGATTCTGCTAAAACCGCAATCTAGACCTGAGCTAAAGAACTCGGAATTCTATGGCTACAACTCTTCTAAATGAGGTTTTCATGAGTACATTCAATCGGACCTTTGAAGTCTAGTAGTGCACTGGCGCGACCATGCCCGATGCGGTCATATGCGGTTATGCAAGAACGCCTTTCGGTAAGTTCCGAGGAGCTCTTTCTGCATACAGTGCAGTCGAATTGGGAACTATGGCGGTTAGTGAGCTTCTAACTAGAGCTGGGATCGATGCTGGAAGCGGTGTTATAGACCAGGTATACATTGGCCAAGTGCTGCAAGCAGGGTCCGGCCAAGCTCCAGCCAGACAAGTGGCATTGGGAGCCGGGATGCCAGTTACTACACCTTGCACAACAGTCAACAAGGTATGCGGCTCAAGTCTGAAAGCGGTAATGATTGCCGCTACTGAGATAAGAGCGGGAGTCTCCGAGATTGTGATTGCCGGAGGAATGGAGTCAATGACAAACGCTCCCAGATTTGTCCGGAATGCGCGAAGGGGGAACGACGTACCCTTCGAGTCACTAATCTCAATCCTCTCCCATGATGGACTTGTTGACTCGTACTCTGGAGAGCTTATGGGGAATACTGGCGAGACTTGTGCTAAAGAATTCGGGATTTCTAGAATGGAGTCGGACTCATACTCACTTCGCTCTCATCGATTGAGCTCCGGGGCATGGGAGAATGGGTGGATGGATTTAGAGTGCCTCTCAATGGAAGAGCTGTCGATGGATGAAGGAATAAGGAGTGATGCAGACATGGAGAGTCTGGAATCACTAAGTCCTGTTTTTGACAAAGAAGGTCAAGTTACTGCGGGCAACGCTAGTCAGATTTCCGACGGTGCCTCGGCGGTACTGGTAGCGTCAGAATCTGCCGCCAATAGAATGGGCTTACCTATATTAGCCAAAATTGTGGACTATTCAACTTCTGGAGTCGATCCTGGAAGAGTGATGTCGGCTCCAATTCCAGCGGTAGAGGACTTGCTTCTGAGGAATGGATTGGAAGCAGATGACGTAGACTTGTACGAACACAACGAGGCATTCGCATCTGCGTCATGCTCCATCAGAAAGCATTTTCAAATTCCAGATGATCGATTTAATGTCCATGGAGGAGCAGTTTCAATCGGACATCCGTTAGGGGCTACAGGAACCAGATGTTTGATGACCCTAGTCAATGCAATGAAGAGGGGCGGGCATAAGACTGGGATTGTCACAATATGTCTAGGCGGGGGCAATGCAGTGGCGATGTTGGTCGATTGTAATTGACCTTAATGCCGATTATTGGTTAGTAATCCGAGTCACAGACCTTATTTGGGAGTCGCGGGTCGGCCGCTCGATGGTTAAGCCTCTTAGACACCACACAAGATTTGAAAAGGCTCGAATAATAGGCGCGAGAGCGCTTCAGATTAGCATGGGTGCGCCCTTGTATGTCTCGGAAGATGAGCTTAGAGAAAAGTTCAGTGAAGAACTGATACAGCTTTACGGCGTAGACGAAGCCAAAGAGAGAGTGGTTCTGGATCCAATGAAAATAGCGACTCTCGAGTATGAACAGGAACGCATACCCATAGATGTGGACCCCCACCTAGACGAAGAGTGAATTCTCAAAGGGTGATCTTCTGACTCCACCGGTAAGTCCCAGGAGGGCTACTGAAGTTCTGGTCGTTTTGACTATCATGGTAATAGCCATGGGTGGAATGATTAGGATTTATGATGCCGGAGAATCGTGTCCAGATTGGCCTACATGCTTCGGAACTCTTGGTTTTGATATCTCCGAAGAGGATCAGGGCGAGTGGTGGGAAGAAAATCCTGATGAGGCCGATTCTAGAGGCTCTGGGCACAGGTATACTTCTTTCCAGATTTTCACTGAGTGGTTCCATAGATTACTGGCTGGAGCATTGGTCGGTCCCTTGGTGATCATGAATTGGTTCCTAGTGAGAAGAGAGACTTGGAACTCTCCGAGGATTCGAGGAGTATCTACTTTGACTTTAGGGCTTATTTTATGGCAGGGAGCTATAGGATGGCTAACGGTAAAATTCGACAATGAAAACTGGAGTGTGGCCATCCATCTTGGTTCGGCGCTCGCGTTCATGATTTCGCTAATTTGGCTCTGGATAGAAATCCGAAGAGACGAGGAAGATTTACCGGGCTGGATTAGCTTTGATCCCCTGGTTGGCATGAAGTGGAAGAAATGGATCGGGATTCTATCTATTTCAACGCTTATCACTCTATTTTCTGGGGTGTATGTTTCCACTACTCCAGGGGCCAACTATGGTTGTGGAGTTGGTGGCATGATGGAATCTTGGCCGCTATGCAATGGCCGGTTGATTCAGAATATAGATGACTGGGAATTACAGTCTCAAATCGTCCATAGATGGCTGGTTGGAATAGTGGGCGCTATGATGGCTTTCTCATCCTACAAGATATGGAAAGAGTGCGAGCACGGACAGAGTGGGGTCGTTCTGAGAAATTGGATTTGGGGCTCTACTGCTACTTATTTCGGAAATGCTTTACTCGGAGCATCATACATCATATCATGGGATTCTGGAAGCTTTTCTGAATATCTATCCCTAGCACATCTAATGGTTGCAACGATATCATTTACTATCTTGGCGACCGCTTGGCTGGGAGTTACCGTTATGTCCACTTCCAGACGGGGCTAGGTTATCGTTGGGGCGTAGGTGAATAGATGAGGGGAAGATTAGCCAGTTACTTCGCTCTAACAAAACCGGGCGTAGTCATACTTCTGCAGATAACAGGCATTTGTTCAGTACTGGTACATGACCTGCTCGAGGGAGGGGGGCTGTCAGAGAATACTGCAAGAACGATTTTCGTAGTTTTAGTGGGGGGTTATCTCACTGCAGGTGGCGCTAATTCGATCAATATGTGGTATGACAGGGACATAGACCCCCTTATGTCCAGAACAGCAGACAGGCCGATACCTGCAGGCGAGATTACTTCTTCCTCTGCACTCCTATTTGGGACCTTAATCTCAGTGATTGGAGCATGGTGGCTTTACTCCATGGCCAATCCTGTGGCTGCATTCTGGGCATCTTTTAGTGTCCTATTCTACGTTTTTATCTACAGCATGTGGCTGAAAAGAACAAGTCCTCAGAATATTGTAATCGGGGGAATCGCAGGTTCGACACCGCCACTAGTTGGATGGGCCGCGTCGGAAGAGACTCTAGAAATCTCATATGATTCCATTCAGTCGATATTCGAATCAGTGACAGAAATTGGGAGTATGATGCCCTGGTTGATGTTCTTAGCCATATTCCTGTGGACACCCCCTCACTTCTGGGCTCTCGCATTATACAAATCAAAGGAGTATGGAGAGGTAGGAGTCCCTATGATGCCCAACGTCAAGGGGAAATCTAGAACCATGCTAGAGATGAAGATATATGCAGTCGCGCTGATGATCATATCCCTATACGCCCCGATCGCCCATGGGCATCTAGATGAGGATGCCACACTATACCATATACTGAGGTGGAGTTGCTTCCTGTTGAGCGCATGGTATGCATCGACAGTATGGAGGATAGACATTAATGAGGGGTTGGATGAGAAAGGGAGAATGCCTACAGCGGCTAGATCGTTCTTCTTTTCATTGTCTTATTTGGCCATGTTCTTCCTATTGTTGGTTTCTTCTAGCTGGAGCTTACAAACATCGTTTATCGGAGTCGCGATATGTATTGGACTAATTTTTCGACTCGAGAGTGATTCTAGGGGTAAGGAAAGTGCAGGGGCCCGATAGACTTCGATGTCCCGATGGATTCAAGCACTTGGTAGGTAGTTGCAGGGCGTAATAAGAAGGTGGTGCGATGGAGGAGAAGGACCTAATCTTTGATTGGAACACTATCGATTATGAGATTTCAAGGGAGCCATCCAACCACCCTCATGATCTTTGGTTTGATGATGAAACACTCAGAGACGGCCTTCAAAGCCCTAGTGCAATCAATCCCACCATTGAGCAGAAAATTGAGTTGATTGATTTCATGGAAAGGCTTGGCATCCAGAAAGTGGATTTGGGGTTACCTGGTGCCGGACCACAACACGTCGGCCACATAGATTCAATGCTTAGCCACATGAGGAAGATGGATTACTCGCTTCTCCCGGGGTGTGCAGTCAGAACCTTAGTCTCTGATATCGAGCCCCTTGTTGATCTGCAATCAAAACATGAGACTCAGATTCAGGCGAGCGCTTTCCTGGGAACTAGTCCGATTAGGCAGTATGCCGAGGGGTGGACCATGGAGAGGATAATGTCAACAGCTGAATCTGCTGTATCATTCGCGGTTAGTAATGACATACCAGTGATGTTTGTCACAGAAGATACAACAAGAAGTAATCCCGAGGATATCAAGAAGGTTTACACACGGGCCATGGAATTAGGCGCCGATAGAATATGTGTATGCGACACTTGTGGCCATGTTACGCCGAATGGAGTCAAGAAGTTACTAGGATTCATCCAAGATGAGGTCATCCGCGACTCTGGCTTCAAGAGAAGAGACATAGAAGTAAACTGGCATGGCCATCAAGACAGGGGGTTGGGCGTTGCGAATAACCTCGCCGCCTATGAGGCTGGAGCTGATGTGATACATGGTACTGCGTTGGGAGTCGGAGAGAGATCGGGCAATGCTCCTTTGGATCAGACTCTGGTAAATCTTAGCCTCATGGGTGTGATAAATAACGATTTGACCTCATTGAACGAATACATGAAAAAAGCGCACGAATACGTTGGAGTGGCTCTTCCAAGAAATTATCCAGTTTTCGGAGAGGATGCATTTGAAACTGGTACCGGAGTACACGCAAGCGCTGTTGTCAAGGCCATGGCGAAGGGGAATCACTGGCTTGCCGACCGAGTCTACTCTGGAGTTCCTGCGGGGGATTATGGATTACAGCAGGTTATCCGCATAGGCCATATGAGCGGCAGGTCAAATATCACTTGGTGGCTTAGTCAGAATAATTACCCTGTTAATGATGAAATTGTTGAGTATCTCTTTGAGATTGCCAAGTCCCAGAGGAGACTTATGACAGATGACGAAGTTCATTCTGAAATTTCCAAATTCAATGAAAAGTGATGAGTCCTGTTGCTAACACCAATTACGAACGGCTATATGTCTTAGTTGGGCGAGTCAACTCATGCGGCATGCAATTCCGATGGTCCTAATCATTTTCTTAATGCCACTATCGGGCGTGGTATCGGCAGACAATGGGCCCGCATCTGAGGAGGCACCCAGTGCTGACTCGATCCTAGAGGGCTACTCTCAATCAGTGAGACTAGCATTCGATAGAGTAAGTAATCTAGAGTCATACACGATCGATGAACTACATAACTCCAAGGAGTGGCTTATAGTAACCAATATGCCTATTTCGGAGCATGGGATGTCTCATTCAAGTCCAATGTCCAGCAAGGAGATGGAAATATTGCCGGGTTCATTTGTTTGGGAGATGGAAGGTGGGGAGCAATCAATAAATAGGCTCTCAAAAGCCTTGAAATTGGGAGAAATAGAGACCTTTTACCCTTTGATTGAAAGAATGCACTATGAGAGATATCTTCCGAACGACCCTGAGCTAAGCTCTCAATGGCATCTGGATAACTATGGTCAGACGGGTGGGGTTTCTGGGGAGGATGCCAACCTCACGGGAGCATGGAACTTCTACAATGGGTCTGGAGTGGTAATCAGTATTGTTGACGATGGCCTTGATATCTCGCACCCCGATATCTCTCCTAACTATGACCAATCAGCATCTTACGATTGGTGTAATGATGACTCCGATCCAACTCCTCTGAGTTTCGATGGTCACGGAACAGCAGCAGCAGGAGTTGCCGCCGCTACTGGAAACAACTCTCTGTACGTCTCCGGGGCCGCATTTGGGGCCAGTGTTGCTGGTTCCAATCTTATCTCCTGCTCAACATCGGACTACTTAGAGTCCCAAGCATTGAGCTATGAGAATGACTACGTGGATATCTATTCTAACTCATGGGGCCCTACTGATGACGGACGGAGACTTGCGGCCCCCGGCCCATTGATGGCCGCGGCCTTTGAGAATGACGTGTACCAGGGAAGGGATGGTTTGGGAAATATAATCACATGGGCCGCTGGAAACGGCCTTACATCTGATGATGACTCAAACTACGATGGTTATGCGAATAGCAGATTTACCATTGCAGTAACAGCAATAACACACTTTGGGCAACAATCCTACTATGCTGAGCCGGGTGCGAATATCCTAGTTGCGGCTCATTCCAATGGCGATGGCGAGAGCATAACTACCACCGATATCGTCGGCTCTGGCGGGTACAATTCTTCAGGCAACATCACTGACACCTTTGGAGGAACGTCCAGTGCGACCCCTCTGGCCTCTGGTGTTATTGCACTGATGCTAGAAGCTAACCAGAACCTAACTTGGAGAGATGTTCAGCACATTCTAGTCAACAGTGCAAGAATGAATGACCAAAGTGATTCTTCTTGGGAGGTAAATGGGGCGGGTCACGACGTTTCTCATAAGTATGGGTTCGGAGCAGTTGATGCAGGGGCGGCTGTCTCCCTGGCTTCTTCATGGACCAATGTGGATGAGGAAGTGAATCTAAGCATCGGTCCAATGATGGAGAACTACCAGATCGAGGATGGGAACTCATCGTGGAGTGAGTTCAATACCTCAATTGCAATGGATATGACAATAGAAAGTATTGACGTGGTTGTTGATATCTCTCACAATTATCGAGGAGACCTAGAGATAGTACTTGTCTCTCCATCGGGGAAGGAGTCATGGCTAGCTGAAGAGAGGAGTGACAATGGCAATGACTATGATAACTGGACATTCAATACAGTTCATCATTGGGATGAGTCATCAATAGGAAATTGGCAATTGAAAGTCAGAGATGTTGAATCTGGCGAGAGTGGGACATTGAACCATTGGTCAATGATTTTCCATGGCACTGATGCAGATCTTGATCATGATGACGATGGTCTGGAGGATGTCAATGAGACGGAGATATGGGGAACGGACCCCTATGATCCAGATACAGATGGAGATGGATTAAATGATTACGAGGAAGTGATGAATTACGGTACCAACCCGTTATCATCCGACTCAGATCTTGATGGAGTAGGAGACCTTGAAGAAATAACCATTTTCAGCACAAATCCACTAGATAGCGACACAGACGATGATGGCCTTTCTGACGGGGCTGAAATTAATTTCTGGGGCAGTGACCCACATGTATTCGATCCGGATAATGATGGAGATTTGTTCTATCATTTCAACGACTGTAATGATGGGGACCCAATGGTCAATCCAGGGAGACCTGAGATTCTCAATGGGATAGACGATAATTGTGATGGGATGACTGACGAAGGCTTCAACTTCACCGATTCAGATGGGGACGGCCTTTTCGATTGGCCAGAATATCATACTTATCTTACAAATTACTTGGACAGTGACTCTGATGATGATGGATTGGATGACGGAACCGAAGTACTGACCTACCAAAGCGATCCAAATATTCCAGATTCGGATGAGGATGGAGATGGATGGTACTGGTTCCAAGATTGCGATGATGAGGATGAGTTCAGATCTCCGGGACTGAGTGAGGTTCTTGATGGAATAGACAATGATTGCGACGAAGTAATGGACGATGGATTCGAGTCTATAGATACGGATGGGGATTTACTTAGCGATTTTGAGGAATACCATAATCTCTCCACTAATCCATACAATGGCGATACCGACGGGGACGGTTTGCCTGACGGATATGAAATTCAAGTAACCAATACAAATCCGATATTAGCTGATCCGGATGATGACGGCGATGGAGAGTACTGGTTCGAAGATTGCGATGACCAGGACTCGGACAGAGCGGGATATCTTTCAGAAACTCTTGATGGCAAGGACAATGACTGTGACGAGTCGGTAGACGAAGGCTTCGAGGACATTGATACTGATTCTGATGGCCTGATGGATTATGATGAATTTCATTCATACCTAACGTCTGCTACGAATCCTGATTCCGATGGAGATGGCTATCTTGACGGTAAAGAAATTCTAGAAATGGGATCTGATCCACTGATATTCAACATCGATGGAGATCTAGATGGCTTCCTTGATTTTGAAGATTGTAATGACTCGGAATTCTCCATAAATCCTGGATCGAGTGAGCTATGGAACGGGTTTGATGACGATTGTGACGACCTTACAGATGAAGGAGTCTCGAGGCTGGATTTACTTTCTCCTGA
>Ga0066856_10001033_pt1 | contig 10747 bp, 8 predicted proteins | sample ETNtaG_5_FD_65605 | JGI IMG/M metagenome (GOLD analysis project Ga0066856, IMG submission 65605) | Marine microbial and viral communities from oxygen minimum zone, Eastern Pacific Ocean - ETNP201406SV205 | ecosystem: Environmental > Aquatic > Marine > Oceanic | place: Pacific Ocean: Eastern...
ATGAAAAATAAAATGCCAATGAAAATTGATCACATACTTGACGATGTGGTACTTTTAATTCTAGATGGTCACGAGCCATTAAAAGAGCTAGGGATAGATAAAACAAAAATTTATGTTAAAATAGTCGGCTACGATGAGTATGGACTATGGGCACACCATCCATCATTCCCTATCCCAGTTATAAAGAATAACAAACCACAAGGAGAGAAAAACGTGAATGCTTCAATGCTCATCCCTTGGGGTTTTATTGCCTCTGTTGTGCATTTCCCAGGTGAAGAAGGTTTCGACTTTCCTGACCCATTTGAAAGCTCAGTTGGATTTGATGTGGAGAAAAAATGACACCAGCCATAGAAATTATTGACCTAAAAAAAAGCTATGATGACACGGTAGCGCTTAAAGGAATCAATGTTACTATTGATGATGGCTCCTTTTTTGGCCTTCTAGGGCCAAATGGAGCAGGTAAAACAACGACTATTAATATTTTAACTGGATTGGTCAATAAGGATAGTGGGCACACTCAGGTTTTTGGCATGGACACTGAAAAAGACTATCGACATACTAGATCTAAAATCGGCATCTCAGCACAAGAATTTTCACAAGACTGGTTCTTTAACTTGGAACAATTGCTTTTTTTTCAGGCTGGATACTATGGAATCAGAAAAAAGGATGCTAAAAGCAAAGTAGATGAACTCTTTATAAGGCTAGGCCTTGAAGAAAAAAGAAATTCACGATTAAGACAATTATCCGGTGGTATGAAAAGAAGGTTCCAAATCGCTAAAGCATTAGTTCATGATCCTCAAATAATCATATTAGATGAACCCACAGCTGGAGTTGATGTGGAATTGAGACATGAATTATGGGAATATTTCAAAGAATTACATAATAATGGAAAAACCATTCTGTTAACTACGCACTATATTGAAGAAGCTGAAAAATTATGCGATATGGTTTCAATCATCAATAATGGGGAAGTAATGACTAAAGGCTCTCCTAAAGAATTAATGGATAGCCAAGGAAAATCTGGAATCACAATTCATTTATCTGAATCCAATGCTAATTTAAAAAAGTTTCTTAAGGGTTTTACCTATACGCAAGAAGACACTCGATTGCATTTTACAATAAAAGACCCTGAAAGTGTTCTGCCAAACATCATACAGTGCCTAGCAAAAGCAGGTAGCCATATATCAAGTATAGAAACCTCTAGGTCTTCTTTAGAAGATGTCTTTCTATCGCTAACCGGAAAAGGAATCAACGAATGAATTGGATAGGGTTATGGACATTAACCTCTAGAGAAGTAGGTAGATTCTTCAAGGTCTATAGGCAGACGGTAATACCTGGACTGATCTCTTCAGTTCTGTATATTTTAATTTTTGGATTCACTCTTGAAAAAAGAATATCATCTATAGAGGGTATTCCATATACCATTTTTATTATACCGGGTTTAATTATGATGAATACTTTGACCAATGCCTCTTCTAATCCTTCGTCATCACTTCTCCAAATGAAGCTAACAGGGCAAGTACCAGATCTATTACAAGCACCGCTTTCAAGCCTTGAGATTTCACTGGCATTTATTATTGGAGGAATTGTCAGAGGGGTAGTTAATGGAATATTGATCTTGATTATTGGTATTCTAATCGGTGGAATGAACGTAGAACATCCACTAGCAACCATTGGATTCATCTTTATTGTATCAATCGCCTTTTCAAGTATGGGCCTATTGCTTGGTCAGCTTGCGGATACTTGGGACCAATTAGCAACAATGCAAAATTTTTTCCTCACACCATTAAGTTTTTTAGGTGGTATTTTTTACTCAATTAGCATGCTACCAGAATGGGCACAAGCCATCAGCGCTTTTAATCCTATCTATTATATGATCAACGGTCTAAGGTATACGATATTAGGATTTTCAGATTCAAATCCTCTGTACAGTTTTGCCATTGCATTTTTAATGTCTATTGGACTCTCAATAATAGCGATTTTATCTATGAATAGTGGTAAAAAAATGAAACAATGAAACTAATAAAGCATTTTTTATTTCTACTTTTTATCTCAACTATTTTTTCTCAAACAGATTCGGTGAAATGGAAACAATACGGGCGACTAGGTCTTGCAAATGCCCAAACAACAAATGGAGCTTTTGGCTACTACAGAATGAACAGAAAGACAGATGAGACCTTTCGAGACCTCAGACTTTTTGCTTATAGCCTAAAAGAAGATTCATTTATCTATCTACGATATAAATCAAGCGATAAGTATGGTAACAATTCAAGATTTTATCGCTATACCACCACCTTCTTTAGAAAAAATAGCAGAGCAAATCTCAATCTTCAATACCATGTCAATCAAGGGTTTGGTGGATTTTTAAAACAATATGATCATGGACTGATCAATATAGAGATGGGCCATGCTTTTGATATGTCAAATTTTTTAAATGACACTAGAAAAACATCTTATGCTATGGGAGGAATATTTTGGGATCACGATACAAAGTGGTTTTCTACAAAATTAGAATTGGAACACTTTCAACAGATTAGTGAGATTGCAGAGGCAAACTTAACAAGAAACCAATATTTAATTGAAATTATGATCCCCGTAAATAACAATATATCTTTGAATCTAAATTTTGAACAGGAAGATTATACAGTAAAGTCCAATACTAGTGCTTCATCCATTACCGCAGCATTAGAATGGAAAGGTAATTTCAAATTTAAATAATTTATTATCGAATAGGTAAATAAGAAAAAATAGTTCGAGGGTATTCATCAACTATCAATAAAAATCCCATATTATCCAGCATGGCTAACCCTTCCCAATTTCGTGATTCCTTTTCAAGCTCTAACTGAATAGGCGGTTTGCTTGTTCTAATGATCATATCCCTATTAACTTTAAAATGAAGCAACTGTTCTACATGTTCAAATCTTTGATGGGTTTTGCCGTTCTCTAATTTATCGACTAAATTATCTTTATCCGGTTTTAATAGACTTCTCTCTCCTGGCCAGAAAAAATTCATTCCCCAGAAATTGCCCTTTGAATCTGCTTTTGAAACATCTGTTAATCTATATTCGATATTTTGCAACGGAACCTTGCCTTTATATTCTAAAGACATACTATATTTTAAAGCATAAGCTTTCTGAACAACATTGACACCGTTTGCCTCAAAAAATAAATAAAGATTGCCGTTATGCTTAAGAATGCTTTCATAGCCTATATTTTTTAAGTTAACTGGGATTGGAATTTCATTTAAAGTTGATTGTGAAAGATCAATCAAGGATCTTTTTAGGTCGATTGTTCCCATGATGATATAACTTCTCATAAAGCCATTATGCTTAGACTCAATTATCAAATAAATCTTATCACCATGGAAACATAGTGCTTCAAATCCTTGATAGCCATCAATTAACTGATCAAAGTCAGGCATTTTCAAATTAATTTTTTTAGGCAAGATAGGTGTCTTTTTTTTATTCTTAACCCATTGCTTCAATTTAGATTTTTTAATCATATAAAAGGCTGGGGATTTAGAATCAACATATTGTGGCATCAATATTAAATTATCTCGATACCAAGACAGTCCAGACATTTCAAGCGCTCTAATTGATGCATTTCCCTCAAGCGCAATTTCAATAGGGGAAATCTCTTCGGCAAATAACGATGTGCCATTGATAGCAAAAATAAATAATAATTTGAAAAATTTATTTAACATATTCTATATACCAATTTACTAATCGTTCCATATAATCTAATTTATGTGCACGCTCAATTAAGCCATGGGGTTCTCTAGGGTACAGTACAAATTCTGTTTCAACGCCTTTGATCTTCAGTGCTTGCCACAACTCCATGCCTTGCTCAGGATGCACTCTTTCATCTTTCATCCCGTGAATAATCAAGGTGGGGGTCTTTGCATTATTAATATGAGATAATGGCGATCTTTCCCAATGCAAATTCATATTATCAAACCACCATTGATTCCAGTGAACAACAGACATTTCTCTAGGAATATCTGTTGTTCCCATAAAGCTTATCATATTCGTTAATCCTGCACCAACCATTGATGCTTTAAATTTTTCTGAATGCATAGTTGCAGCTAAGGCTGAAAAATAACCACCATATGACCAGCCCCCTGTCCCTACTTTTTCAGGATCAACTAAGCCGATATCTACTAAGTAATCTATCCCCATTAATACATCTTGAAATTCCGTACCACCTAGATCATCATGATCAGCCTTAGAAAAAGAAACTCCACGACCTCCGCTACCTCTATAATTTGGCTCTAAGACCACAAACCCATTCGCTGCTAATAGCTGAACAGGGTATGTTGGTCTAGTGCTCCATCCATCCAAGCTCACACCCTCAGGTCCACCATGAATCTGCAGAACCAAAGGATATTTCCCCTTGCGGTATCTTAAGGGGTATGTTAATACACCTTCAATTCTTTTTCCATCGCTTGCTTGCCAGGATATTGTTTTCTGATCAGCAAAACTTAAGTCATTCAATTGAGGATTAGAGAAAGTTATTTGTTTAATTTTTTTCGATCCAAGTTTGCCAATATAAATTTCGTTTGGATGAAGATTGCTATTCATGATTAAACATAGGCGCTCTGAAGTAACATTATATGAAAAACTTTGAATGATCTCTTTTGGAAAAAGAGCATCTTTATAAATATATTTACCCTGATCTGATTTTTTATCAGTGTTAATAATAGAAAGAGCGGTCTTAGTTCCTCGTTGAGAATGAGCAACAATTTCTTTATTATTTAACCATTGAATATCCATAAATGATTCTTCAAAATCATCTGTTAAAAGTATTGGTGAAGGCGACTTCAAAGGTGAAATAAAAATACTTTGTGCTATGGGGTCATTTTCACTAACTGCTCCTAAAAAAGCAAGTCTAGATGCATCAGGAGATATTGCCATTTTTGATAATTTTCCTGGAGTGTCAAATAATTTTCTTGGGGTCCCACTTGGAGCTCTTACTTGATAAATGGATCGATCCAAATAATTAGCATCTGAACCAAATTTATCTGTCCCTTGAAAAATAACATGCTTGCTATTAGGGGTCCACTCAAAATCATATGAATTAATATTTTTTTTAAACATTAATTCCGTATTACCAGTATTTACATTGTATATCCAAAGTCGTGTGAACAATTTTTCTTTACCCATCACTATCATATCATACCCTTCAGAAATTTCATCTTTTCTTTTTTTGCCCCTTAAGTCTCTTGAGGTAAATGCAATCCATTTTCCATCAGGGGACCACTTATAAGAAACAACCCCGCTCTCGTGGCTTGTCAATAAGCTGGCCTCCCCACCATCAATAGGAATTACATAAATTTGTGTATTTTTATCAAAATCTTTTTTTCTAGATAAAAAAGATATATCACCGGTTGGAGTCCATTGAGGGCTCCAATTATTCGTTGGGGCAGAAGTAAATCTCTTTTGCTCTCTTCCATTTACTGAAGAAACCCAAATTTCCCTATAGCTTGAACCTGCTTTATCATTCTTTCCTCTTGGAATTAATTTTGCATAAACAATCAGAGAGCCATCAGAATTGAATTCTGCTTGAGATATTGATTTTATATTTACTATATCTTCAGCGGTTATAGGTCGTTCTGCAAAAAGTGCCGATATAATCATAATAGATAAAATTAAATACTTCTTCATTTTGCTTTCCCTGGGATTAATATCCTGGTTTATAAGATTTTTTTAAATTCTTTTTAATATCTTCTAAATTCATTAAAACCGGCTTCATTTCTTGTTTGGCAAAAATGGCCGCCTGATCATTGTAATGTGGTGAATTCTTATTATGCGTAGCTGATCCATATTGATGCAAAGACTTTGCAAATACTTTACCATCAGGAGACCATTCAACGATCTCAAAAAAACAATCCCCGGCGGTTGGGTTTCTTTTACCCTTTTTTTCTCTAGAATGAATAGCTCTTAAAACATCTGGCCCTCCGCTTAGTGCAAGGTCAACGCCACCTCTTTTCATTCTTAAAATATTCCCCCATGGGATATCGATCTTTCCATAAAACCTAGTATACTCACTAACTGTTTTTTTTAATCTTTCCATAATTTTAAGATAACTATATTGATAAGACTCTGGATTCTCTTTTGGGCGAATTGCATTATATGCTAAATGCATTCCCACACTAGAGCTATCTGTACTTAGATCCCATTTATTCAATATATTAATAGCTTCTTTTATTTTTGGGTCATCACTTTTTGCTTGACTCAAAAACTTATTTAAGTTTTTTACTAATACTGAATTTTTTGAATATTTTGAATCAAATTTATATTTTATAAACTCTTCTCTAGTTATTGAATCATCCTCACCAAAAGTTTCATGGGCACGTAAAGCTCTATTCGATTGGTGGGTTTCTATGCCAAGATTGGTGGGATAAAATGAAAAATCCACATTATCATTTCCAATGCTAGCAAGAAAAGGAGTGCTATTGCAATTCTGTAAAAACCCAGACTCAGGATTAAAAATTTGGGGAAGCTCATCAAAAGAAAAGTATTTGCTCCAAAGCGCATGAGGAGTATTGCCTGGTATAATGCCATCCCAATTATATGATCCGCTTGTTCTAACAGGCAATAAAGCATTATATACATAATAAATATTTCCTGTTTTATCTGCATACATAGTATTAAACATTGGGATTGCTTGCATTTCCATAGCTTCAATAAATTGATTAATATTTTTAGCTTTATTCATCTTATACCACTGTTCGATATGACGAACTTCACCATAGCCAACAAACCTAAAAGCATAAACACCTTCTTCTGTTCGAATGGCTGGTCCATGAACAGACCATAACATCTCTTTTTTAAATGTCCATGAAATAGGGCCAAATAATTTGACCTTTATTTTAGCATATTTAACTTCAAAATCTTTCCATCTTCCGCCCATCATATATTTATTTTTATCTTTTGAATGAATTTGTAATTCATAAACATCTATCAAATCAGGCCTATTAACAGTATGGGCCCAGCCAATACTTTCATTATGCCCTAAAAGAACAATGGGCGATCCAGGGAAAAGACCGCCATTAGTATTCCAGCCTTCCTCACTGTGCAAATGTGCTTCATAAAAGGTAACGGGGCCACTCCATGGCTGATGTGGATTAATTGCAATCCTTGTGTAGCCATCGGCTGAGCGATTAGGGGAAATAGCAATTTGATTTGAGCCCAATACACTTTGATCGAATTTTTGATTTTCTTTATCTAATAAAGCTAATTGAGAATTATTGCCAGATGAAACCTTTCTGATCTCATCATCTAATCCAAACATTAAAGGCATCCTATGAACAAAACCTGCTACTATATCTTTTGAAGAGACTGGGAAAATTCCCCTAAATGCTTTATTTGGATTCTGGGCAACATAATGATTTAGGCCATCAGCATATCCATCTAAAATAGCTTTAGTTTCATCAGACAAATTATTATCATAATTTGTCTCAACAACTTCCCATACCTTTAATAGCTGTAAAAGATAATCGCTTGATGCCATCTTTCTACCTTTTACGCTAGCTAGCTTTCCTCTTGCAAAAAGCATCATATCTTGAATAGTTTCAAAATCATCCTCAGCATGCGCAAATGCTAAACCGTATGCAGTATCTTTATCCTTTTTTCCAAAAATATGAGGAACGCCCCATGTATCTCTATAAATTGTTACATCATAATCTTCAAATGGTTCTATATCAATTGTACTTATAAAGCGGGGATTTGAAAATAAATATAAAGAGATAATAAAAATTAAAAAAATAGGGATGGCTACATAAAACTTTTTATTCATATGATATATTTACAGAAAAAATCCGTAATAAAATCAAAATTTAGATTTTATAGATTCTCTTTCAGAAGCAATACGTTCTTTATTTTCACCTTTTTTTTCTAAAATATCCAAAACATCAAGAGCTCTAGTGTATAGTTCTTGTCCTTTTAAAACATGCACTAATGTAAAAGTTGCTAATCTTGGGCTTATTACAAAATCATCCATCTTGGCATCTTTAGCTTGAGCTTTTTTAGTTTTCTTTTTCTTAGATTTTTTAGCATTGGTCAAAAATTCATTAGCTAATTTATTTTTTGGGTCAACTTCTTGAGCGCCTTTCCAACTTTTTGATAACGTATTTTTTGACCTTCCTAACTGTTCTTGGACCATTGGCAATGCAGATGCTGCTGGAATATGGCTTGGAAATCTATCTAAAATCTTCATCATTAATTTTTCTGCCTTAACAAGGTTGCCCAATCCGAGCTCTGCCTGTGACAAAATAAATTGCCCTTCTATAGAGCTAGGATGATGTCCAAGTCCAATTTCACATACTTTTTTTGCACGAGCATATTGTCCTTTAGATTGATATATATCAGCTAAAACAGGAAATAAAACTGTATCAAAATGATCTGCAAAATATAATTCTAGCTCTGTTTGATTATTTAATTCCATTTATTTTCTATTTTCTTTAAACCATTCTTGAATATAATCTACAGTATCTTGAACAGGTGTACCAGGTCCAAATAACTTCCCCATTCCCATACTTTCTAGTTTCTCAACATCCGGCTTTGGAATAATCCCTCCACCGACAAGTAACACATCATCTAGCCCTTTTTCTTTCATCAAATTCATTACATTTGGGAAAATAGTTAAATGGGCATTATTCAAACTAGATAAAGCAATAACATCAGCATCTTCCTGTAATGCAGAGGCAACAATCATATCTGGAGTCTGCCTTAAGCCAAGATAAATAACCTCCATGCCTGCATCTCTATAAGCAGCCGCTAATACTTTTAAACCTCTATCATGCCCATCGAGGCCTGGCTTTGCCATTAAAATTCTAATTTTTCTTTCCATTTTTGTCTAATTATTTATTATATAAATTACTCATAAATAGTGAAATTAAATAATTATTGGAATATTAATCCGATACCCAAACTTTTTCTTTTCCAAAAATTCTACGACATTCTTGTAAAAAATCATTATCAGTCGCAACTTTTATATTGTGAGCATAAACCCTCTGAATTCTTCCAGTGGTTTGTTTAAAATGAAACATCAAGCCACAATCACCTTTATATTTTTCAGAAATACTTCTTAATTTGTCAATATCTTCTACTGAGTTTTGATTATTAAGGTCGATTAGAATATTTATATTTTTAGAAAAAATTTCCCTCGCCATATCAATAGAAACTATTTCATCGGCAATAAGTTTTAATTCAGAAAATTCAGATTCATCTGTTGGTTTGCCTGAAATAAAAACAACTTGATCGTTTTTCAACAATTCCTTGTATTTTGAAAAAGTATCACTAAAGGCTAAAATCTCTGCTTGGCCCCCAAGGCAATCAAGCTTAAAAAAGGCCATTTGATTGCCTTTTTTATCTCTATGATGTTTAATTTCAGATATTGTTCCACCTATTCTAACCTTGTCATATTTTTTATCAATAATATTATCACTAAAATCAAAAGTTGTAAATTCTTCAAGGTCTTCAGCAAATTTTAATAAAGGTTGACCAGATAAATACATTCCCAATACTTCTTTTTCTTTCTCTAATATTTTCTCTTCTTCCCATTCCTCTATATTGGGTAAAGACGGGACAAAGGAATTCTCATTTTCTGAATTTTTTGATGTCCCAAAAAGATCAACTTGATTCTTAGCTTTATTTTCTTGAATAGTTTGTCCGTATTTTAATGCAACTTCAACACTTAAACCTTTTTGAGCTCGATTACCATCTAAAGAATCAAGAGCGCCTGCCATATTTAAGCTTTCTAAAACTTTTTTATTTACTGTCTGCAAACTAACAGATGATGTAAAATCAAAAATATTATTAAAATTTTTATATTTTTTTCTTGATTCAACAATTTTTTCAAGTGCTTTTATACCAACATTCTTTATCGCATTTAATCCAAATGATATCGTATTGTCGCTAATAGGGCGAAAGTTAATATCCGAAATATTTATATCGGGTGGATTAACATCAATATTCAACTTTCTACATTCGTTAATCAGAATAACAATGCGATCAATATTGGACATTTCACTAGTTAAGTTTGCACTCATAAATTCTGCAGGATAATGAGCTTTTAGCCATGCGGTCTGATACGCAACATAGGCATATGCAGTTGAATGGCTCTTATTAAAACCATATTCTGCGAATCTTTCTATTAGCTCATAGATTTCTTTGCCTTTTTCTTTTGGTATTCCATTTTTTTCTTTAGCCCCATCAATGAATTTCACCTTCAGTTCATCCATGAGTTTTTTTATTTTTTTGCCCATGGCCCTGCGCATAATATCTGCCTCTCCAAGAGAAAATCCAGCTATCTCGTTAGCTATTTGCATTACCTGTTCTTGATAAACTATAACCCCATATGTCTCTTTTAATATTGGCTCCATTGAAGAGTGTGGATAGTCAATTTTATTATTTCCATGCTTTCTAGAAATAAAGTCATCAATATTTTTCATGGGTCCCGGCCTATACAATGCATTCATTGCAATCAAATCTTCAATAACTGTAGGCTTTAATTTCTTTAAAAATTCCCTCATTCCAGAAGACTCAAATTGGAAAACTCCTATTGTTAGACCTTTGGCAAATAAAGAATATACTTTTTGGTCATCTAATGGAATTTTTTCAATATCTATTTTATCCCCTTTTTCTTCAATTAATTTGATAGTTTTATCAATTACAGTCAAATTCCTAAGGCCTAAAAAGTCTAATTTCAACAGCCCGAGCTCTTCTAGGCCTTTCATGTCATATTG
>Ga0066856_10001037_pt1 | contig 10739 bp, 4 predicted proteins | sample ETNtaG_5_FD_65605 | JGI IMG/M metagenome (GOLD analysis project Ga0066856, IMG submission 65605) | Marine microbial and viral communities from oxygen minimum zone, Eastern Pacific Ocean - ETNP201406SV205 | ecosystem: Environmental > Aquatic > Marine > Oceanic | place: Pacific Ocean: Eastern...
CCCAAAAGAGAACAGTATTACGCGATGATCGATGGTAAAGAAGGAACGAAAGAGAACGCGCGTTAAAAACGATTTTTCCTTCGTTTTCGCGCGGCGGTATCGCGGTGAATCGTGGACGCGTTTCTCAAAGACATCATCAATCAATAATTTTTTTTACTCACAAGAAGAACGAAACTTTTCAAAAAATTATAACTCACAACAGAATGTCTGCCATGCGAGCGAAAACTGAAAAACAAGGCAGTAAAACGGCGTCGCGAGTCTCATCCGCGGTGAAACCGAATTTGCGAGCATTGAACGATCAAAACTATAACAATGGCGATAATACCGGGACGTTTGTCTTCAACACCGCGGCAAAAGAACGGTCGAAAATTGTAGCTCTGAGTAAGTCGTTGTACGAAGCCGAGGACGGCGAGAATTACTCGGCGACCATCGAGAAGTTACTCACATGGAAACCGAAATCGGCAAAAGGGTCCCAGGATTACGTGAAAGAGGTACTCGCGCACGCTCAAGCGCAGAAGAAAACGTTAAAGGCCTTGGTCAAGTTAAGAGAACAATTCGTTATCGGCGCCGGAAGGATCGAGAGGGACTTGCTCAAAGCCGCACGCAACGCCGAGAACAATACCGGGTCGATTCCACACACGCAACAGGAGTTGGCTGAAATACACGCCGAGAGAGAAAAGTTGACAGAACTGCAAAGAGAGTCGCAAGCGCATTTGCTCAAAGTGCAAGAGGCCGAAGATAAGTTGTCGAAAGCCACGGAAGACTTGGAACAAGAGCGTGCGCGAATTCGTGAAGAGGAGCACAGCGCAGTGATGGCGGCGTTGAACAAAAAGATTGCCATAGCGGAATCGAAAGTCGATGAAGCGATGAGAGCAGAACAAAAGTTGCAAGAAGAGACGCACAAATACGAGCAGTTGAGGTCCATGGAAGATCTAGGCGTAGCTGAAGCTTCGGAGAATGTGAAGAAGGCTTTGGATGAAGCGAGTCAAGCCAGAGCGGAGACGCAAGACGCGAAGCACAAACTGTTCGAGTTGAAAGAAGAGCACGCAAACTTGAAAGGCAGATACGAAAGTTTGAACGAAAAATACGCGTTGGAGAGGGAAGCGTGGGTTCAAGAAAAACGAGAGATGGACGCGTCGAGGGAGAAATTGCAAATGATGGTGAACGAGATGAACTCGACGACAGACAAAATGGAGAAAGAGAAGAATGATTTGTTAGCCGAGAAGCAAGCGTTGGAGCAGAGTTTACAAAGCGAGATTGACAAGATCATGGCTGAAGCGGCGAAAGAGAAAGAGTTAGCCGTGGAGAATTTGGAACAACAGCTTACCGCGGAAGCGAGGGAGACGTTGGAAAACGAGAAGGCGGCGTGGCACTTGCAAATGGAGGAGAAGATCAAGGAGCAGATTGGTGAATCAAAGAGTGGTTTTAATCAGCGTTTTGAAGATTTGAATCAACGCTTAGCCGATCAAAAGGAGAAGCACGATCTTATTTGCAAATCTATGCTCAAAGAGGCTGAAGCGACGAGAGCGCAGTTGACCGCCGAGCACCAAGCGGCACTGAAGCAAGCCACGCACGAGGCTGAATTGGAAATTGCGGCGACGAAATCGGCACTCGCACACGCCGAAAAGAACAATGAGCAACTCCAGAACGAAGTCAATAGAGCTCGCGATGCTTTGTCGATGGATCAATCGGAGAGATCCTCGGCAAAGGATATCGCCTCGATGTTGTCGGAACACGCAGACAAGCTGAGCGAGAAATACGCTCGTGAAAAGAAGGAAGCGTTGGAGGAAAAAGAACGAGAGTTGCAACGAGAACATAAAGCGTTGATGGAGGTGGCACAGTCTAATTTTGCGAAGGAGATGGAATCCGCGAAGGAAAGTTTGAGATCCCAGATGGAGTTGAAGGCGGCGCAAATGTTAGATTCCAGGTTGGAAGAACAAGCAGCGACGCTCCGAGAATTATCCGCCGAAGACAAAATGGTCACTCTCCAAGAAACTGAGTTGAAACACAAAGAAGATATTGCAAAGTTACGCGCCGAGTTCGATGCTGAGGCTGGAAAAAGAGTGCGAGAGGCATTGGAGAGTTCGAAAGGGCGAAGCAAAGACGCGATGCTTGCCGCGGAGAGAGAGGCAAAGGATCGCTTCGATAAACAGCTCGAATCCAAGACGGAAGCGTTCAAGGCTGAGTTGGAGTCGCAAAAAGCTATCTTAACGAAGGAGTCCTCGGTTGCCTTGGAAGAATTGAGGCAGCAATTACTCAGCGAGGCAGAAGCAGAGCGCGATGCCTTGGAAGCTCAATTGCGCGCCGAGTCACAGGCTTTTATGGAAAGATCGAAGCAACAAACTTTGCGCATGCACCGGGCTGAAATGGAAAAACTCACGGCAGAGCTAGAAAGAAAAGCTGGGGATGCGAGAGAGAAGGCTGTCAGTGATGCGATCGAAAACTTGCGCGCTGAGATGGAGGATGAGAAGCAAGCGATTATTGAGGCGACATTGGCTGAGATGTCTGCAAAGTCTCAAGCGGAGTTGGCTTCTGAAAGGGCGAAGATCCAAGCGGGAGCAGTTGCCCAAAACTCAGCGCAAATCAACGAGTTAAAAGAAGCACTCGAGAACGAGCGCCTTAAGATTGTTGCTTTGGAAGCGGCGGCGGCCACCGCCGGGAACATGGCGAGCTCGGTTCCCGCTGCGACTTCTGAAGAGTTGGAGACCGCAAAGGCCAACTGGAAAAAGTACGAAGCCAAAGCAACTTTACTCGAAAATACAATCGCTCAATCCGTTCAGTCCGCCATGCAATCCAAGGAAGAGATGTTTATTCGTGAGAAAGCCGATGCGATTACCAAGTTGACGGTTGAATACGAGATGAAGATCAAACACGCAGTGGATGAAGAGCGCAAACGCCTTCACTCAAAGAATGCGGTTGATCCGTCCGTAAACTCACAAGCCGAGTTGGAGTTGCGCGAAGAATTGTTGCGTGTCCAAGAAGAGAAGAACGCCTCGTTGAGAAAGGAAAAAGAGATTGCAAGACAGCTCGAGGAATCTAAGGCGACGGTGGAGTCTTTGAAGTCGAGAACATCTCAGTCGGATCAAAAGAGCCAAACGTTGATGGATCTCACGAATCAGGCCGAAAGAGCAAAGGCAGAAGCGAACGCGACGTTGAAACGAGCGCAGAAGATTGAAGAAGAAGCCATGAGAAACGCGGACAGGTTGCACGAGATGGAGCAACAGTTACTAGAGGCGGAGGAAATTCGACGCGCCATGCACAACCAGATTCAAGAATTACGCGGAAATGTCCGGGTATTCGCGCGCATGCGTCCTCCGTTCGTTGGTGAAGAAGATTATTGCTCGGTCGATGCATTGGACAAGGATTCTATCGCCGTTACGGTTCCAGAACTTGAACCGAGAGTATTTAATTTCGATCGCGTATTTGACGCCACTGCCTCGCAAACGGAAGTTTTCGAGGAAGTCGAGTCCATGATTACGTCAGCGATGGATGGTTACAAAGTGTGCTTATTCTCTTACGGCCAAACCGGAAGTGGGAAAACGCACACTATGTTAGGTTCCGGGGACGGCGAAGATCGTGGCATCATCCCGCGGGCGGTGAGTGCCATTCTAGAGCGCAAGGAAAAATTGCTCGAGAAAGGATACGAGTACGAAATCGAAGCATCGTACGTGGAAATCTACAACGACCAAATTCGAGATTTATTAGCTGGGCCAAACGCAAAGCACTCCGAGCGTCATAACATCGTCACTGCACCGGAAGGTGGGTGTCCAACCGTCGCGGGCGTCGTGAGAGAATATATCGATTCCGTTTCCGCCGCGGCAGCTCTCGTCCGAAAGGCAACTGCTGCTCGTGCCGTTGAAGCTACAGAGATGAACACGCACTCTTCGCGATCGCACACATTGTTTTTAGTGTACATTACTGGCGTCCACATTGCCACAGGAACGCAACTTTCTGGATGTTTGAATCTCGTCGACTTGGCCGGATCTGAGCGCACGAAGCGTTCGGGCGCCAAAGGCACGCGAATGTCCGAAGCGTGCGCGATTAACAAGTCGCTCTCTTGTTTAGGAGACGTCTTTGCATCCATCGCGCGAGGCGATAAGCACGTGCCGTATAGAAATTCAAAATTGACGTATCTTTTAGCACCGTGTTTGGGAGGTGACGGTAAGACGCTTATGTTTGTAAATGTAGCTCCGGAAGAGGAATCTGCGGAAGAAACCGTGGCGTCTCTTCGATTCGCATCCACTGTGAATGCTGTAGAATTAGGCCACGGTAAACGGGCAAAGCGAAACGTCACGTCCATGTGGCCATCGTTTGGTAACTCGCAACTGAGCAAGGAACCACCCTCTACTAGTCAGCAACGAAGACGTAGCAGTCGAAATCTACCGCCACCATCTACTACGGCGCGAAGACAGAGTAGTGGTAGATTAGGATCCTACGGTGGACAGCAAAGTGGGCAAAAGAGAGGTCGTGCGGCTGTAGAGGAGAATATGACTTCATACGGAGGAGGAGCTTCCAAGACGCCTCGACGAACGCGAGGCGGTCGGCGTTGGGAATAATAAAATAAACGAAAGAAAAGACGAGAGAGAGCACGTGAAGCTCTTTCATCGATATAATAATGTGTTACAAAACCACTAGCAACAATAACTACGTATCATTTTTAATAACATTTACACGAGACCTTGTACAAGTATTATATTGTTGAATGAGTGCGCGCGTGTGATGACTAGAGAGCAAAGTCAAGAAAATACCTCAACTAAAAAAATGTGTTTTCCTCTTCCTGTGTTTTCCTCTCTGTCTTCACTTTTACCGCTTCCACATCAAGCTTCCACATCAAACACGCACACAAAAAGATATATTATATACGCACGCACACTAATATATCATGATGACATCTACGCTTTGTTGTTTGCACGGTAGTGCTATCGTAGCATCGCATCGTTTGAGAGCGTCCTCGTCGTCCTCGTCGACTTCTTCTTCCTCCCGGGAAACATCGTTTTATCTGAACAACAACAATAACAACAACAACAACAACAGTAGTAGCAGTAGTGGGAGTAGTCTGGGTAGCGCGAGGAGAAATAGACAAAGAGGATGCAGCGAGAGAGGAGCATCAACAAAAGCATATGGCAATTCCAGGGACAACGCGAACCCTTTGCGTTCGATCAATGACCCGAACTTTGCGGATTTGTCGGACCGATTGAAACTCGATAACGTTCGTCAGTCGCTCATTCGTCAAGAAGACTCTATCATTTTCGCGTTAATCGAACGCTCGCAATATAAAGTGAACGATAAGATATACAAAGCCAATTCCATAGACGTTCCGTGTTATGACCCACACACGGGCGTGAGAAGCTCGATGCTTGAGTTTATGTTAAGAGAACGAGAACAGATGGATGGGAAGATTCGAAGATACACTTCCCCAGACGAACACGCGTTTTATCCAGAAAGTTTACCGCCGTTGGTTATACCACCGATGAACTTTGGAGAGGTGTTACACGAGCACGCCTTGAAAATTAACATCAACGATAGAATTAAAGAGATGTATGTGGAAAATATTGTTCCAGGAATGTGTGAGAGCGGGGACGACAATAACTACGGGTCCGCTGGCTTGTGCGACGTAAACTGTTTGCAATTGATATCGAGACGGATTCATTACGGGAAGTTTGTCGCGGAGGCCAAATTTCGCGCACAACCGGAGGAGTATTCTGAATTGATTCGCAAACAAGACGGAAATGGATTGATGCAATTGTTGACGAATCAAGCGGTGGAGGACAGGGTGGTGGCGAGAGTGACGAATAAGGCGGCGTTTTACGGTCAAGACATCAACGAGGAAGTTCCAGATGCGAGCAAAGTGTTGACGAATCCAAAAAACCAAAAGTATAAAGTTGCGCCGGAAATTATCGCGAACTTATATTTTAAATGGATCATGCCGATGACGAAAGACGTACAGGTTGAATATTTATTGCGAAGGTTAGACTAATTTTGTCGTTGCGATATTACCTCACTTCACATGTTTTGCAATTTGCTATATTTTACGTGTATCTAACTAAACGCGGGGACACCTAAGCATACATCTTCTTTACTCTTCGCATATCATCGTTAACCGACAAAGTGTATCCCGTGTTCGTTAAACACCGCTAACAGTTGTAAGAAATCATCCTGCGTCATTTTAATCGAACGCATCTCCACGTACCCGTTCGTGTTTAAAACCTTCTCGATCAACTCTTTCACGTGTTCCTTAACTTTCTCCCGTCGTTCTTTACTATTCGCCTCTTCTTCCGCTAATTCCATGGCATCGTCGTCTAACAAATTCACCTTGACTGCTTTAAACGTCAAATAGTTTTTCGTCAACAATTCCAACACGGTTTTCGTCCTAAAAATCCCTCCCAACGTTTTATTCTTCCTCCCAAAACACAAGCGAACTAAACCGTCCCACTCTCGAAAATTCACCTGAACTGGCGGTTTCCGCGGCTCAATTCTGACCACCGACGAATCTACTTTCGGCGGTGGTCGGAAATTGTTCTTCCCGACTTTTAAAATGTGTTGCGTTTTTGCCAACAACTGCGTATTCACCGCCAAGCGACAATACTGCGAATCGCCAGCCTGTGCAACCATTCGCATGGCAAACTCTCTCTGAAACATGAGCGTCGCGCTTCGAAATTGCGGACGATGCGATAATAACTTAAACGTCAACGGCGATGAAATCTGATATGGGACGTTCGCCACGCACACGTCGAAATACGGCAAGTCAACCTTCATGAAATCCCCTTGTATGATTTCCAATTTCGACTGATACGGCGATCCTTGCACTCTTCGTTGCAGTTCCAAAACCATTCTCGCGTCGTATTCAATCGCTATTACTTTTTTGCACGTCTCTAACAGTTTCATGGTTAAATTTCCAGTCCCTGGACCAATCTCGAGGGCGACGTCGGTGCTCTTTGCTCCCGATTTCTGAATTATCGAATCTACTATGGCTGGGTTTTTTAATATGTGTTGGCCGTAGGATTTGAGAAACTGAATGCCTTGATACGCCGCTCGAGACATGTCTTTGGCGTTCTTCGGACCACCTTTCTTCGCCACGCCGCCGGCGACGCGCAACCCACCGTTCATTGGTGTTTCTTCTTTGTCTTTATCTCCTTTGTCTTCTTCGTCGTCTTCGTCGTCGTCGTCACTCTAATAATACTAATAAAGAATGTGTTTGTATACTATGTGTGTTGTTGTTTTTGGCGGCACTGCTCTTTTTTTCCTCCTCTTTTTCCCTTCGCACTACAAAAACACCCGCCTCTTCTTCCATCGTCCATCTTTTTCCTCCTCAAAGTGTGCTTTTCATTTTCGTGTGTTCGTACTACATACTACAGTACTTCATCGTGTTGCCGACACAAAAACACTTTGCGCGCGCAGCCTTAAAAATAACACACAACGCCGTGGTGGTGGTGGTGGTGTTCGAGAGGGAAAATCGACTCGGCACGCACGCAGCGTCACGCATCGTCGACGGTATCGAGGAGATGACGACGAGGACGACGCGTCTCGACGACGACGAGGACGACGCGAACGGTTTTTGTCAAAATCTCATCAAAGTTTCCCGGGAAAAATTCAAAATTCAAAAGGAGGTTGAAAATGCCGAGAACAAGAAACGCCGCGTTGATACGACGATGACGACGGATGAAAACGAAGAAGATGCAACCGCGGAAAGACGCGCGAAGAAAATGAAAAGCGAAGAGGGAAACGTGGCGACGAATGGTGTGAAGAAAGGGTTAAAGGAACGAATGGAAGATACGAATGGAGGCACATGTACTTGTACTCCTACTGAAAATGTCAGCGTCGTCGGCGCCGCAACTGCTACGGTTACTGCCAAGACCGAGCAGGAACAAGAACAAGAGCAAGAACAAGAGGAAGGACAAACGAGGGATCCGATGACGATCGATTGCGTAGATGATGCTGGTAATATTAACACGGATACGGACGATGGTGCTGTTACACCTGCTTCCGCGGAAGAAATACCATCGTCGTCTGAAGTTGAAATCGAAAAAGACGAGTTGAATGAAAGCATACAAAACGATGTGAAAACTCCGAAAATGAAGAAAGTGCCAAAGAACGACAATAGCATTGACGGCAATCTCACTAGCATCGGCAATAAAAAATCGCGTCAAACCAAATCGCTCTCGTTGTTGTGCGAACGCTTTATCGGTTTATATAGCTCTGGATACGAGAATTTGATTTCGTTAGACGAGGTGTGCTCGACATTAGGCGTCGAGCGACGCAGAATTTATGACATCGTAAACGTTTTAGAAGCTGTAGAAATCGTAGTTAGAAAAGGCAAAAACAAATACGCGTGGTTTGGCGTTTCCAGGCTTCCTAGCGCTATTGAGAAGATTGAAAAGTTTGGCGCCAAATCTTTCGACATCAAGTTACCGGAGAGGCTCTCGTTGCAAGTTTCTGAACCCTCGCTTCCAATTCAAACGAACGACACAGATGTAGTAAACGGTGTGAAAACCAAAGCAAACAATGATGCAGATGATGCAGATCCCACCAATGAGGCGAGTACATCTAAAGCCGCTGTTGGAAAGAAAGAAACGTCCGAGAGAAGAGAGAAATCGCTCAGTTTGATGACGCAAAAGTTCATTACGCTTTTCATGGAAGCCAAAGATGGCGTCTTGAGTTTGGAGGACGCCGCTGCCGCGATGTTGATGAGCGAAGGAGATACGGATGCGAAAACAACTGGGGATTTCAACGAGATCGAGGTGAAGAAGAAAATCCGAAGATTATACGACATTGCGAACATCTTATCGAGTTTGCGCTTGTTATCAAAGATTCATCTCATGGATAGCAGAAAACCAGCTTTTAGATGGATGCGCGCTGAGAATACGGTGAGAAAGCTGATCGCAGCAGGGAAAGAGCACGAGTGGTTCTGTACTTCCCCAAAGTGTCCAGGTGCGAAGCAAAACTTGGAGAGTCCCATTAAGGAAGGAGTTAATGACGACGCTGAGAAATTGTCAATAGGTGCGCTCGTCGCAGATACTGTACCGCGTTTACTCCCATCGGACATAACAGAGTCAAGAAGAAATGATCGAGAGATTTTTGCTGCCCTGCGAACTATGGAGAGCTTAATTCAAGCACAGACGCATGATTTGTCCGCGAAGAGTGTGGACCAATCGACAAGACGAGGTCCAAAGAAGATACCGGCGATGTTTCTTACAACTGCAAACTTATTCGGGACCGGAAAGAGTTTTCAATCTAGAACTGGCGATGGTATTTTAAATCAGTACATCAACAACTTCATACAGAATATGCAACGGTAAAGAGGAATAGGAAATAAAGACGTTTATCCGTAAGTAGCTAGCTGTGTAAACAGCTTTTGTAAACAAGGAATTTTCTAATTGTTATTAGAATTCATAAAACACACACATTCTCTCTCCCTTTCTCCATCTCCCTCTCTCATTCTCGCGATATTCGCACCGCAAGAAACCCAATCCTCTTTAATACTACTACCATTTCGATTATCCTTTAGGATTTCTATGTTGCACGATTAACCGACAGCCATCGATCGAGACATTGGTCGAACGTGCGACAGCTTCTTCGCACTCACTGTGAGACGCATATTGAATGAAGCAAAACTTCTTTCTCTCTTCCCCAAAGTCGTCTTTCGGAAAGCCGAAATCGATAGAGATTATGGTGCCATATACGGAAAATGCCCTTCTCATGGCTGAAACGGGCGTGTGAAAATGTATATTTTTCACAAACACGACGTGTGAAGACGCGTTTTGCTTAATAATCGCCGTCCGTGTTGGTTTCTTTTTCTGTCTCAACTCGACGAGAAGCTGTTGCTTTGCTTCGACCAAGCTTAAGTCGCCAAGTGGTTTATTGTACACCGGCGGCGGTATCGTTTTCTCTCCTTTCTCCGTATGAAGAGCGTCAATTTGCTTTTCGATAAATTTGATCTCATGTTTCGTCGTCTTCTCGCCAAAAGATGCGCGCCTACCAACTCCTCCAGTTGGGCGGGGAGGAGGAGGCGGCGTCAACGGTTTTGGCACTTCCATCAGATGTTGGCGTTCTTGATAGTGGTGCTTCCTCGGGGTCGCCATCATCGGTTTTGGCGTTGACGGCGGTGGTGGTACTTGCACCATATGCTTTTTTTGTCTTTCAATCTCAAACATCTTCATCGCGTCGCCGTACAATTCCGTGCTCGTACTCGCGTCTCTCGTCCCAACGACTTTATCGATGTGATGGTCGCAACTGAGCTGCAACAGTTCGTTCGTGCATACGAATTCATGTTGATGAGGTTGTTGTTGTTGTTGTTGCTGCTGTTGTTGTTGCCCGCGACCTGGACATCCTCCCCTCCCAGTCGTCAAAAGAAACGTTTGCGAAAAATTCGTTCTCTTCTCGCTGCCTCTTTCCTCTCCGAGGCTACTACTGAACTGTCCTTTCACCGCCACGAGCAGCGTCTTGTCTTGCACAAAAGTCACCTCCGAGGCGTCTACACTCGAAACAGTCGTCTTCAAATCCATGTAATACTTCTCTTTGGGGGTAAAATGATTTTGTAAAGACGCGCTCGAGTCTTGCTCTTCGTTAATTTTGTCGTTACCGTTCGCGACGTACGACGTCACTCGATGCGCGAAAGGCGAGTAAAAAAGGGACGGGACTTTTCCAGGCGTGCTGTGCAATGTCTTGTAATACTTATGTACGAACTGTCGGGCGATCGAGTCCGCAGAGAAGGAGGAGGAGGAGGAGGAGGAGGAGGAGGC
>Ga0066856_10001038_pt1 | contig 10738 bp, 6 predicted proteins | sample ETNtaG_5_FD_65605 | JGI IMG/M metagenome (GOLD analysis project Ga0066856, IMG submission 65605) | Marine microbial and viral communities from oxygen minimum zone, Eastern Pacific Ocean - ETNP201406SV205 | ecosystem: Environmental > Aquatic > Marine > Oceanic | place: Pacific Ocean: Eastern...
AAACTTGATAAAGTCAAAGTCAAAAAGTCAAAAAATAAAAAATTAGGTACCAAAGAAAACACTGGAGAAGTTCCTCAACCGTCAAAAAATTTTCCTTCAGAAAGTTTCACAAATGATACGTCTAAACTTGAAGGTAGTGAGACAAAAAATACAAGCGAGGTCTTTGTATATGAATGTGCGGGAATTCTTTTTGGAATACCTGTAGCCTTCGTTACAGAAATCACTAACGATTATGGAAATATATCTCCACTCGAAGGTTTTTTACGATCTTGTGTCGGAACGACCGAATATAGAGGAAAGCTGCTTCCTATTTTCCAAAGCGAAGAAAGCTATTTAAAGATCAGTGATATTAAACATTCTTTTGAAAATAAAAGTGCAGAAAATATACCTAGCACCATTATTACTATAAATTTCAATGGAATTATGTTTGCATTAACAATGGAAACTCACATTGGAATTGTTACCGTCAAATCATCAAGTATTGATGATGGAGCTGAGGCATTCAAAAAAGAAAACACCAGCGATCTTCTAAAAGATATCGTTTGGTATGGCGAACAAAATCTTTTTATCTTTTCACCAGAAAAAATAGCAGCATTAGTTTATTCGGAATTAAAAAACCAAATTGCTGTTGGAGCAGAAGAAGAAAAGATTAAAAAATTAAGTGATGCGGAAATCGAAACCAATCTGAGCTCTGATTACATGGTAGCAAAAATAAAAAATAGTACAATCGCCATTGAAATCACACAAGTGCTTGAAGTTATTGAAGGGTCAGAAGTGACCCCCTTATACAAAGTAGCAGATTTTATTAGAGGGCTAATAAGTCTCCGTGGACAAGTTTTAAGCTGTATAGACTTATCAAGGTATCTTGGTCATGACTTAACTGTTATCGACGAGCGGAATAAGTTCATAGTTATTAATGTGTCTGGAGTAGACTTTGCTCTCTGTATCGATCGCGTTTTAGGTATACAAACTATTCAAAAATCGGTTTTTCAAGATTCTTCTAAGGTTTTTCAAAATGAAATTCCAAAATACTTTCCGATCTTTCACGAAAAGGAAGGTAATGTCACATTAATTTTTAAACCTGACTTATTTCTCAAATCAACAGAGTTACAAGAGTATCAAAAAAATTAATTGATTGTATCAAAAAGGCAACCTTGTAGTCTAAAGAGAACAAAGGAGCAAACAAATGAGTGCTAAACAACAAAATTTTCAATTCACAATTACCTTAAAAATTCTGCTGTTAGTGCTAGGCCTTGCTTTGCTTTTAGCCTCGTTTGGGGGGTACGCAATGTATGTTATAAACTCGATGGGTTTAAAAACGGAGCGTCTCAACCAAATAGAGTCTGCTTTGGAAACACAAATCAATAGCATGAATGCCTCACTTATTCAGTCTTCTGCTTTTGTAACGCGCGCGACTTTAGAACTTGGATTAGGCGGTTCCGCAAAATTTGATGATGCAGGGAGAAGTCTTGGAAAATTCAATCAAACTATTAAAAAAGCAGATCAATTTTCTGAAGATGCCTATGAAAACCTTCAAGGAGCAATAAAACTTATAGACGAAGTCGTGCAAGATGCACGCAGTAAAAAATATGGGAATTTAGATTTTAGACAGCGGTTAGAAGCGCTTATAGATCCACCAATCAGTAGAGATGCAATCAAAATTTATCGGAAAATGATTACTGCCCTAGATGGAATTGACGGAATTTACGGCGAAATTAAGTCAGCGCAAGATCAAGTCAAAAAAAATGTACTAGAATATCATGAATTTGTGACATCAACACAATTGAGCCCCTATTCCAACTTATACAAACAAACTCTTGGAGATCTTAAGTCTGAGATTGTTAAAGCTAATACTAAGCTCGCATCTCAGGAAAAATATTTACAGGATATGATCAAGGATGGAAGTTTTTTAAATCTATTCAGCGAAATTCGAAAGGCAAAAGAATTAGCATTTTCATCGATGGACAGTGCTCAGACGCAATCACTTTATGTTACATTGATTGTTGGGATTGCATCAACATTAGCTGCACTAACCTTTGGGTTAATTCTGACAGCGGGCATCAGAACGAAGCTTAAAAATGCAAACTCGGCTGTAAATGCCATAACCGAAGGCAATTTATCCGCTGAAATAAAATCTACAGGTAATGACGAGGTTAGTAGCCTTCTTATCTCAACAAGCCAAATGCGCGATAAGATTGTTGAAGTTATTGGAGCCATGAGCCTCGTTATTGAAAAGATATCTGAAAATTCTTCCAAGCTGGAAGTAACAGCTGATCAGGTATCTGATGGAACAAGCCAGCAGGCAACTTCTGTACAAGAAACATCTGCATCAATGGATGAGATGGCAAATACTATAAATGAAAATGCGAGAAACGCCACAGAGACAGATGAAACAGCTAAACTGCTCGCAGAAAATGCACTTGTTTGCTCAAACTCGATGAAGAAAACATCAGAAGCTATGAGCGATATATTTGAACGCATTGCTATTGTTGGTGAGATTACACGTAAGATTGAACTTTTGGCGCTCAATGCTTCAGTGGAAGCTGCGAGAGCTGGAGAGCATGGAAAGGGTTTTGCTGTTGTTGCCTCTGAAGTATCAAAGCTTGCAGAACTAAGTAAGGATGCGGCCTCAGAAATACAAAGATCATCGACGGACGGTAAAAAGTTAGTAGACGAGACCAATCAGATGCTTGATGAACTTTTACCTGAGATTGAGAAGACCCAAAGTCTTGTTCAAAACATCAGCGCATCTTCAAAAGAACAAGCCATAGGCGCAGAACAAGTTAACGATGCAATCAAAACACTTGATAACGTCATTCAGCAAAATACCCTAGCTTCTTCAAATCTATCTGTTTCTGCAAATGAACTTGCCCAAATTGTGCCCGACCTCGAGGATCTAGTAAACCAGTTTAAGTTAGCAAAAATTGAAGATGACATAGAACCCTCTAAAGAAGGCAAAGAAAGTCCAGAGAACAACTCTTCAGAAGAAAACAGTCAAGCAGACCCTTCTTCAAGTGAAGATAACCAATCAGACAATAAGCAAGACTTTGGTAGATATTGATCTGGTGAGCAAAGGTTAAACTAAATAATGCTGCAAGACCTAAGCGATGCCCTTAAAACTTGGGATACAGATAAAAAACATGAGAAACTTTCCAGTGCAGCTCAGGAAAGTGATATTCTTTCTGCAATTGAAAATAAGCTCCCTATCTTAAAATCTTACATCGAAAAAATAGAAACTGGAAATCACGATTTACAGGAAATATTCGACCCAGCATATGCAGATTGTCACTTCATAATGGGTTTTGGCCAAATAATTGGAAGCCAAAAAATCGTCCATTTAGGAATGCTAGCGGAATTGATTGCAGACAGTGCAAGATATTTTCAAACATATTCCAACTACTCCATGTCATATCTTTTGGGTCTTTTGCTCGAAAAACTAAATCAAATAATTAGCGATCTTAAAAAAAGTCAATCGACCAGTTTAGATATAACAGATGTTGTTTCTGAATGTGCAATTTATCTAACCGAACCAATTTCAGAAATAATAAAAGAAACTGCAGAAAAGAGAGAAGCTAGATTAACTAGCAGCAAAGAAATTCAGGAAAAATCTGATAAAAAAATAAATAAAGAGCCTTCTAGAATAGTAGACACAAAATCTACCTCAAAAAATTTGGAAATCATGGAAGAGGAGCAAGATGAAGTTTTAAATATTCCAAATGATAAAGTCGGGCTTATAAGTGACTTTTGCGAGGAAGCATGGGAAAGCCTCCAGGCCAGCGAAAACCTATTAATCGAACTGGAAAATAATCCAACCTCTAAAGATTTAATTAACGAGCTTTTTCGAGCAGTGCATACAGTTAAAGGAGGCTCTCGGCTTATAGAAGTGAAAAAAATTGAAATGCTTTCTCATGAGCTGGAAACGGTTTTAGATAATGTGCGATCAGATAAAATAATACTTGATGCTCAATTAATTGATACATCGCTAGAATGTATAAAGCGCATTGGCATCATTACAGATGAAGTGGCACACAGAGGTCCTATAAAAACAAAAATTAATGATTTAATTCTAGCCCTCACCTCTGATGATCCCGACGTGAAATTAGAAACAGAAAATAAAAATGAAATAGAGAAAATTAAACCCCCAAAAAATGAAGAAAAACCAGGTGGATCAAAAGCTTCTGATACTAAAACTAGCGCCCCAAACAATGTTGTTAGGGAAGAATCGATAAAAGTTTCAGCTGAAAAACTTGATACCGTACTTAACACATCCTCAGAAGTGTACATTAGCAGAATTAGGCTTGATAACGACCAGAAGCTACTTGCTGCTGCTCTTGAGCAAATCAACCAAGACATAAATGCATTAAATAAGGAATTCTCTGCAGAACTAACTGAAATTAATTCAAAAATCATTTCCAAAAATAGCAACGCTAATCCAGTGGAAAAGGTAGGAGCTAATGATGAGGATAACCCACAATCTTTAATATCAAAATATCAAACCGACATATCTATGGGTTTAGAAAAAGTCTCTATTCATAATGCAAATTTACAAAAAAATATAGAAGATTTGGAGGTTTTAAGCTCTCGGCTACAAAGCGGCGCTATGAATTTCAGGATGCTACCCATTTCTAACCTGTTCAATAGATTTCCGGCTCAGGTTAGAGACATTGCAAGGCAAATTGGAAAAAAAGTTGAGTTAAAAATTAAGGGAGGCGAGACAGAATTAGATAAGATTTTAATAAATCAGCTGGCGGACCCTCTTCTGCATTTGATTAGAAATTCAATAGATCATGGAATTGAATCTGACCAAGCAAGAACTTCTATTAATAAACCAGAAATTGGCCAGATAAATTTAAGCGCATATTATCTTGGTTCAAATGCAATCATTGAAATTGAGGATGATGGCAAAGGCATAGATAGTAAAATAATCGCGGCAAAAGCGGTGGAAAAGAAATTACTTAGTTCAGAAAGGGCAGCTGAGTTAAGCGAGAAAGAAATATTTGATCTAATATTCGAACCAGGTTTTTCATCAGCTGAGCAAGTGACAGAATTATCTGGAAGGGGCGTGGGAATGGATGTTGTAAAAACATCTATCAACCAGATGCAAGGGTCCATTAAAGTTGAAAGTAAAGTTAATAAAGGTACAAAAATAATATTACGACTACCGCTTACCCTAGCAGTGGTTGGTATCTTACTTGTTTCTGAAAACGGTTATGAATTTGCTTTCCCGACATTAAATGTTGAAGAAATAATCAATGTAAATTTAGAAACTGATATAAAGAATATTAATGATACTTTTGTGTTTAATTTCAGAGGTGAACTGGTTCAGACTCGCCTTTTGTCTGATTTTCTAGGATATCCAAAAAATCCTAAATACGAAAAAAATAAATTTCTACTTATTCTTAACGACGGTGAAAACAAAATAGGGGTTATAGTAGACGAAGTTCAAGGACAACAAAGCGTATTACTAAAGCAAATAGGAGATTTGATAGAAACAGCTCCTTTTGTCATTGGGTGCACTATTCTATCCAATAGTAAACTAGTTTTAATATTAAACGTTTTAGAACTAGCGCAATATAATCCAGATAAGGAAAAAAATAGCTTATCTAATAAAATTGAGGGAACCGACGCTACTGTAAGTGCGCGATCTTTGAAAAAGATTTTAGTAGTTGATGATTCAAATATGCAAAGAAAAAGGATTTGTGATTTTCTACAAACTAACGGCTACAATACTGACGAGGCAGGAGACGGATTTGAAGCCCTTAAAATTGCAGATAATAATATTTTTAATGCATTTTTCGTTGATCTCCAGATGCCACTAATGGATGGATATGAACTTATTGAAAATTTAAGAAAAAGTTCAATTTACAATAGTACACCAGTTTTCGTTATCTCAGGAGCGCATGTTGATAGAGAGAACATACTTTCCCGATTGGAAGATTTAAATGTCTCCAACTTTTATGAAAAACCAGTAGATTTGGAAGCTTTGATAACCGAATTGGATAATAAACTATCCATTACCACTGATAATTTGAAAAGTGGAGTGGAACAATGACTACAACCAGGTCTTTAAAGTCGGTGTTAATTTTCTGCATCGAAAATAAAGATTTCAAAAAATATCTCGATTCGACGAGTCGTGAAATAGATGAACGAATTAAATTCCTTGAAATCGAAAACATCCCAAGGGCAGTAGCTGAAAACCCAGATGCGACGCTCGTTTTACAATCGGATGTAAATGAAAATATATTTTTTGATATTGGGAAAAAATTAAAAGGCATTTTTTTCAAAGAACTAAAAGTTATTTTTCTATCCTTTGACTACCTTATAAAAGCGGACGCCTTGAAGGGATTTTCTTCGTTCATCCAAGCGCCCTGCTCGTTAGATTTGATCATTGAAGAAGCTCACCGCCTGAATGATCATAGAAAAAAAATTCTTTTAATCGATGACTCTAAATTAGTACATAAAAACCTAGTAAGTCCCCTAAAAGAAAAAGGATTTATTGTTGAACAAGCTTTTGATGGGCAAGAGGGTGTTGAGACAGCCCTATCAACTAAACCTGACTTAGTAATTTGCGATATAGAAATGCCATTCAAGAATGGGTTTGAAGCATGCGCTGAGATCCGGAACAACAAAGTTACTCAAGACTGCTATATTATCATGTCGAGCACTCTTAAGTCTGCTGAAGATCAGAAAAAAGGGTTTGCTGCTGGTGTCGATGAGTATATGCCAAAACCAGTTATCTTTGATGACTTACTTGAAAGAATAAACCGCTCATTCGCGCTTCAGTCTGTTCTAAGAGAAAAAATCCTAATTATTGATGAGGACGAGTATCAGGCAGAAAACATAGCAAACTATCTTAATAAACAAGGTTTTTCTACAAGAACCTGCTCTGGGATAAGTGACGCACAAAGGCTTCTAAAAAAGTTCTCTAGTGATCTAATTATATCATCTACTTCACTTAAGAATGGGTCTATCATTGACGTCGATAAGATTTGCAAGTCAGAACATACAAATTCAGATCTCGCATTCATCGGTCTTGTTGATCAGGATAACGAAGGCGATAGAAGGATGGCTTTAAATGCTGGCGCTAAGGATACCGTTGCGACGCCACCAACAGCTGAGGCTCTAGCGGCAGTAGTAGAGCGTACTTTAGCTGAAATAAGAACCGAACGAGAACGAGACCAATTTCAAAGGTATGTTTCAAAAGCTTCATTCCAATCTGCTCTAGAAAAATCCGTACTAAGTGAATTATCTCTTCCTTCGCGTGCTGAAAAAAGGCAAGCCATTGTGTTCTTTTTAGATATTGCTCAGTTTACGGGCCGTTGTGAAAGATATGCTCCCGAAGAAATTGTCTCACAAATTAACAATATGTTCGAAAGTATAACTGAAATTATTACAAAGAATGACGGTGACATTGATAAATTTATGGGAGATGCCTGCATGTCCTTTTGGTTTGATGAAGGCGATAACCTAAATCACCATAAGTGTATGCTATCGATACTAGAGATACAAAGGGCCATAAAAGAATTAAATGATAGCGATGCAACCATGAAAGAAGATCCTTTAAAGGTAAGAATGGGTCTTAACTCAGGAGATGTCATTCTGTGTGATATAGGTGCGGCAAAAGCGAGAGTCGACCTGACTATGATAGGCGACGCAGTCAATATTGCCGCAAGATTAGAAACCGCATGTTCTCAATACTTTATAGATAATTTAGTGAGCGATAGCGTTGCTAAAGATGCACGAGAGCAATTTAGCATAAGAATTATTGACCGGATAAAGGTTTATGGAAAGGATACACCCGTTGCAGTTTATGAGATAATTAATGAAATAGAAAATACTTCACAGGAAGAAAACGACCTAATAAAGCATTTTGAGAAAGGCTTTGAGGCTTATACCAAAGGAAAATTTAGCGCAGGTTTGAAACACTTTCAAAAATCAAAGCCTTTAGAAATTGATCGAGGATATGCGTCAACTCCTTCAGACGTTTATATCTCCCGATGCAAAATGCTAGAAAAATCTTCTCCTGATAATTGGGACGGAACTTGGACCTTAGAGTCTAAATAATTAGATGCTAACTGAAAACGAAACTCGTGCCTTAATAGAATTCATAAATAATTCCTTTGGTCTTGATCTTTCAGAAAATCTTAAGCCAATTGCTCTTTCAGAGTTAAGTAAGTTCAAAAAAATAAATAAAATATTGGACTTAGCAGATTTCTTAAATAAACGTAGATATGATTTTCAAGATAGTAAAATACTTGATTTACTCGATATTTTTTTAATCCCTCACACAAATTTCTTTAGAAACAATCGCCAATTTGAAGCCTTAAAATGCGAAGTAATCCCAGAGTGCCTCGCTCATATGGACTATAAAAACGCTATTGATTTGAGAATTTGGAGTGCCGGATGTTCTACTGGCGAAGAAGCTTATTCAATCCTTGTTTCACTGATGGAATACTTTGGTGATGAGTATTGGAAAATCACTTGTGGTATTATGGCTACTGATATTTCAAGAAAGTCACTGGAGATTGCCTCAAAAGGAATTTATGAAACGAAAAAGATTGATAAAATTATCCACCAAAGAATTTTGGAATACACAGAACAGGAAAACGACGGAAAACTGCGTTTCAAAGAGAAAGTAAGAAAAGAAGCCAATTTTAAAGAACTCAATTTGAATTCAAAAACTTTTCCGTTCAAAAATAAGTTTCACATTATATTTTGTCGTAACATTTTAATTTATTTAAATAAGGAAAGTAGGCTAGCCGCTGAAGATAAAATATTCAGATCACTTGAAGAAGGTGGGTTCATATTTTTAGGCGATGCAGAAGTATTAAATTCCAAAGACCACAATTTCGAGCAATTAGGTAATGGGATCTATAGAAAAAGAATTTAAAATAAAATTGAGCCATGTCAGATTATTCCATAGCATTTATTTCTAATGAAGCCGTCACTCGCAGTTACGCTAATGAACTTTTGACTGAAAAATGGCTTGGTAGTTTCAAAGTAGCATCATCGATAAATAGTAAACGGCTGGAAAATTTTAAAATAGATCTTTGCCTAATAGACACTTCAAAAAACTTTGAGAGTTTTAATGATCTTAATGATTTCTGTAAAAATACTGGGATGAAAAAAATAATAATTTTTCACTCAGAGAACAATTTGGATAAGCTTAAACGACATTTAAAAAATCAAAAAGATATTATTATCTTTAGAAAAGTAGAGAGAATTAGTAGTAGAGAATTTTTTAAAAATCAGCTTTCCGAAATTATTAAGGTATTCAACCCCAGTGGTCAGCAAAGCTTTATGGATTTAGGTAAAGTTGAAAATTCTATTTCATACGATTTAATTTTATTAGGAGCGTCAACTGGCGGGCCTGAAGCACTCAAGCAGATCATTGGCGAGCTTAAACCCAATATGCCACCAATATTACTAGTTCTACATATGCAACCTGAATTTATGGTTCGTTACTGCGAGCGGCTACAGAGAATTACTAAACTTAAAGTAAAAAGATTTATTGGTCATGAGAAAGTTGTTCCAAATTCTATCTACATTGCAGATGGTTTAAACCATATGGAAATAAGCAAAACTGGATCAGATTATTTTTTGAACAGAGGAACTGACGAGAAGGTAAAAGGCCACTGTCCAAGTGTGGATGTGCTTTTTAATTCGGCAGCCAGAATAAAAAAATCAAATCTTTTAGCCATTTTACTCACTGGAATGGGGTCGGATGGAGCAGAGGGATTAAATTCATTAAAAAATTCTGGAGCTTTTACGGTAACGCAGAATCAAGAAACCTCAGAAGTTTATGGTATGCCTAAAGCAGCTCTAGAAATAGGGGCTGCTAACTGCGTTCTTAGTCTAGAACAAATTACTAAAATTTTAAGCTTACAAGAAAATTAATTTTACTATCAAATACTCTTAAGAATTTGATAAAGCTTCTAAAATTGGGCATTCAGGTCGATCATTTCCCTTACAATTATTTGCCAAAAAGCTAAGTTGATGTCTAAGATCTTTAAGCTCGATAAGTTTAGCGTCTATTTCTGAAATCTTCTCCAAAGTAAGAGCCTTAACTTCCTTGCTGGACCTATTTTTATCTGAGTATAAAGAAAGCAGCTCTTCACATTCTTGAATGCTAAAATTAAATTTCCGAGCCTTTGCAACAAATTGCAGTTGGGCCAAATCATCATCAGAAAAATCTCTATACCCTGTGCTGTTATTTTTTAACGGCTTTACGAGACCAATATCCGCGTAATATCGAACTGTTTTTACTGTTAAATTTGATAGTTTTGCAGCTTTACCTATATTCATAATAGATCCTTTACACTCCACTAACTGGAGAGTTTATACGTTAACAAAATGAGGTCAATGTGGCGTACTTGGTAAATGAATTAAATATTAATTGGCGGTGTAAGCCCACATGGGTTCGTTCATCCAAGAATACCGGATGGTGCCTTCTAGGATGCGCAATTGGTGATATTGGAACCATACTATATTTTCAGTTAATGGAAATAGATTGGCCTGTATGGCTTATCATGGCCCTGGCAATTATAAATGGTATTATAACGTCAATTATACTCGAGACCTTCATTTTAAGTAAGCAAATGGAACTTCGACAAGCCTTTAAAACAGCGATTGGTATGTCTTTAATCTCAATGGTCTCAATGGAATTGGCCATGAACATAACTGATGTACTTTTAACAGGTGGAGCTGTTATCAAATTATGGGTTCTTCCTTTTATGCT
>Ga0066856_10001040_pt1 | contig 10732 bp, 3 predicted proteins | sample ETNtaG_5_FD_65605 | JGI IMG/M metagenome (GOLD analysis project Ga0066856, IMG submission 65605) | Marine microbial and viral communities from oxygen minimum zone, Eastern Pacific Ocean - ETNP201406SV205 | ecosystem: Environmental > Aquatic > Marine > Oceanic | place: Pacific Ocean: Eastern...
CATCATCATCATTCATTCATTATTGAGCGCTTGTTCGTACTCGCTTTCGCTCGCAAACGTACCTTCGATAATTCTACCATCGAACGCGCGACCGTGCATTCCTTCCTTCGCTTTCAAGGCGGACTCTTTATCGCTAAACTTCGCAAACGCTGAGCCGATAAACGGCCCTCGCCTTGGAAGGACTACCGTACTACTACTCGAATTTGAGCAAAACTTTTCGCACTCGGCAGCCACGTCCAGCTTTAAATCTTCGTATTCCTCGTCGTCCTTTACATCTTCCTCGGTAGCTATATGTTTTAACCGAACGTATATTGTTCTTTCTTCTAGTCCTCTTCCTATCGTTACTATCCCTTCTTCTACCTTCTTGGCAGACGCGACGTTATTCGCGGCTGCCAAATGAGCTGGCAAATTCCCCCCCAATTCTGCTCTCTCTTCCGCCTGTATAATTTTCATCTGTTCGTACGCGATGTCCGCTTTTTCTTTCATCGTTTTCGGATCTACCCACCCACTCGGTCGAGCAATCATCAATGTGTACCCGCACAAATCGACGCCGTTGATGGCAAACAACGCCGTTGCCATTTCTGGATCTACCACCGTCGCGAAACAATACTTGCGATCGGCGCTCATTCGAATCTCTTCGATTAACGAATCGTTCACATACTTACCCGAAGCTAACGCTTCGGGATACGCCGCGGACAAAGTGGACGATAAAAATACGTTTAATGTTTCCGCGTCCACTTCTGGTGGGATGTTCCCGACGTACACTTGCCGTTGTTTCTTGGCGGTATCTGAATTCGGCACCGATAGGTTTTCGTACGCAGAAATTTGCTGAGAGAGTAACCATCTTCGCGCGTCCCGTTGTTTTTTCTTTTGGTACGCCTCAATGTCTTCTATTTTGGCATTATTATTAGTACTATCTTTTGTTTTATTCGTCGTCGTTGAAGTAGCGCCGCCGCCGCCGCCGCCGCCGCCGTTCTTACCAGCTCCTCCGTCAATCGAGAGGTGCGTCGCCGCGACGATGGACTGCGGATGTTTCGGAACGCTCTGCTTCCCGTTTGCGTTCGGCGCGCGAGGTTGGTATCCGTATTTGACGGTGTTCTCTACATCAGTCGTCTTCTTCTCGTCCTCCTCTTTCTTCCTCTTCTCTTGTCCGTCTCTGCGTCTCGTCGGCGACTTGGACGAAAATGCTCTCCTTTTCCTCCCCCGTCGTTTTCTCTTTCTTCCATCTCTCTCGTCGCTCCCGCTGCTACTACACTCGCTCCCGCTCGCATTCTCTCGCGTGGTGGTGGTCGTTCTCCGCCTCGTCTCCTCCCCTCGACCACCACATCGATGATGATCATCTCGGCTTCGGTCTCGCTCTCGACCCCGACGTCTGCCGCTTTGCCGCTCTCTGTCTCTCGACCGGCTCCGCGAACGAGACGACCGCGAACCCTCGCGGGGCATCCGATTTTTCGACCTTCTCATTTGATGATTTTGACGAGACTTTTCAGACGTTGTTGGTGATGCGCAAAGCGATACCGAAGCACTCCGCGTCTCAGAGAGCGTCCTTCTTCGTCCGGTACTACTACTACTACTACTACTAAAGGTGGTCGCTCGCTCGCTCTTTCGTCTTTCTTGGATATTATCGCGTTTTGTGGTCCTCTTTTATGATGCGAAAGCAAAGCGCAGCGATTTAGTAGTAATGCGATACCTTCGAATCACACAGTCTTTTTTTGTGTGTCTTTGAGTGTTTCTGGAACAACGGAAAAGTTAGAGATAAATTTACTCTATTATCATCACTTCACTATCTGGATGATTAAAGGTCTCTTCGAAGATATTATATGAAGACTTATAAGAAAGATGATATTGATATTACTGATGATGAACATTGAGGAGGACTTCTTTTTTCCACTCCTTGGAATTAGGGTTTCAAACCCTATACCCTAAATTGGAAGGAGAAAAAGCTCCTTTGGATTTCCTTTCTCATTGGATTTCTCTCTCTCCATTAATTAGTACTATAAACAAAGAGTGTCACCGCGTGTGGTTGCGTGACTGAACAGCGACAAACGACGGAGACACAAGAAGACAGAGAGATGGCGCTCCCGACGAAACAAACGACGCCGTCGAACCCGTCGATTCTCCTCCCGTCCGAGTTGGTGGACAAGTGCGTGAACGAAAAAGTCTGGATAATAATGAAGAGCGGACACAAAGAGTTCACCGGCATCCTGAAAGGCTTCGACGTGTACGTGAATTGCGTCCTCGAAGACGCCGTCGAATTCGATCGAGACCAAGAAACCGGGAAAGAAACGACGAGGACGCTGGAAAGCATTTTGCTGAACGGGAATAACATCTGCATGATCGTTCCCGGAGGGGAGAGGAGTTAATAGAACTAGTGTTGTTATTAAAAGTAGAAAGAGGTAGAAAGAGGTGATCTCACATCATCAGAAATGTACTGGTAGTACCGCGCCTGCGAGTAAACGCGCGACGATACGACGACGCGACGAGAGGGAATTCCATGACATCATAAAAACACCTCTCCATCTGCACGCGTTATTACACACTTCCTGCTCGTTTTAACAACAACTCTCGGAAGGAAGATTTTCCTCCTCTGTAACTATCGTCTCCGTCGCTTCCGCCGCCGGCGGTATTCCCAGAGTTTCGTCGTAACGCGCGTTTGCGGTTCAAGCTGATACCTTCGGTGAACTCGCCGTGAACTTTTCGTATAGTCGACACCGCGGAGTTGAACGCGGTGACTAGAGCGATGAAATGTCTTCGATCCCGGACTTCTGCGCCAGAAACTGGAGAGGCAGTGGTGGCGATGCGCATGATCGAGTGCGTTCGGTCGGTGCGGTAGCCAAGGTAGCCGAAGGAAATTTTTCTCCAGAACTTTTGAACTCGAGTGCCGATTTGGTGGAATAGAACCGTCATGGCGACGAAACGTTGAAGAGATGCGATCCTGGCCTCATAGAGTTTCATGCTGAACTCTTGAGATTCCATGAGCGTGTAAGGTTTGATTTGCGGAGGTGCGGATTTTCGCAAGGCTTCGCCGAAATATTTTTCGTGCGAAGGCTCGACCATGAGTAAACCTTCGGCGTTGCGAGGGTCGGCTTCGAGGATTTTCAGCATCACGATTTCCGGTAAGTCTAAAATTTCTGAGAATTCCTCAAAGTTTAACTCACCACTTTTATCTTTGTCGGCAGATCTGAAGAGTTTCGCGATTTGGGCTTCGGTTAACGCGATGTGTGATTCGCCAGACGCGGCAGCTAACTCATCCAACTTCTTGTATGCCATAGTGAATTCGCTCAAAGAAAGTCGTCCATCTTGGTTCGTATCGAGTTCTTTGAAGACGGTGAGAACATGTGTGCGCTGCTCGTCTGCGTGTTTACAGGCTTCCGTGAGAAGTGTGACGGCGTTTCTGTTGGTGAGTTTGTGCACGCTCAATTCGGTGTGCTCTTCGTGGTAGTTTGAATAAATCCCAAGCAGAGCGCCGGCGCTCTTACCGTCCAGATTGTTCTCCGTTCGCTCTTCGTAATATTTCTCGCACAAATATTTTGGGCGGTGTGTATTCAAGAAGATGGCGTTCTTCGAGAGAGGGAGCTTGTACGGAGAATGCCCGATGGTAATAGATTCGCACGTGCCACCGATACTTTGAATGCTCGACGCTTGCGACAAGGATAATGACGTCGTCGCCTCGGCACTCGTGAGCGCCGAGAGGCGACCATCCGGTCGACCAACGATCAACAAAGCGCCACGCACGACCCTGTGCGTGTGTCTGTGGACGAGATGGTCGTTTGTGTTTCCGCTTAAAACCGTAATGCCAGCGGCAGAGTAGGAACACGCGAAAATTTTTGATAAGAATGCATCCGCACACTGACTTACCCACGGTATATCCCCGATGACGATCGTTCGCGCTGTCATGCGATGCAAGAGGTTTCGGCCTTGTACCAATCGTATGATGGTTATTGATATTTGCGGTATGAACGCGTAAATGAGAGCATCAAAGAAACGCGTGATGTAGAATGCCCATGTCGTCGCTAATCCGCACAAAACGGCGATGCCCGTGATCAGAGGATACCCAGCCGTCACCGTTCCTACGATGTATACGAAACTCATGATCCAACCTTTCACGCCTTCCAAGACGTGATCGGCCCAATCGTTGCCTTGTTTTCTCAACTCGTCTTCCTTGTCAGATTTGAGTTTTTTCTTCGAAGGCGACGCGGAATAGCCGACGATTTCCTCCAACGCGGTGATGTTCATTTGGTTACATTTCTCGAGTTCTGCCAAATCGTGTTTTGTCACGAATGCGTTGGTATATTTTCGAAACCTGGCGTTATCGAGGATTACCAAGGACATGTGTAAGAAAATTTGCGTCAAGAGTTGTTGTGTTGCGGCGACTGAAACCGAGCACGGCTCTGCTGGACGAACACCAATGTCTGTGGTAAATATTCTGCTATCAAACTCGCCTTCTGATTTCATCGCTCTAAGTTGCTTCCCGATTTGCGTGTCCCATTCGCTTGCAACGACAAAAATAGAGTTTGTGGAACTCACTAAAAGATTTGAAGTCGCTAACGGCGCGAATGTGCCTCCCGAGTGCGAGACGATGATGACGATAGCGTCCGTGAAATCGTCTGTTTTCTTGGAGTCTGCGAAACCAACCGCTGGGACTGGTAAATCTTGTCCCCATAGTCCCAAAATTTTATTGCTCGAAATAGCTTTGACGTGTAAGCGCGGAAACGCGGTTTGCAAATCAGACGCGAATTGCTCCGCCAGCCATAGAGAAACTTCGCATCCCGTCAACACGACATCGATGGAATGTTCTGATTTGATCGATCCATTCAAGAGCCTTTCTAAACGTTTTTTCAAACATCGCGCCAGATTCCACGCAGTCAATCGATTGAGCGACATCGATCCTTGAGGTTTGTTCCTCCAATCGTCTTGAATGTTTTTCAAAATCCCCGGAATATCCGAAATGTCCGTCAAAACAGGATCGCTGCTTTCTTCTGGTAACATTTTTATGAGTTCGTTACCTTCTAAACGCGTCATGCGATGAAAGAGTTTTTTATCAACCGATACTCCTTTATTACGCCTCGGCGACGATGGCGCAATATTTTCTATGCTTTTTTGTCTCATGAATGCGGTCGGCTGTTCAATCTTCATATCGCCTTCCACGGCTAAGATTGCCGTGACCGTACCACCCATCAACGGGTACTGCTCCAAGTGAGAGTTTGGATATGACACAGCGGGTATGCAATCTTCTCCCCAATCGAGAAGACAAATTTCTCCGTTCAAATCGTCGAGATCGAGACGGACGGCCGCGTTATCGTCGCCATACTCTCCGCCGTGTACGCTGGCCAAAATGTCTCCGTTCGGCGTTTCCACGGACAATCCAGCTTTCACAGCGGCTTGCTCGCTTCCATAACAAATTAAACCTTTTTTGGGATAAAAGGCTACGCTCATTGTTTGCCCTCTCGCCGCGACACACAATTGCCTGTGCGCATCCAACGAACACGTAATCACTAATCCAAAGCTCCCTTTCGCGTGCGTCAAAAAATATTTCGTCGTGAAGAGCGAATCGTTATCGAAAAACGCGTGCACGGTAAATCGAACAAACTCTCGAATCGGCGCGCCCACTTCTTCGTCGAGATAGTTGTCTAAACATTTCAGCGAGTCTTTATTCGTGCCCTTCTCAAACTCCTCGATGACCTCTTTCGTGATCTTCTCGCGCATCTCCAGGTTAAACCCAAGCTCTTGGACAGTGAACTGACCGTTACTCGCCGCGAGCGTTTCGTCTAATACTTTTTCAAAATGCTTACCGATTTCTTCGAATTGTGCCAACGTCGGAATCGGCGCGTCAGCAAACACGTCACTCGTTTTTAGCATAAAACCCACACTAAATCTCGCCGCTAACGCGAAACATCCTTGAGCTCGGATCAAGTCGACAACGCCGGCGATTGAAGCCGAATCGACCACGGACGGTGGTTTGTATTTCAAAGCCGATTCTAACCACAAGTTCACGGCTCCCTGATCGTTCCATTTTCTGTTCACTTGAAACGCATCGAAATCGCCATTGTGTGTGATGAAATTCTCCACCGGAGAGCGCGTCGATCCAGGTGCGTTTTGTTTCAAGCCGTAAATCAGAAGATTTTGCTTTGGACTCCACTGGTGCGGATGCGTCCCATCAAATGTCGCTTTACTCGTAGTCGCGAACCTCGTGTGCCCGCAAAAAATACGCGCCTGCGCTTTCTTCTCCGAGTGATTCATCTTCCCTTTACTCTCCCTTTCCGTTTTCGAGCGAAGCAATTTACTCAGATCCGTCCTCTTCATGTTTACCACTCGACTCCTCACGCCTCGCATCTTCTCCTCGCTCTGTTCTTCGAACGTAACGATCCCTCCCGATTGCGCGCCTCTCATCATCGTCACATTGATCATCTTCTCGAGCAAATCGTACGCTCGTTCGCCGTTTCGAAAGCACCACGCCGCGTTGAGCAAAACGATGCCAAAATTACCGCAATATAACAAAGCACTAGTAGTAGAATTCATCCCATCGAATAAAACGTCCGAGCAAATCGCGTCGAACGCCGTCGCCGCGAACGCGAACGTTTTCGCTCTGTTGTTTTCCTTGTTGTCTTTCAACAAAAGCAAAAGCGAAAACAAAAACAGCGCCGAACTCGCGCACACGGCGAGAAATCTGGAAAATTTCGCGGCGCTTTCAAATCCGTCCACATCTGACGACGCGTCGCATGCCGACGGCACCATTGCCAAAAGCTCGTTCGCGTCCACTCTTCTCGAGAAAAGCATCGTCGCGACGGACATCGAGAAAGACGAACGCGACGACGATGGATAACGGAAAAAAGCGCCTTGGCGTCCGTTCGGAAAACAACCCGTCCTCATCATCGCCCACAGAAAACCGAAGCAGTGCGCCATCTCGTGCGCAACCCCGGCGACGACGTACCAGAACACCGCGGAGGAGAGTGGGAAAGAAGAGCTCACCCCTTCTTTTTTCATCGGAAAGTCGGAAAGTCGTCGGAAAGTCGCGCGCGGAAATGCATTTGGAAAAAATAATACTACGTACGTAGGGGATTTTCGATTGTACTTTTTTACCTACTTTTTTTGCCTTTTTTGCCCAACTTTTTGTGCGACCTTTTTTTGGTCAAAATTGTGGTCACAAAGGTCATCAAAAGAGTGTTTGGTATATTTGTACGACAACGGATGTCCTGGATGTGAATATGCGTATGAGAAAGTGGACCAATGGCGATTTGAGTTGGAGTTTTGTAGGGGGGTAAAACGAAATACATAATAATTGCCAATACCTTATAGTTAATACGTATAGCTAAGACTTTTTTGAAGACTTTCGGTCGCGACACCGCGAACATCCGTTACGACTGTATCTGCATCGACCACATCCGAGGTCAGCGATAGTGCCTTTAGGAGTATCGGACTTCTTCTTCGCCACCATCCTCCTATTGTCGGCGGTAGTCTTCTTCCTTTTGAGCGTCGGTGATCTCTTTTTCTTCTTCTCTTCCTTTTTCTTCTTCGCTAAAGGCTTCGCCTTCGGCGCAGTCTTGTTTTTCTTTGGCTCTGTTTTTTCCTTCTGTTTTTTCGATGGAAGCCCAAGAGGCGGAGGAAGCTGCGGTGCTAGTGGCGGGAGAGAAAGTGGTGGTGATGATGGTGATGATGATGATGGTGGTGGTTCGAGTGATTTTTGAGGCGGTGACGGGGTTGGGGTGAGCAACGACAACGGAATAGGAACGGCTACCCGGGGCAAAGTCGTCTTGCAATGTGGACAAACGCGAGTTGGGGAACCGACTACCGCTGAGCATCCGAAGCAGAGCTTGCGGCCTTTGCCACATTTTAAACTGGTTGTCATATTTTGTCGTCTTATCTGTTGTTGGCGCGGTTGAAGTTGTTGCAAGAGAGGAGGTGTCTCAACATTGGGCATTTCCTTATCGTCCTTTTTATCATTATTATCACCATCAATCATCGCAGCGGTCTTTGCCTTCTTCACTCTCTCGGACACTCTCGTCCAAGTCTTCTCGGCTTCGCGTTTTGCCGTCATCGCATCTATTCGTCTCGATGTTGTTTCTTCCGCTAGCTCGGCAGTCGCCAATTGGTACTTTTCTCTGAGCAGTTGTGCGCCTTTTTCGGTTTCTTGACGCTTTAGCCTCCACGCCTCGGTTTGTTTCGCACATTCGCTTTCTTTTTCCAGCGCCGTTTTTAGTTCCTTCTCGCAGCTCGCCAAAGCTTTTTTCAACGAATCCGAGCGCACAGCGAATCGATCGACTTGAACTTTAAGCCAAGCGAGCGTTTTTTCAAACGTTTCTGCCATTTTTTTCGCCTCTAAGGCTACTTTCTCGGATTCGCGGAGTAATCTTTGTCTTTTGAAGATTTCGTTTTCTGTTTCCCGAAATATTTTTTCGAATTTGACGCGATTTTTTTCAATCGACCGGAGACGTTCGCGCTCCGCTTTCGTCAAATGTGCAGCTAAAATGTCGGCATCTTCTTCTATATCGTCCGGGATGAATATTCTTTTGTTCTTTTTCTTCTTCTTTTTCGCTTTTCCGACCGAAGTCTCTTTGCCCCCTTTGTCCTCGTCGTTCTCTTCGTCGCTCCCATCTTCATCGCTCTCATCGCTACTATTCAATCCGCACTCTCTTCTCATTTTCTCGCGATGAGCGCGCCGTGCGATGCACGGTGGCCAGTTACAACGACAATTCGGTTCGTGCTGGGTCGTAAGAATAGTTTGCGACGTGGGCTTTTGTTCCACGCTTCTTCTTTCTCCTTTTTCCTCATCTTCTTCGCGATCGCCGTCACCATCACTCTTCTCGTTGACATTGTCGCCGTCGACATCTTCTTCGCGCGCTTGTATAAATCCTGGAACGTTTAAGCCTTCATTCTTACCGGCGATAAAGATTCTATCACTGTCTTTAGCGCTAACAATAAAAGCTCTCTTTTCTCGCCTCGAGAGTGGCGTCTCGCAGCCTTCTTCAAAGACTAAATCACATGTCCATCTTTTCTTTTTCATTGCCTCTTGCATTTGCTCAAACGAAAGCTCGCGCCAACGATCGCAGTTGTCGCACGCTACAAAACTATCGCGCTGCGATTCAGCTGCTTGACGATGTAAACGTTCAACGAGTTCCGTAAACGCCTTTGAAGATGCAAACGCGCGGTCGCACGGAACATTAAATTCACCAGCACTTGCAAACTCGTCGTAAAATCTTGCGTACGTTTCTCTTTGATAATCTGGATCCCCAGGTGCAACCATACAGAACACTGCAATGCCAAAACCAATCGGCGACGACGTGTAATCTTTGAACTGAATGGCGTTTCGTCGCAACATCACTCGTGGGAACGGTAGTAACTTTTGAAAGTAATTTGTATCCGTGCTGTTACGACAAACTAATAAAATACCTTTCGAATGGCCCCATTCTACTTCATTGATTGCGCGGTGTATGAATCGCCACTGCGTTTGGGTCTCGTAAGGAGGATTCAACAACACAAACTTTTGGGTCCATGAATTCTTTGAAAGCAACCCGTTCATTGACTTATCGTACAACACTTCGGCCGGAATATTCGGATTAGAGAGTGAGTTCGTGCACGGATCGAGCAAATCTTTCACGTACGGGACTTCAATAGTCGGCTTTTTTAGCCCAAACACTTTGTAACATCCTTCGATGATCCAATCGGGAGTCAGACCTTCTCGAAGCTTGGCGTCGAGTTGATCGATTTTTCGATTCTTGTCTGCATTTGCGTCGTTCTCCTCTTCTTTGTTAACAATAGTGATTGTATCATTCTCACCGACGGCATCATCATCAGTATTTCTATTTGTCGTAGTTGGGCCCTCGTAGTAATGTTCGTCGTCAGATGTCGTCCAAGGTTCCAAAAACTCCTCTGCAACCTCTTTCTCCGCCTGCTCTAAAGCCACCGCCGCTAACTTGGACACGTGCCCGTCAACGAACATATTTTGTACCATCTCCGCATACTTTGACGCATCGTCAAAACGAGTCATGTCACAATCATTGGCCCACATGAATTTCCGCGATTTACCGTACAAGTAAACCAAAGCGCAAGGTTTCTCGCCTTGGCAGGGATGTTCGTCCCATAGCTGATGCTTTTGAAGGCAATGACGAAGTTTCCAAACTCGACCGGTCCATATTTGACTCGTCGGTTTCCCTTTCTTTTTTTTTGGTTTCTTCGTCGTTTCGACAAACACGATAGTCCCGGGCGGAAACTTCACCGATTCTGTATTCGGCGCGTTCCATGCCCGTTCCGGAAACGGATTCTTGTTCTTCTTTGGCACGAAAGCAACTTTTGGCACGTACCTCTTCCATCTTGGAACTAAACTCGGCACGTCTTTAATCGGAATTTTCTCGCGAATCTCTTTCAGAGTCTGGCCGTTATTCTCGTCGTTCTTCCCGTCGAGTCTCCAACCTGTTTCCATATATCTCACGTGTCCCCATCCCTCCGTAAATTTGATCTCCGTGTTTAACCGTCTCTTCACGTCCATGCTCAAACTCCTCGGATTTCGAAACGTTTGGTCCTCTTTTTCAACGTAAATGTGGCCGTTTTCCGTCAACGACCCGACGACTTGAATTTTTTCACCCTCGTATTCGTAGGAAGCCAAGACGTTGTTTCGTCCCGATTTCAAAAGATTCCGTTGGATGAGGGTCATGAGAGTGATGCCATCGTACGGCCCGCGCTCCCAGAGTTTGCGTTCTTTCGCGTTCGGATTTGGAGCGCTGTTCTTTTCTTTCTT
>Ga0066856_10001042_pt1 | contig 10721 bp, 9 predicted proteins | sample ETNtaG_5_FD_65605 | JGI IMG/M metagenome (GOLD analysis project Ga0066856, IMG submission 65605) | Marine microbial and viral communities from oxygen minimum zone, Eastern Pacific Ocean - ETNP201406SV205 | ecosystem: Environmental > Aquatic > Marine > Oceanic | place: Pacific Ocean: Eastern...
CCCGCAAGCGCAAGGGCAGACTCTGTTCCGTTGAAAAGGCGAACGTCCTCGAAGTGAGCCAGCTCTGGAAGGAGCGCGTCATCGAGACGCACAAGGATTTTAGCGACATCGAGCTTTCCCACATGTACGTCGACAACGCCGCTATGCAGCTCATCCGCAACCCGACCCAGTTTGACACCGTCGTGACGGGTAACATTTTCGGTGACATTCTTTCCGACGCCGCGTCCATGTTGACCGGTTCCATCGGTATGTTGCCGTCCGCGGCCATCGGTCTCGACGGTCCGGGCTTGTACGAGCCGGTGCACGGGAGCGCCCCGGACATCGCCGGTCAAGACAAGGCGAACCCGTTGGCGCAAGTTTTGAGCGCGGCCATGATGATGCGGTACCAGTTCGGTGAAGAGGTCATCGCTTCTGCGCTCGAAAAGGCGGTGAACGACGTCCTCGACGACGGCTACCGCACCGGCGACATCATGCAAGCAGGCATGAAGCAAGTTGGCTGCATTGAAATGGGTGAGAAATTGCTCGAAAAGCTCTAGAGAGGTAATTTTTATACTACAGATGGACATCTAATACAAAATCTACGCGTCAAACGTCTCTGGAAGGGATAAACCTACCGATATTCCCGTGGCGCGCCTGAAGGCGTCGCTCCGCAAGCCTCCGCGACGCACGCGCTCGGGAAGGTTAAACGTTCGATGGAGCGTCGATCGAACGTCCGTGTCCGTCGCCAATTGGCTGAGAATAGGGAGTAGGGATAGTAAATGGTTATCCTTCTCGTCATCGTACCACGACTCGATGGGAATGGCGTTCTCGATTTGTAAACCGAAAGCCTGCGGCGAGTTGTCGATGATAATCGTCCTGGAAAGATCGCGTCCGAGGACGCGCAAATCCTTCATGAAATTCCCATCGATTTGTACGCACGAATCACGAAACACTCTGTGCTTGATCCAGGTTCGTTTTGGGTCGAGTATGTCCAGCAACTTGTCGGCGTACACTTGCTGCGACGCGGTGAAGACGACAATTTCGTATTGCTTGGAGACCACCTCCATAAAAGTGGACAAATGCGGTCTTTTCTTAACGTTGACTTGATGAACCTCGTTGTTGAACACGACAGGAAATGAAAAATCACACTTTTCTCCGGTGTTCTCCAAGTTTGAGTGCACCAACGTCTCGTCTAGATCCAACACGAGCGTGTTGCGTTTCACCTCTTGCTCTGGCAGGACGGGTCCGCTCGGCCCATTCGAGATGTGCGAGCGTGGTGTAAACTTTAAATTGTAAATGAAAGCCCACGGATCGTATTCCTCGTCGTACTCTTCGTACGGCACGCACAACGCCTCCTCGCTCGTCATCCCGAAACGTCCGAGATATTCCTTGGCGGAAATCTGTTCGCCTCCCAGTAGTTCCACCTGCTTGTCCTCCAAATCGTCGATGCTCTCTATTTCGCTGTGAATCGCAGTCATCTCGATCCCGAACGCCTGCGGAGCGGAAATGTCTAATTCTTTAGCGCTCGCGCGTCTCGATTTCAACCTTCGCGACGGTTTCCTCGTCCCGCCGCTGCTAAAGAATGAAAACATTGGAGAAAAAATGGTATCTAAGAGCTTTCTCGATCCCGCACGTTTCATCTTGACCGCCGGGGACGTCAAGGCGCCGGCGTCGACGTTCGTGGACGATCTCTTATTCTCTTCAGCGAATCGTGTGGTGAGATTTGTGGGAACCATTCCCTCCGCGTCCGCACTGTTCGAGTCCGCACGTCTCGCCGTCGTCCTTCTCATCGAGCTCGTGATGAACGACGCCTCCCCCGGTGGTCTGATCCTCGATCCCGGAGGCGTGTGCGCCGCCCCCGACCCGCTCGCGTCATCTTCGGCGATCGCGCTCGTGCGCGCGCGCTTCGAGTCTTCTCTCACGTCCGTCCCTCGTCGCTCTCGTTTCGTCCCTCGTTCCTTCCGACTAAGCGACTTGAACAGCTTCATCGCGCTCCCCATCAATCCCGACGATCGTCGTCCCGTGCTCGTCGGCGATCTGCGATGGTAGAAACGTCGTCGCACATCGTCAGTCACTCGATCCATCGATCCATCGCGAGTTTCCTCGAATACGAATCAAAACCGTCCCGTCCCGTCGCGTCCCGGGCCGCCAATCCAACCGTCATCGTCCACCCTCCACCCCTCGCGCCTCCGGAATCGATTCTTCCACGCACGCACCCGACGTCATCCACTCCATCATCGCTCGACCCTCTCTCATCCCTCGCTCGCGTCGATCGACGCGTGCGCGCGCTCATTCTTTCCCGAATGTCCCGAATGTCCCGAATGAATCAATCGATGATTCGATTCGATTGTCGCGCGCCTCCTCGCGCGATGCGCCCGCGAGACGTCTCGAGACGACGACGTGCGTTCGTTTCGTCCTCCCGAGTCGTCCTCGCGTCCGACGACTCTCTCGACGCGCGCGCGTGTGAAGAAATGTCTAGGAAATGTCTCGTCATTACGTCAAAGGCTCACCGGGACGCGGGTTGTTTCCCCTCTGCGCGCGAGGCGCGTCTCGGGGGCGAGTTAACTCGATTTCGGGGCGAAAAACGACGCGATCGAGGGTTGATTCTCGGATGCGTTCGTCTCTCTCGCGTCTCGTCGTCTCTTTTGCGCGCCGGACGATTTCGTCGATGTCTTGGACGCGCGCGCGTAGAGTTTGGCGACGGAGGATGAAAAGACGCCGTCGTCCTCAAACGCCGACGCGGGAAACCATCGGAGCTCTCGATCGGGATTTTCGGCGATGACGGCGGTGGGAACGCCATCGTCGTTTAATGCGTCGTTTTCATCGCGTTCGAGGTCGTACACGGCGTAGTGCATCACCTGACGAATGTGCGAGAAGACGTGGACGACTTTACCGGCGGCGACGTCGGACGCGCGCGTCCACCTCGCCGACGCGCGCAGGGCGTCGCACACGGCGTCCTGCGCGCTCGAGACGTCCGCGCTCGGACGCGCCCCGAATTTTTTATCCGTTTCGTTCGCGATGAGCGCGTTGGGGAACTCCCATAAACCAGCCAAGAGTCCAGTCTCGGGACGTTTAGCGAGAAGATAGGAAAAAGACGCGCCGTCTCGTCTCCGCGCGACGACAAAGGCGCGTTGTTCTTGACGCTTTTCCGCCTTTTTCGCGCTCTCCGGGAACGTCGTCACCTTAAACGTTCCACCCGTGCGCTCGACCTCGCGCAATCCATCGCACCACGATGCGATGGGACACGAACCGCACTTTGGATTGGCGGGCGCGCACGTCGTCGCGCCGAGTTCCATCATCGCCTGGTTAAAATCTCCCGCGCGATTTCGATCCATCAACGACTCAGCGACACGTCGAATCGTTTTCGCGGCCTCGCCCTTTAAAGGATCACCTCTGATCATCCTCGCGCGCGTCACCACGCGATGTACGTTCCCATCGATCGCCGCGCTCGGCGCTCCAAACGCGATGCTCGCCACGGCGCTCGCCGTATAGGGACCGACGCCGGGAATCTTCGTCAATCCCTCCACCGTTCGAGGATACCGTCCATCGAGCTCGTTCGCGACGTATTTCGCACCCTCTAATAAATATTTCGCCCGGCGATAGTATCCCAGTCCCGCCCACTCGTCGTTCACCTCCTCGATCGTCGCGCGAGAGAGCGCCGTCGCCGTGGGCCATCGCCGCGTCCATCGTCGCCAATACTCGGCGACGCGTTCGATTTGCGTCTGTTGACTCATGATTTCCGACACGAGGACGCCGTACGCGTATTGATCGTCGGACATTCCTCTCGACCGTCCGTGTTCGTCCGTCTCGAACGCTCGATCGCGCCACATCATCGCCGATCGATCGTCGTCGCCTTCGTCCTCCGTCTTCGTCTTCGTGTTCGGCGGCGTCCCGGCGTCGGATGCAATCTGTATCCACGCTCTCTGCGTCGATTTCGGACGTCTTCTCCACGGTAAATCTCTCGCGTTGGCGTCGTACCACGCGAGAAGACTCGCGCGCGCGTCTTCGTCCGCGACCCGACCGCGGTCGCGCGTCGACGTCGACGTCGACGGCGCGTTTTCGTCGATGATTACTTTTAAATCATCATCACGAAAGACATCTTCCTTTGAACGACGGTCCATGGCGGCGACGCGCGTCGCGTTCACTCGCCGTGCGACGCGCGACGTTCGGACGATTCGCGCGGAGGCGAGTGCGATGCCCGTCGAAGACGCGCGGCGCATGCGCCGGTGTGAAGACGCGGCGAGCCCGAGGGCGTCCTTCGTCTTCGTCTTCGCGGCGTTTGTTTGATTCTGTGTGTGTGTGTGTGTACAAGGGAGCTACTACGCGTGATGATTACGATGAATAAAATTGTTCGCGAGCCGAGGTGAGGCGCGCGAGTGCTCTCGAACGTATCGCTCGTCTCGAACGTATCGCTCGTCTCGAACGTATCGCTCGTCTCGAACGTATCGTCTTTTTCGCTACCGCGCGGCGGCGCCAATCTCCAACCAACTATCTTCTACGACCGCGGCGACGCGTTTATTATACGCGCGTCGATTTTCGTTATACAGCGCCGCGGCTTCGGAATTCGCCGGTGAATTCGGATTGGGATCGCAGAGCAACGACTGTATGCTCGTTAAAATCGCCCCCACGTCGTAAATCGGGCTCCACTGGTTTTGTAAAATGTCCAGACAGATGGAACCGTCGTTGTACACGTTCGGATGGAACATTTTGGTGACAAATTTCACCACCGGTGCCTTGTTCGGGTACTCCTCGCTGAAGGCGATGGTCAATTTAAACGTCCCGCCCTCCCACGGCGTGCCCTCGGGACCGAAGATGACCGCGTGCCACGCCATGATGTTACTCTCGCTCGGCGTGCCGCTGATACCGGCCGGTGGATCCGTCTGGAGGCGTTTAAAGTCCCGCATCAACCGTTTACGCGCGGGCGTGGACATGACGCCGACGTCACGCTCGAGGCACGGACGCGAACGACGACTCGCGCGCGCACCGACCCACCGAACCGACGAGACGATTCCGTCGACGCGGACGCGGACGACGCGCGCGGCGCGGTCTCGGAGGACGCGCGCGCGATTCGAGACGTCGGCGCGCGCGCGAAGCGACGGTCGGGACGGTTCACGCGGAGGCGGCGCGAGCGTCTTCGTGTGATGGGCGGGCGGTCGGGGGTGTCGGGGTTGTTCGAGCCGTCTTGAGTCGCGACTCGCGCGAGAGAGAGACGGCGTCGCATCGGTCGCGCGCGGGGGGTTGGGAGGCGAGGGAGGCGATGGGTATGGATACATGAAAGCGTGCGGTGACGATTAGGGTCTTTTGGCGAGGAGTTCGTCGGCGATCTCGGCGCGCAATTCGGCGCGCAGAATGTCCCTGACCTCGTCGCGAAGGTTCGCCGCGGCGCGGCGAGCGGCTCTGCTCGGTCCTCGACGCGCGCGCGACCTCGCGGCGTCGGCGGCGGCGGTTAGGGTTTGAATCTGTGTATCTCTCTCCGCCAACACGGTCTCGAGCTCGACGACGCGCTCGCGCTCTTTCATTCTCGCCGCGTTTTCGTGGAGAATGGAAAATTCCAGCGCCTCGCGTTCAATCTTCATCGCGTGCTTCAATTCGTTTTCGAACGTCTCGCGTTCGAACTCTGCCGCGGCTAACGCGTCCAAGACATCATCGAGCTCTCGCCTCGCGTCGTCGAGCTCGCGCTTCTGCGCGTCGGCGCGTTTTGCCATATCTTTCATGAACGCCACGAGCTCTCTCTCGCGCGCGGCGCGACTCGTTCCGCTCGTGCTCGCCACCGCATCGCTCGCGCGGTCGCATCCCTCGACGTTCGCCGCTCCCGTACCATCACTCGTCCCTTTCCCGCTCGTTTCCGCCATGCGCGCGCGCGCGTATCGCAACGGCGTCGTTCTCTCCCCGACGGTTCCGTTCGGCAGCGGCGACAGCGCCGGTCGTCGTCTTCCCACGTCACCCGCGATCGAGGGCGACCGAATCAGTCGTTCCTTGACCGCGCGCGCGCGTCCACCACCGCGCGGATTCTCTCGATGGCGGCGATCGGGGCGTCTCTCGCTCGCGCGCGGCGCGTTCGGCGTCTCGGCGCGCGCCGGATTGGATGACGATTCGGGTTCATCGTCCCGCCGGACGTCGATCCTCGCGCGCGCGGCGACGATGGCGGCTCGAGAGGCGTGCATGACGCGCGCGCCGTGACCGTCGTCTCGACGTTGCGCGCCGCTCGACGCTGCGCGCCGGACGCGCGCGACGCGTCGTCGTGTCCGGCTCGCCGCGGCGTCTGCGTTCCCCTCGGGACGGGACGGCGGGACGGCGCCAGCCACCGACCTCGAATGAGTCAACTATTCGGTCGATTATGTTACAAGGCGCGTCGATGGGACTCGATTCGCGCGAACGGGAGTGAATGAAACATCGTCACGCCGGAGGCGGCGGCGGTGGAGGCGGCAAGTTGGACAACATTCTCGGCGGCGGCGGAACGCCTCCTCGAGGCGCGCCCCCGGACGCGTCCACTCGACGAAACGTCAATTGACACGTGAACGTCTTGACGTCTGGATCCCAATTCGTGAAGAATTTATCGCGTCCCGCCTTGTCCACGTCGACGTTGGGCACCTTGAACGCCACCGTCTCGTACGGTTCGCACGCAAACAAAATGTACTGGTAACGCTTATCCCACGCCTCCACTTTTTGTTCGTACGCCGACATGAATCTGTGTCTCGGCTTGGTTCCGCTCTCCGCCTCGGGATAATCCAGCTGAAACAGCAAGCTTCGCTGTCGCGTCCTCGGATCGAACTGCTTCGTCACCCTGTACCCCGGTCGTCCAATCTTCACCGTCTTTCTCGGTTGAATCTTCGTGTGCGCCGGCGCGTTCACCGTCACGTCTCGCGCATCTCTCGCCGCCCGCTTCGCTAAATTTTGTTGATGCCTCTTCCCTTGCGTGTGCGCCAGATAATTCCCCTCGTTCGCGTGCAAGGTCAGACACAGCTTGCACTCGTACGAGCCCAAGTGATTCTTCATGAAGTACGGATCCTTCGCCAGATCGATCGTCTCCAGCGCCAATCGCCGCAAACGCTCGCGTCGATCGACATTTGCCTGTTGCTGCGACGCGACACCGCCGGAGCCCACCTTGCTCCCGTGTTCGCGCGCATCCATGAAGGACATGGCGCCGGCGGCTCAGTCACCGACCGCGCGCGCGGTGCGTCGTGGTCTCTCGTTTCCCGCCTCGTTCGACGCGCGCGATCGAACGCGACAGTTTTCTCGCGACGCGCTCGCTCGCGAGAGAGCGTCGACGACGGTCGCGTCGAGCGCGGCGCACTCTCGCGCGTCGGGCGCATTTCGCGCGATCCCAGCCCACACGGAGAGCCTGCCACTAAACCCTCACAATTCATACTTTGAGCTCTGTAAGGCTATCCGCGTGCGCACACGTGATCTCGGTTCGAAAGATGTGGGACGATTCCGACGAACCAATCGCGCGCGTCACACGCCGACTCGGCCGACGCGCCGTTCGCTCACGCCACGATGCGCGCGACGAACATACACGGGACCGCGGTCGCCTCGCGCGCGCGCGCGACGCCGCGCGCGTCGCGCGGGGTGGCTCGATGCTCGATGATGCCGATGATCTCCAGCGCCAAGACGGGTGCGGGGGCGACGGCGCGCGCGGTGACGATGCCGACGCGACCGGCGCGCGAGGCGAGCGTCGCGCGCGTGAGACGCGCGCGCGGTCGATCGGCGGTCGTCGTCGCGTCGTCCGCGGCGAGCGGGGACAACGAGCCGAAGAAGGATGAGGAGGGCGCGGATGCCGAGGCGAGCGACGTCGAGGCGAGCGACGTCGAGGGCAACGAGGGCGCGCACGCGGGCGAACGAGCGCATCCCACGATCGATGAACTCAAGGAGGAGGTGATCGAAGAAGAAGTGGAGGAGGTGACGGTGATGGGACGCGTTTCAGAGGGATTGCGCTCGGCGAGCGAGAATCCGGGGCTGCGCAACTTGGGCGGGCTTGGTTTCTTCTTCTTGGCGAGCACGTTCGCGTATTCGTGTTACAAGGTGTTCCGAAAGGCAACGAGCGGACGGGCGAGGCGTAAGCGCACGGTGAACAAGAACGTCGAGGTCGTCGAGCGATTGAAGCACTTCTTCCCGCACGAACGCAACAGTCTGAACAGAGGCGTCGTGAAAGGCTTATCTCTTAAGACTGGGTACACGTCCGCTGAGATTTTCCGCAAGTACCTCAGGTACAAGCTCACAGAGGAGCCTTTCACCCTCGATTTCGTCGCGGACGTGCTCGCCCTGAAGAACGCGTGTGAATTGGATGGTGAAGAGATGAAGGAGATTCTCGTCGAGTCGGGCGAGCGAATGTTGAAAAAATATGGGACTCTCATGACCAACTTGGCGGGTCTTACGCAGTCCGGCATGGAGCGTAAGATCGACGGCGCCGGCAAGTTTGCCAAGTTGATGTACCTCGCCGACTTGGATGAATTCATCGACAAGACCGCCGGCGGCGAGGTGCAGCTCAAGCTCAAGGAGATGTTCGGCGCCACGGACGAAGACTACAACAAGGTGAAAATCACCGCCTTGGGTTCGGACGAGGTGGACGTCTCCTCCTTGAATACCATGATCGCCTCCATGGACGAGTCTTCCGAGACGAGCGAGGAGACGACGGACGGTGAACAGCCCGCCGAAGAGTGAGCGAACGCCGTCTTTGGAACGCCGAGCCGCCGAGCTCGCAAACCATTCCTCTCGCCGAGTCTCGGCACGAATTGGCGAGATTCTGTCTCCCATCCATAGTCGCGCCGTACCGCGTGAGCCATATCTTGACTATTTAATTTATCGCAACCGCGAGCCGAATCAAGCAACCATTCTCGATAACCGCCGCCGTGATGTCCCAAGGAACATCGATCAGTAGCGTCCGCACTGCGCGCCTCGCGTTCGATCGATCTCTCTCGACCGGTCACCCCGCTCGACGCGAGAAGACGACGCGATCGCGTGCGCGCGAGCGACCCCCGCGCGCGAGCGACGCGAGGGAGAAAAGCGCGTCGTAATCGATAATCGCATCGCGGAGAGAGAATTCAATTCGCGCGCATCATGGCGTCGAGCGGGGCGCTTCCGGCGCAGTTTGCCACCTCGTGCAGCGTGACGAATCGTGAAAATGTCGTCGTGTGCGACACGGGCACCGGGTTCATCAAGGCTGGCTTCGCCGGCGATGAGGAACCGAGGACGGTGTTTCCGTGCATGGTGGGACGACCGACGCTTCGGTACGAGGAAGAAATGTTCGACGACGGCGTGCTCAAGGATGTGTACGTGGGATCGGACGCGGCGAGCAGGAGGTCGAATTTAGAGATTTCGTATCCGGTGTCGAACGGGGTGGTGCGAGATTGGGAGGACATGGGATTGGTGTGGGACCACACGTTTGAGAGTTTGGGATGCGACACGACGGAGTGTAAAGTGATGCTCACGGATCCTCCTTTGAATCCTAAATCGAATCGGGAGCAGATGATGACGACGATGTTCGAGACGTACGGATTTCGCGGGGCGTACGTGCAAGTGCAGGCGGTGTTGACGCTGTACGCGCAGGGATTGATGACGGGAGTGGTGGTGGATTCGGGCGACGGAGTGACGCACGTCGTGCCGGTGGTGGATGGATTTTCGTTTCCGCATCTCACGAAGAGGTTGAACGTGGCGGGAAGACACGTGACGACACGAATGATTGATTTATTGACGAGACGAGGGTATCCGTTGAACCGGTCGGCGGATATGGAGACGGCGAGGCTCATCAAGGAGGATTCGTGTTACGTCGCGTACGACTATAAACGAGATCTCCAATTGGCTCGCGAGACGACGGCTACTAACGCGTCGTACACGCTACCAGATGGACGCGTGATCAAGTTCGGACCCGAACGCTTCATGGGACCTGAGTGCTTGTTCCAACCAGATCTCATAGACGTCGAGGGCGACGGAATTTCAGAACTCGTCTTCAAGTGCATCCAAGAAAACGAAATCGACAACCGTCGATCCTTGTACCAACACATCGTCCTCTCGGGCGGAAATTCCATGTACGCTGGCTTACCATCGCGTCTCGAGCGAGACATCAAGCGCTTACATCTCAAGAATGTGTTGAACGGAGACAAGGAGGCGATGAAAAAGTTCAAGATGAAGGTCGAGGCGCCAAAGCATCGCAAACACATGGTCTTCGTCGGAGGCGCCGTCTTGGCCGACATCATGCGAAGTAAAGACGAGTTCTGGATCTCCAAGCAAGAGTTCGAAGAGCAAGGCATAGAACGAGCGTTGAGAAAGTGCGGCATGTGACGCCGCGCGACTACTAGACATTTCCAACTTATGTAACTAACGACACGGCGCGCTACGCGCTCTCACTAATCGGTTTCGACATCCTGTGCAATCGGTTTCGACATCCGGTGCTGCACCAAACGCAGAGGATCCATTAGCACACGGACCAACCCACCGTCCTCGTCCTCGTCGATCGTGAATCCCAACCTCTCGTATGTCTGCAGCGCGACGACGTTTGTTTTGTTCACCGAGAGCGTCACCCACTCAGCGCTAAAATCCTCCCTCCCCATCGTCTCCACCTCCTCCACGAGCGCACGCGCGACGCCCCGCCGTCTAAACCGCTCCTCCACCTCGAGCGAGCTCACGAACACGGCCGGCGTCGTCTCTCCCGCTCGACGCCCTTTCTTCGTCCTCCAACACGCCACCGATGCGAACACGCGACCGTTCGCCGCCTCCTTGGCGACGACGCGCGAGATCGACGACGC
>Ga0066856_10001043_pt1 | contig 10720 bp, 3 predicted proteins | sample ETNtaG_5_FD_65605 | JGI IMG/M metagenome (GOLD analysis project Ga0066856, IMG submission 65605) | Marine microbial and viral communities from oxygen minimum zone, Eastern Pacific Ocean - ETNP201406SV205 | ecosystem: Environmental > Aquatic > Marine > Oceanic | place: Pacific Ocean: Eastern...
GGTAAAGGATGCACTTATCGAGTCCAGCCTGATACTACATGGGAGCGCTGAACCCACTGACAGAGAACATGGACACGAGATTCAGGTTACTAATGTGGAGATAGTAGGGCCGGTCAATCCAGACACCCCATTTCCTATCACCGAGTCTGCGATGGAACAAGCGGACGGGGGGGAAACAGAATTCTTACTCGATAATCGACATCTGTACCTTAGAACCAGTCGAATGACTACGATGCTGAAAATGCGCTCTACGGTTTTCGGTGCTATTCATTCCTACTTTCGAGATAGAGACTTCACAGAATATCAAGCTCCCAATTTTGTCGCAGGTGCGGTTGAGGGTGGAAGTACTCTATTCGAAGTGCCATACTTTGGCAGGAAGGCCTACTTGACCCAATCTTGGCAACTATATGCCGAGGCCGCAATGCCCGCCTTAGAGCGCCTGTACACAATTGCTCCATCCTTCCGTGCAGAGAAGTCACGAACACGTCGTCATCTTACAGAATTCTGGCATGCAGAAATGGAAATTGCTTGGGGTTCAAATGACGATGTAATGGTCCACGGTGAAGGTGTAGTTCGTAATATTGCCAGTACTTTATTGGATCAACATTCAGATGATTTAGAAAGCATGGGTCGAGACTTAGAGTTAGTTGCTAGATATGCGGATAATCCATACCCAAGAATGCGTTACGACGAGGCTGTAGAGACTCTGCAAGGTATGGGGGTAGATATCGAGTGGGGTCAGGATTTAGATTACTCCAAGGAAAAGGTATTGACTGAAGATTTCGAAATACCTCACTTCCTAACTCACTATCCCAGAGTGGCTAAACCATTCTATCATAGACCAGACCCCGAAGATCCGAAATATGTTCTATGTCATGATTTGTTGGCGCCAGAAGGATACGGCGAAGTTATTGGTGGGGGAGAGCGGACTTGGTCAGAGCCCGAGATTCTAGATAGAATAGATGAGGAAGGCAATGACAGAGAAGCATACGAGTTCTACATCGACATCCGTCGTTATGGAGGCGTCCCACACGGCGGCTTCGGACTTGGAGTTGACCGAGTCTGCGCATGGCTGACCGGTGCAGATCACATCCGTGAAGTAATACCATTCCCACGTGATAGCCGCAGAGTCACTCCGTAATCGACACCTACGGTGTCGCTTGGTATTTCGCTAACACTCATACCACAGGCCTTGCTCGCAGCAGTATGGCCGAGTGGGAGACAATAGATCTGGCGAACCCTACTGAGGAGCATAGAATGCTGCGAGAGATGGTTCGAGATTTTGTTCGCGAAGAGGTTGAACCGCAAGCTTTGGAATACGATAGAGAGGAGAAATTCAACCTCAATTTATTCCGTAAATTAGGCGAATATGGGTTACTAGGAATTTCCGTCCCTGCAGAGCACGGCGGTTCTGGAATGGATGCCACCGCCGTTGCCATCATCAATGAGGAACTAAGTTACTCAGACCCTGCCTTCTGTCTGGCATATCTAGCTCATTCACAATTGATGGTAAACAATCTTGCTTTCAATGGCACAGAGGAACAAAAGGCCAGGATTTTACCAAAGGTCTGCAGCGGTGAATGGATTGGCTGCATGGCAATGAGTGAGCCTGGATACGGCACAGATGTTCTAGGAATGCAGACGACTGCAGAGCAGAATGCAGACGGAGACTGGGTCATCAACGGGAGGAAAATGTGGATTACCAATGGCTCGGTCGATGAGGAAGGAACTCCTGCTGATATTTGTTGGTTGTATGCGCGAACCGGTACAGATGCCAAGGGCCGAGCTGAAGTGACTACATTCCTAGTGGAGAAGGATATGCCCGGATTTAGCGTGGGTCAGAAGATCTACGACAAATCAGGTATGAGGGCCTCAAACACTGCAGAGTTGGTCTTCGACGATTGTGTTGTTCCTGCTGGAAATATTGTAGGCTCACCTGGAGAGTCGATGATTCATATGATGCGCAATCTAGAGTTGGAAAGAATAGGTCTTGCTGCGATGGGTCTAGGGATTGCGCGAAGATCTCTAGCGGCAATGAATCAATACGCCAGTGAGAGAGAAGCATTCGGCCAGGAAATCAGAGATTTCGGGCAAATACAGCGACATATTGGTGAGTCTTGGGCTGAGTATCGTGCAATGCGTTCTTACATCTACGATACTGCTAGGAACACAGACCTCTCAAAGTCGGGGAATAGATTAGACACTGATGGAGTCAAGTTGTTTGGTACAACTGCTGCAAAGAATATAGCCGACCGTGCAATTCAGGTTATGGGTGGCTACGGCTATGTCGGTGAATACACTGTAGAGAGGCTTTGGAGGGATGCAAAACTGCTAGAGATTGGTGGAGGGACATTGGAATCTCACCAGAAAAACATCACTCGAGATTTGGCTCGAATGCCCGAAAAAATCGAGGAATAAGCGGGTTGAGTTATTGGTAGTCCCGCCCGGATTTGAACCAGGGTCCCCAGGACCAAAACCTGAGATGATGGACCGCTACACTACGGGACTGTTACCCCGCGGTCTAGTGTGGTCGCTTTGGACTTGACGGGCCGTGAAGCCGCAGACTACAATAGAGTTCGTGCCGCCAAAGGCAACATGCGTCAGCGCCTTGCGGTGTCTTTGGTTCTGCTGATGTTGACATCTATGATGTCATTTGGCATAGTCGGTGGTCAGAACCCACAAACCATCGATTATTCAGGCGAAAATCCAGAAACAGGTGAAATCAGTCAAGTGTCTAGAGATGTTTTGGTCAATCCAAATCCTTGGATAGAACCCAGCCTATGGCAACGTGTTTATTCGGGTCAGGAAGAAATCCGAGTCACTGTAATCAGCCATTCGTTAAGGGAACTCAATGCATGGCAACATAAACACGGCCAAATTGAAACCCAAACCTCAGCATTCGACGGGCAACAATTAGTTGTAACCGATTCGACAGATGACGTAATCGATCATCGTACATTTTGGTTAGATTCGAATATGTTTCACAAATTATCAGGGGTAGCGGGAATAATAGGTATTTTGGACGCTGAAAATTCCCCTGAACCATACGATACCACTCCTCTTGGTTACGAAGAAAATCAACCCAATTCTGTTAGATCAGGGGAAATACATGGGGCAACAGATGCTTGGGAGAGAGGATATTCTGGCGAAGGAATAATTGTAGCCGTGGCAGATACAGGAATTGACTTCGCCCATCCTGATTTGGATGGCACTCAGGCTAGAATTCAGGATGGTAGTCAACATGATGGTTGGCCAATGATGTTCGACCACAATTCGATGTATTATTGGCTAGTTAACGGTGAAGCATATCCTGAAACAAATACATGGTATGCAGACACATCAACCCTCGATTACGACAATGATTCTAATGGTGTATTAGATAACTCAGGACACATCATAACAGGCATTCCAAACTCGACATCTGGAGTATATCATCTTGGAGAGCACCCTGACTCGACTCTAAGGAGTCAAATGGGGGGGGATATTCCAATTTTGGTAATCGATTCTGTCACTAATGGGGTGTATGATATTGTAATTCCTGACATTAATCGCAATGGTAATTTTAGCGATGACGAATGGATGTTCAAAGGAAACGAAACCGCAGGACTGGATGAGGATGGAGATGGAATAAGAGATGTATCTGCGGGTTTGTTATATTGGATATCTGACGGAATAAATGGCGTTCCTTATGGTGAGGTTTACGCAGCAAGGCATGGTTATTTCGATCGCATTTCTGGTCCCGGTAATCTTACTCTATTCATGCTCGATTCTGGCAATCATGGTACACTGTGTGCTTCTGCCGTGGCGGCTCAAGCGCAGGTCAACAATGGCGCTGTGCTTGGAATGGCCCCTAATGCCACAATTGCAAGTATCGGCAATCACTACTCGGGAGGTCACTCACTAGATGGTTGGAGGTGGATTGCAGAAGGTAATGATGGAGACCCTTCTACTTGGGACGACCAACCCCACATAGGTTCGTTTTCTTTTGGCTATTCCAGTATAGATGACTCAGGTGCTGATTCATACTCCCTTTACCTTGATTGGCTAACTCGAGTCTACAACAACCAGACTCATTATGCAGTTGCGATTGGAAATGGAGGGCATGGTTATGGTACTGTGAAAGTACCAGGAGCGGCGCAAGGAATTTTCTCTGTCGGGGCATTTTCAAGCCGGTCAAATATGCTATGGGGGCAAAGTGCTCCATGGAATAATAGAGGTCCGAATATTATTGGTAGAATGGACCCAGACATTGTGGCAGTCGGTTGGTCTGCGACCGGAGATTTACCACTTAACACACGCGATAATGGAAACTCTGCAACCACTACTTGGGGTGGTACAAGTTTGGCAACGCCCATTACTGCTGGATTACTCGCAGTGGTTGAACAGGCTTGGATTGTTAATCACGGAGATTTGCCGAAATCTCAAGAGTTCAGAGACTTTGTATTAGCTACTGCGGATGATAGGGGGTACGATCCATTTGTCCAAGGAGGAGGGTGGTTCAATGCAAGCAGGGCTACCGCTACTCTGGATGGGGGAAATGGCACATGGTCAGTCACTCCAAGCCAATGGATGACAGGCACCTTCCAAGGTGAGCATCGAGATGCAAATATCAACGTGATTTACCCTGGTGAATCTCAGACAGTGCCACTTGAATTAACAAATCACGGTGACAGTTCGCTTGATTTTGTTATTTCTCCCGTTAAACACGAAGCACTGGCTCACGAAGTAGGTCAGTGGCTCAGTATTGGTGACGGTAGTGGAGAGGGGGAAAACAATACTTGGGATGGTTACCAAGGAGATAGGCCTGATTTGTTAATTCCGATTCATGTCAACAATACGACCTACCAATTACCACCTCAAACTAATCTTGTAAGGGGAAGAGCAGTAATTGAATACGCAGCTTTTGACGGTGATTTAGATCGTTCATCAAACGAGCGTATAGAACTCACACTATATCGTTGGAGTGACGATGATGGCGATGGAATTTGGGTTGGCGATGAAGATAATGATTCAATGGTCGATGAGGTAGATTGGACAGAATCCTCTGAATTTGATGCCTATGGGACCTGGTATCATCACGGTCCTCAAGCAGAGTTCCGAGTGGGATTGCCATTCGAAGATATGGAAGATGGTTTATTTTTGGGTGTCTCAAGAAAGGATTCTTCCTCCTCGGGTCTAGAAAATGTCAGCATAGAATGGGATTGGACTGCGTTCGGTCTAGTAACTGAAGATTGGATTAGCCCCCGTTCAACAGGAGAGGGGGCACCTCCCTTTTGGACAGTTTTACCTAACTCAACTACAACTTACAATTTCACAGTAAATGTTCCTTTAGATGCTGAACCTGGACTTTACCAACACGGCTTGGTAATCAAAAGCTTTGCACACAATATGTGGTCATCACCCTTACATCAATGGACTCTACCTGTCATCACCAACATACCCTATACAGCCGCTATCGACATTACAGCTCGCCCATTGGACGGAAATGTATCGAATCAGACCCTGTATTCTGAATCATGGATTTCAGGAGCACAAAGATGGAGTTGGCGTGCAGAATCCGGTGATTGGCGAATAATGACGGTCGATTGGCCTGAGTTGTTAGACACAGGTGGTACAGCGATTATAGACGTGGATTGGGATGATAATCCATTTACAGACATCGATGTACTATGGATGTCTCAAACTCCTCATGGATATTTGGATGAAGATACGTCTGCGTACGGAAATTCAACATTCTACATAGAAGAACGCTCAATAAACAATCATAGAGGCTCTGGGCGCCACGATTGGGGGACTTATACAGGAGAATCAAGAGAGGTATTTGCCGTTCCTGTCTCTCCAGGGATCCACCAAATGGCACTACATACTGCCCACCATGGTGTTTCTACAAATGATAATCCACTGAACATCTCAGTTGGATATGTTGCAGCGGAACAATCTGGATTCCACAAAGTCGTTTCCGACTGGTCCGAGGCCAATGGGACTGAGGAAATCCATGTCGTTTCAACCGTCCCAATACCACTGGAAAGTATCGAATCATTTGGTTGGACTCAGCCACTCTATTTCGATAACGAAACGGCATATCAAGACTCATCTGGAGATAAGATGACGGCATCATGGTGGCATAATTTCTCAATTGAAAATGCTACAGAATTGAGCATAACAATGGATGCATATGAGGAAGCAGATTTGGACCTCTATCTATTCAGAGATGATGACGAAAACGGCGAATTTGAATCTGGCGAAGAGCTTGCTAGATCTTGGAGCAGCACGAGTGCCGAGAGTATAGAAATAGATGCACCTGAAGATGGAAATTACTCTGTTGCTGTACATGGGTGGTCGGTTAGCGACACTGTACAATTCTGGATAGATGTGGAAATCATTGCTGGAACCTCATTAACGGTACTGAACGCAACATCCCTCAATCAAAGTGAGATTATTTCACAATGGCCCAATGGTTCTGAGGATCTTGCCGGTGCAATGCCGCTGGACGCATTGCAATTAGAATTAGAATACCAAAGCCCTCCTTCCGAAGGATTCTGGGAAGGGTACATAGAAGTCATGCTAGATGGTGGAATTCCAATTAGGATGCCATACATCTATGAATTGGTGGATTTAGAACCCGAATTAGGATTCGTAACTCCAGAAAACCTAACTCAAACTAATGTAGTCCTACCAATTTCACTTCATGCCAAGGACATTGGCAGTGGTTTCCATTTGTCGGATTTGACATGGGCTGGATTGGACAATAACACCACTGTGCCAAATGCAACTACAGTCGAAGCCACTTTGTCGAATCTATCCTTGATCAATATCACATCGATTTGGAATTCTGGAAATCACACCTCGAACTTGACATTCCGAGAGGTTTGGATAAATACAACCCTGCCAGCTAACGAGCAATGGCATGATTATGTTGCAGATATTGCTGATTTATCTGGACGGCAGTCCTCCGATTGGCTTTCAGTCAAGTTCGATACTACTGCTCCGATTTTACTTGTTTCAGATATCCCATTAATTACGACTGAAGCACGCCTCGAAGTCATTATTCAAACAGAATGGGATGCTGAATTAATCTTTAATGATCAGATTATAGAAACTAATTCAAGTGGCTTATCTAACCTAATAATCAATCTTGATGAGTCTCAGGAATTGAATTGGAATAATCCATTTATGATACCGAAAAGTGGTTACCTGGTGAATGGTAACAATACATTTTCTTTCAGTGTCTTAGATCCAGCAGGTAATCAATTTAATAGGTCGTTTGAGGTAGTATTGGATTCAACCAAACCCGAAATTTTCTCATCCGTTTTCTCATCTGAAAACTCCATGCACCTTTTCGATAATTGGTCTTGGTCAGGGCCAACACTTAATGTTACAAATTCTGCATTATCCTTCGAAGTAACACCGGATATTCAGTCAATATGCATAGACCTAATTTCTAATACCGATGATTTTGTCATTGAAAACTGTAAATTCGACTCATCCCTTCTTGTTACTCAACAGCATTTGGGTAATGCTTTCAATACTGAATTTTACACACCTTTCTTACTCGAGCTGGAAAACATAAGTGATGGTGGATATCACCTTGAGGTCGAATTAGTAGATTGGGCGAATAATAGCAATCAGTACACCTATCCACTAGTACTAGACCGTACTTTACCAGAAGTTGATTGGGGGATTAGTCCTTCCAACAATGGGGTTCTATCTGATCATAGATTAGGGCTTTCTTGGACCAGTTCTGAAAACATCGAACTTGAATTCCATCACAATGGTGAATTGATTTCTGAATGGAATGCTAGTTATGGGGGGCATTTCTTTGAATTGAATTTTACCGGAGAACATGAATTCTGTATATTGGCCTGGGACTCAACAAAGGGTCAGTTGAACGAAAATCACATCTCTGAGTGTAGAACATACATGCTTGAACCATCTCTGTACGCTTCAGCAATTTGGGCTAATTGGGATGGCACAGTTGTGGGCACAGAGACGGTGAATCTAGCATTCCAGAGAGGTCCCGCTCAATGGGCTAATGTGACACATGTGCCTGCCGACACCGACGTCGAGGATTTACAGCCGACATATAGTTTCGAACCAGGAGCAGATTTCATCGATGTTGACTTACAATTAGAAGAGGGTGTGAATGAATTCTACCTTGAAATCGATGCACTCGATCATGTCCAAACATATTGGTTGGGAGTTGAAAGAGATACAGTCACTCCAGTAATTGAATTGTATGAACTCACAAACCGAACTAGCAATCTTGACTCGATTCGAATAATTGACGGAATTTGTGAGCCTAGAGCTAGTGTTACGGTTTGGACAGAAGTGTCTGCAACCTCATTCATTTGTGGAACTGAGGGGAACTTTAGTTTGCAATTGGGAATACCAGCTAATGCGTCTTGGCACAAAGTAGAGGTTACCACAGTTGACCTTGGGGGCAATACAAATGCGACTAGCATAGAAGTTCTGTATCAAGAATGGTTGGATTGGGCCATTGATGATGCAGAGGCAGGTGGTCCAATTCTGTATTATGGAATAGGTATCATTCTTGGATTAATCGTAGTAATTGGTTTAACTGTAGCTCTAGTTGGCAGAAAAAAGGCAAAGTTTCGAGAGTCTCAAAACACTCTGGAAAGTGCATCGGATTGGATTGATGAGATGGTTGAGGAAACGGCTCCGCCAAAGCTAAATTTACCCCCCGAGCCTCTGCCTGAGGAAGAAGAATTACGTGCTTGGGCAAGGGGGGAAAGAGAGGTGCAAGATTGGCAAGATAGAATCCCAGATGAGGATATCCTCGATATCGAGTGAGAATTGCTACCAAGCGAGCCTTCATGGACAACCTAACACTGCGCCATAGCATGGGCATTGAGAAAATAGCCGTACTAGGCGCAGGTCAAATGGGTAATGGTATCACACAAGTAGCAGCCTGCGCTGGATATGATGTCGTGATGATCGATATCAAGCAGGAATATTTGGATAAAGGACTTGCAGCGATAGAAAACTCACTTTCACGGGTAGTCAAAAAAGAAAGAATGACTCAGCAAGAAGCGGATGATGCCCTTTCTCTAATCTCCATTGATACCGAGAAAATAGCAGCATCCGATGCTGATTTAGTCGTTGAAGCGATTCCTGAGATACCTGAGCTAAAATTCTCAACATTCGCCGAATTAGATTCAATTTGCAAACCGGGGTCAATACTTGCTAGTAACACCTCGAGCATCTCCATAAATGCAATTGCTGATGCTACTAATAGGCCGGACAGAGTAATTGGAATGCATTTCATGAATCCTGTTCCTGTGATGAAATTGGTAGAAATCATCAACGGCCAAGACACCTCTACTGAAGTGACTGAATTAGTTATTGAAGCAAGTGAACGTATGGGTAAGGTACCTCTAGCCTGTAACGATTCACCAGGTTTTATCTCTAACAGGATACTTTGCCCAATGATAAATGAGGCAATTCTCGCATTAGAAGAAGGAGTTGCAGAACCAGAGGCTATAGATGGTATCATGAAGCTCGGAATGAACCATCCAATCGGTCCTTTAGCACTTGCCGATTTAATTGGTTTAGATACAATTTTGCACATAATGAACGTACTTTTTGAAGGATTTGAAAGAGATCCAAAATATGCTCCTTCTAAGTTGTTGCGAGATATGGTTTCAGACGGTAAATTAGGCCGTAAATCAGGAGAAGGGTTCTATGATTACAATTAGTTCTAAAATCGTGTATTCAGAGCAAGTTATTTTCTACTTAGTCGCCAAAAATTTATGATTTAGACCTTGAAATCGTTTTCCTCTAATAACGAACGATTTTGATACACGGAGCGGTATGATTATATCAGTCACATAGTGTGGTCACTTACAGTGACGCCCATGAACGCCAAACTTGTTCGTACAATATCGATAGCCCTACTGATGATAGTATCAACACAAATTGCCATGCTGGACACAGATGTTCAGGAAAAATTGGATGATAAAGTGATGATAGCGTCAACCGTGCCCGTCCCTTCTTCGGGATGTCTCGGTGATGATGCATGTACCGGAGTAGATGCCGGTACTACGATGGCCGATATTATCGACCTAACACCTGGTGTAACATTCGCGCCTTCTGCGACAGGAACAGACACCACATTCTCCGGATATCTACCAACTTACGGTTCCGCTGGTAATGACATTTACATGCTGAGCGTCCCTTGGGGATATTCTGTTGAGGCGATAACTACCTGGGAAGATACACCTGGCTCAGGAACATCGGTCCAAGACTTGATTTACATTACAGGAATATACACTTGTGATGAATTCGACTTAGGTCTGTATGGCGGTATCGGTACAGGATCTGCTCCATACGGTTCATCTTGTGGCGTTGACGACAACTACGGAAGTTCTTGGGGCGGAACTCCAACAATGTCGGGAGATTCAGCATCAACAATTGGTACAGATGTCGGTGGGCAAGACATCTTCATCCAAATTTATTGCTGGGACTGCGGCTGGTACTCCAATCCACAAATCACAGACTATGATCTAACAATCCGTGTCACACCATCCGATGGTGGAGAGGGAGATTATGGTGCGTCGACTTCGACTACCACAACTCCAGATCCTACTCTGTATTCTTGCGATCACCCATCTGCAATTGCAACTGCGTGTCTCGAACAACCAGATTTAATCGATAATTTCCACACTAACTTCACAGGATTCGTCACTGGTTACGATGAGGG
>Ga0066856_10001046_pt1 | contig 10716 bp, 6 predicted proteins | sample ETNtaG_5_FD_65605 | JGI IMG/M metagenome (GOLD analysis project Ga0066856, IMG submission 65605) | Marine microbial and viral communities from oxygen minimum zone, Eastern Pacific Ocean - ETNP201406SV205 | ecosystem: Environmental > Aquatic > Marine > Oceanic | place: Pacific Ocean: Eastern...
CGACGACGTCGACGACGACGATGGGCTCGGAAGCGACGACGAGAGCGATGGGGAGGATCTCATGAACGATATGGAACGGTGCGGAGGGGCGAGGCGAGGCGACGCGCGCGAGGAGGAGGGTGAGAGATGAGATCGGTGGATTTTTAAAAGTTTCGAGCTGTCCCGACGTTTGAACGCGACGACGGCGCGAGAGGAGGGGATTCTCGATGGATGCGCGCGCGTGAGCGAAGGAAAAGGGAACGGACGTCGACGATGCGAGACTGACGATGAATGTGGTGACGGACGACCGCGCGGTCGCTCCGGCGTCGATGCGATTCGATAGGGACTACCAAGTGATGCCGCACTTGGATCGATACGAAGCCGCGGGTTTGGCGGAGGACGAGGAGGACTACGATCAGGAGGCGGAGCTCGACGCGCGTTTGCGGGCTGAGAGTGAGATGCAAGAGCGTGATTTATACGAGGAGCGTGGACAGAGTCGACGCGGTCGCACGCGACCGAGAGCGTTGGAGGAGGGCGAGGACGAGTGGTTGCGTCAGGCTCGAAGACGCCGCGCCGCGGATCGGGCGGCGGATGGGGAGATGGACGACGACGAAGAATTTGAAGTGAACATCGAGAGTTACGATTGTCCGTTGCGCGAGTGGATCACGAAGGATCGCACCAAGGCGGAGATTCGAAGGCGGTTGAGTCGGTTCCTGAGAAAGGGAAAGATGGACGCGGCGGGACGATCGGTGTATCACAAAAAGATTCGGGAGATGTGCAACAATAACCGACAGAGTTTAGAAGTCAATTACGTGGAATTGGCGGAGGGCGATCACTTGATGGCGACGTGGGTCGCGGACGCTCCGAAGGACATGCTCGAGCTCTTCGACGAGGTCGCGCTCACCGAGGTGTTGCGCCTGTATCCGTCCTACGGAGACATCCACCCCGACGTCTTCGTGCGCATCACCGGCTTACCGGTCGAGGATGCGATTCGTGATATCCGCCAAGCGCACTTGGACGCGTTGATTCGCGTCCGAGGCGTCGTGACGAAGCGCACCGGCGTGTTCCCTCAGTTGAAGAAGGTGACGTACACGTGCATGGTGTGCTCGTACAACATCGGTCCGATTTTCCAAAACAATAGCAGCAAGGAGGAGCGTCCAAACCAATGTCCGGAGTGTCAACAGAAAGGACGATGGGAAGTCAACTCCGCGAAGACGGTGTACCGCAACTATCAAAAGTTGACTTTGCAAGAGTCTCCCGGAAATGTCCCGGCTGGACGCATTCCTCGCAGCAAAGAGGTCATCGTCTTGAACGATTTGGTCGATCTCGCCAAGCCTGGTGACGAAATTGACGTCACGGGCGTGTACACGAACAACTTCGAGGCGTCGCTCAACACGCGTCAGCAAGGGTTCCCGGTTTTCTCCACGTTCATCGAGGCGAATCACGTCGAACGAACGGGCGACATGTATTCGTCGGACAAGCTCACCGACGAGGACCGCGAAGAGATCAGAAAGCTCAGTCGAGATCCGAAAATCGTGCGAAGAATCATCAAGTCCATCGCGCCATCGATTCACGGTCACGAAGACATCAAGACTGGCATCGCGTTCGCGCTCTTCGGTGGTCAAGAAAAGTTTGTCAAGGGGAAGACGCGTTTGCGTGGGGACATCAACATGTTGCTTCTCGGCGATCCTGGAGTTGCCAAGTCGCAATTCTTAAAGTACACGCAAGCCACGGCCAACCGAGCGGTGTATGCCACGGGGAAGGGTGCGTCCGCGGTCGGTTTGACGGCCGCCGTGCACAAGGATCCGGTGACGAGAGAGTTTGTTTTGGAAGGTGGTGCGCTCGTGCTCGCCGATCGAGGTGTGTGTCTCATCGACGAGTTCGATAAGATGAACGAGCAAGATCGCGTTTCCATTCACGAAGCGATGGAACAACAATCCATTTCCATTTCCAAAGCCGGAATCGTGACTTCTCTGCAAGCGAGATGTTCGGTCATCGCGGCTGCGAACCCCATCGGCGGTAGATACGATTCGTCCAAGACGTTTAGTGACAACGTCGAATTGACGGATCCGATTCTTTCTCGTTTCGATATCCTGTGCGTCGTGCGCGACGTGATAGATCAAGTCATGGATGAAAAGTTGGCGCGATTCGTCGTTCAATCTCACGTGAAGAGTCACCCAAAGTTTGACGGCGACACGTCCTCTTTGCTCGACGTGTTGCAGGAAGAGTTGGACGACGGCATCGAACCCATCGACCAGAAACTCTTGCGAAAGTACATCGCGTACGCGAAGAGAGAGATCCGACCCAAGCTCAACACGAACGATTTGCCGAAAATTCAAAGAGTTTACGCTGAGCTTCGTAAGGAATCCGTAACCCGTGAAGGCATGCCCGTCGCCGTGCGTCACATCGAGTCCATCATCCGCATGAGTGAGGCGCGCGCGGCGATGCGACTCAGCCAACACGTCTCGTCGGACGACATCGACGCCGCCATCGGGTGCATGCTCCGTTCGTTCATCGGCACGCAGAAGCAATCCGTGCAAAAGTCGTTGCACAAAAAGTTTGCGCGTTACATGCACGTCCATCGCGACTACGACGCGCTCCTCTTGGAAATCCTAAGAGGTTTGCTCCGTGAGGCGCTTCGCTGGGAAAGCATCGGAAGACCGCCGAACAGTCAAGCGTCCAACGCCGGACAAATGACGACAGTCAGATGCCGCGATCTCGAGAGCAAGGCGCGCGAGTACGGAATCACGGATCTCGTGCCCTTTTACGCGAGCTCGGCGTTTCGTAATTCGCACTTTTCGCACGACGCCGCGCGAGAAGTCATCGTGCACACGAGTCAATAATGTGATGAATGATTTGGAGCTGTATTTTTTAATCAAAACGTGGTCTCTCCTCCTAACGTGGTGTTCGTGACGTCGACGTCGTCTCCACCTCTGCGTCTCCACCATCTAAGCGCGTACGTCGTGCCCACAGCGGTGAAGACGACGAAGATGCTCAGCGCCGTGCGCTTGTTTCGAAGCGCCCAATCGATCGGTCGCTTAAATCGCGAGTACACTCCTCCCGCCATGGACGCCATGGACAACATGCGCTCCATCGTCTTCGGCGAAATATTCTTCAGCGCACTCACCGCCTGTTCCGCTTGCGCGTCGTCCATGTCCATGCCCATGCTCTTCGACATCTCCTTGAGCGAATCCGTGTCCATGCCTTGAATCATGTCCACCATGGCTTCGCGCATCTCCGGATTGTTCAACCCCTCTTGCATCTTCGCCATCACGTCGCCGCTCTGTAAGTCCCCGCCTTCCACGCCCATGGACTTGGCCATCTTCATCATGGTTTGCATCGTCTCCGGCTTCATGTTTTTCATCATTCCGGCGGCTTGCTTCAATTGTTCGGGCTTCATGCCCGCCATCATCGGATTGGCCGCCGTCATCTGTTCGAGCTGTTCGTCCGTGAGGTTACCCATCATGGACGTCATCTGTTCCATCGTGTTCGGATCGCTCATCATCTGTTCCATCTGCGCCATGACGTCCGGTGACATGCCGGGCATGGAAGGCGCCGCGCCGGCGCTCGCGCTCGCCGGTCTCGCCGTCTCGGGATGGTCGAATTCCGGACACGCCGCCGGCGTAGCCAATCCCTTGGATTCCATCTCCTTGACGCACGCGTCGAGCTCCGCCGCCACGGTCTCATCGCTCGGACTCAACTTGCTCGCACGCATCAAATCGTTCACACCGCGTTCGAGCTCACCCTTCGCGACGTACGCCTGTCCTCTTCGATAGTACGCCTTTAAACTTCTCGAATCCAGCGTCAACGCCTCGGTGCACTCGTCGACGGCTTCGTTGTGCTTCCCAATCTTATTCAAGCACAACGCCGTGTTCAACATGCACGACAACTTCAACGTGTTCGCCTCCGCGCTCGAATCATCCGCCAAATTCTCCTTTACCTTGGCGTACTTCTCCACCGCCTCGGCGTGTTTCCCCGCGCCGACCAACACGTTGCCCTCCTTCTTCAACGTCTCGCTCCCCGCGTACTTATACGCCGCCGTCGCCTTGGCGTGCCCCTGCGCCTGTTCGTACTGCGACTTCAACTGATCCGGCGTCATATTTCCCATCTCTTCCGCCGCGCGTCGCATGTCATCCGCCGTCATGTTTCGCATCGCCTCCGTCGCGCCCGCCGGCATGTTCATGCCCATGGATCCAGCCATTCGACGCATCTGTTCCATCTGTTCGGGCGTCATGTTGGCCATCATTTGCTGCGCTTGCGCCTGCGCACGCGCGGAGAGAAGGGATTCGCGTCAGTCGGTCGGTCGGTCGGACGGTCGTCGATTCGAACGCATACGCGCGCGCGTTCGAGTGGACGTTCGACGGTGGATGATGATGCGTCCCGATCGCAGTCAGCATCTTGGGGACGCGCGCGGTTCGTGCGTCGCGACCGCACCATCATCTCGGGGGTGAACATCGAGGGATCCATCGTCGTCGCGGTTCGCGTCCCTGGCGCGCGCGAATTCGGTGCGTCGGGTGGCGACGGGCGCGATTTGAAGTCGTGGAAGCGGGCGCGGGCGTTCGCCTCGGTCGAACGCGAGGAGAGGAGACGCGCGGGCGAGAGCGAACGAACTCGTCGGGATGTCGATCGAGAGGTGCGAACGGTGACGTCGTCGATGAATCAATGCGTGGCCGTGTTTTACATGCGTGCGCTGACGCGGTCGCGGTCGAGATGTATATAATTTAACTCGCCGCGCGCTTTGGCGTTTTCAGCGGCGATAAGAGTTTCGGTCGAAATCCGCCGACGGTGGACATGAGGTTGGGATCCAATTTACTCGGCGGTGGGCTCATCGCGGAGTTATCTCCCGAGGAATCGAACGAGTTGCTTTCTTCAGCGGAATCGTCCTCTGAGCCCGGGACTCGGTTTCTGGGCGTCGCGAGCGCGGTGTTCACCGGAGTCGGCGTGCGAATGGGTTTCAATCCTCTCGGTGCGAAAGAATCGATCGCCGTGATGCTGGCGTCATCGCTCGCGTCCACGAATTCTTCCTCTTCCGCCGGAGGTGATCCAATCTCGTCTTCACCGAGAGACGCGAGGATGCTGGCTGCACGCTCGTCGGCGCTCTGTTGCGTGTTTCCGAGAGACCACGTCGACGGGTAATCGCCCACGAGTCGGTCGACGACGTTCGAAAAGGTCGGACGTTCATCCATTTCACGAAACCAACAATCGTGCAAGAGCTCACTCATCGGACCTTCGATCCAGCTCGGAATCTTCAAACGGCGGTGTAAGAATGCGACTTGAGCCACGATTTGTACCGGCGACGACAGTTCGGTCCACGGATATTGCAGCGTGATGAGTTCCCAAAGAATGACTCCGAACGAGTACACGTCCGACTTTTCGCTCACGTCATCTCCACGCAGCGCTTCTGGGGCCATCCATTCCGGCGTACCCCCGGGAGCTTTGCAGTTGGAGCCGTACGTGTAATTTTTCAACTCAGACATACCAAAGTCGCTCACCTTGAGCGTCCAGTTCGCGTCGACCAGTAAGTTAGCCGGTTTCAAGTCGTGATGCACCACGGACGGCGAAAGAGAGTGCAGATATAACATCCCTCGCGCGCAATCCGCAGCCATTTGACGCCGGAGCAAACCATTTTGGCACAGCGTGTCGCTCTGCACTCCAGTCCCGTGCAACAGTTGTTCCAAATTTCCTCGTTTCATGAGCTCAGAAACGATACCCATACGATTCGGTTGGATCACCGCACCAATAAATAACACTATGTTGGGATGTCTCAGAGCTCTCATCATTCGAATCTCCTCCGCAAACGCGTTCACCGTCTCGTCATTCATTTCGTCGGCGTGCATTGTCTTGAAGGCGACGTCAGTGTCGTTCCATTTCGCGCGATGCACGACTCCGAACGAGCCAATTCCGAGTTTTGTGCCTATTTTCAACTCGGACTCGTTTATTCTGAATGAACCTGCCGCCTGCTGAAGACGAGTGCGCACTCTCGCTTCTCTATCCGTTTCCTCCGCCGCGGCTAACCCACTTGTACTCGGCGACTTGGCGATGATCTGCGTGTCCACGCTCTCGCTAAACGTGACCGACTTTGAACAATGTTCTATCTCCACATCTCTCGTCCCGTCTATCGAAAATCTCGGATCGGTTTTCAACGCCGGTGGAACTTTGCTAAGCATCTTCGACGTGAGCTTTGCCTGATGGTCCGGTTCGGCGTCATCCGGGGCTAATCGGAACGGAAGGTCGTCTTCCAAATCATCTGAAGATGAATTATTTGGCCCTTTGGTCAGCGAGAACGGTTTCGGAGATAAAGGGGGCGGAGGCTCTTCGTATCTCTTTGGCTTGGCGCTGCCCAGAGTGGCGGACCTTTCGCTATCCGTAGAAATGCGAGGACTTGGGGGAATCTCTTCAGAAAAGTCCAACGGCATACGCGTCGCGAGCGGCGTGCTCGTCGCCCCGTTCGACAAAGCATCTATCCACTGTTCTTTATCCTGACGACTGCCCGCGCGGAGCGTCATCGTCTTGAACCCAGCCGGTTTACAACAGAGCCCAGAGATGAGTTCCATGAAGTGCATGTTTTCCTGCAAGCTTCTCCGCAGCGAACGCTTGGGAATCGCCATCATCTCCACCACGAACGCCGTCGGACCTTCCTCCGGCGCGTCCCTGACGCTCAATATCGTTCCGTATCCGTGCATGGTGCTGAAACCTTTCCCCCAAAACAAATGCGTATCGTACAAGTGAAAGTGTCTCAAGTTCCACGTCGCGTTCCCGTTCCCGAACATTTGCGCGAACCAGCCCGTGTCCGCCGACTTCTTCTCGAGCGTTCCTTCCAGCGTGGGCGCTCTCGGAAGCCACGGCATGAACTTATTCCCCGAGTTTGACTGCTGCGCGCGCAACTGTCCCAGTCGTCCCGATCGCAATCTTCGAGAATTTCGGGAATTCAACGCCATCGACGTCGTCTCCGCGCTCGTGTCGTCGTCCGTCGCCCTCTCCGTCGATTCAACTCGATCGTCACTTCGCGAACTCGCCCTCGCGCGTCCCTCGCTCGCGCGTCGTTCGTCAGCATCGTCGGCACCGTCGTCGATCGCCGACGCCACCGCGTCATAATCTCCGACATCCCCCCGATCGCCGCCCTCGCGCGGCGACATGACGGTCGCGTCGCGACGAGCGCGGACGACGAGCGCGAGCGAAGTTGTCGTCGCGCGTTCGCGGGTCACGATCGCGCGTCGGCGGCGGCGCTCGTCGTCGAGTGACGCGATCGTCGTCGACGGGTGGGTGTGTCGAGCGGTCGACGCGTCGTTTTGGCGGGAAGGCGCGGTTAGGCTACGACTGGGTATAGTATTGGTGACACCATCCGACCGCTCACGCGACGCGCGACGCGTCCTTCGTCCACACCGTGCACGCGTATCGATCCTTAATCGCGCTCGGACGAACCTCGTGGAGCAGCCTGGCGCTGTCGAAGACGACGAGTCGGCCGAGTATGGGATCGACGTCGCGAAACGAACCCGAGTCGGCGGCGGCGCCGAGACGAAACGCTCGAAATCGACCGGCGTGGTCTGGGACCCAATCGGGGTTTAAATACGCGATGCACGTGAAGACGCGATCGCTGGGACGGAGGCCCGGGGTGCCGGCGTCGTTGGATGGATCGGACGGGTCGTTGTCGAGGTGCGGAACGTATCGACACGCTTCCGGGCCGTACCGCGCGACCATCAGTCGGTCCGGGCTCTCGCATCGAGCGATCTTCGAGCGGAGATCGGCGTCGAGCGCGACGTCACTCGTCGATTCCGGCGCCGCGTCGGCGTCGGCGAGCGCTCGACGAAGCGCGTCCGGGACGCCGAGCAAAAGATCCACGCACGGTTTCAATCCGGCGAATTCGCCGCTCGCGGGCAGTTGTCCGACGGCGAGCACGGCGACATCGTCGTCTCGTCCCTCTTGTCTCAGATTTTGCATGATACCGCGCTCGTACAACGCACGCGCCGCCGCCGCCGCGTTCGTCGCCGCATCGCCGACGAACGCGTCGTCGATGACGACGTATCCGTCTCGCTGTAACGCCTCCAAATGCGCTCGCGTAAACGTCGCCGACGCGTTCCTCTTCCTCTCCATCGCCGCCTCGACGTTATCCTCGGGCACGTACCCCAGCTCCTCGATAATATCCTTAATTCTTTGTCTGACCACCGTCGCTCGCGCGCGTTTCGGCGCGGCGACCACTCGCACCGAGAGCGTCGACGCGTCTCTCGTCGTCGCCGACGCGTACCGCTCCAACTCCAATCGCGCGTCTCTCCCTCCCCCGACGTACACCACCTTCGCGTTCGGAGACGCGTCGTCGCGCACGGCGAACGCCCCCGCACCGCGCGCGACGTCCAGCGCGCGCTCGAGCGCGATGAATCCATCGCCGTCGTCCTCGCGCGCGGTCGCGCGTCTCGGAGACGACGCGCGTCGCCACCGCGGTCGCGACGCGACGACCGACGCGGAAACCGAGGCCGAGGCCGAGGCCGAGGCCGACGTCGACGCCGACGCGCGCGAGACCGCGGCGGCGACGCGCATCGGTCGCGTCACTCTGACGCTCGCGTCGTCATCTTTCCACCATGTCTCCCGCGGTGAAGACGCTCGGGTGCGTCCACGACTCGACGCGTGAGACGAAGACGACGACCACGACCTCGCGCGCGTTCGCGCGTTCGCTCGCTCGACTCGACGATGGACTGACGACGCGACTCGACCGTCATCTCTCGTCGTCACTCATCGCGCAGACCGAATCACTTTTGTCTCGACCAAGACGACGCGCAGGTGAAGCGCATCGCCGCGTCGCTCCCGTGGTACGGACCGAAATACTCCCCGCACGACGTGCCGTCGTTTTACGACGTGAGCGGGATCACGGAATCGCCCGAGGTGTTCAAGGCGGTGGTGAATCTCTTCGTCGAGCGGTATCGCGCGCAGGGCGCGAACGGACCGACGCACATCGCGGGATTCGATGCGAGAGGGTTTCTGTTCGGACCGCCGATCGCGATGGCGTTGGACATTCCGTTCGTGATGATTCGTAAGGCTGGGAAGCTTCCGGGAGTGTTGGTGTCGAGCGGGAAATACGTCACCGAGTATTCGACGGATGAGACGGTGATGCGACTCGGAAGCGTCAAGGCGGGCGATCGCGTTGTTTTAGTGGATGATTTGATCGCCACGGGTGGTACCGCGTTGGCTGGATTTAACCTCGTCGATCAGCTCGGTGCGCGCGTGCACGAATTCGCGGCGATGGTGAGTCTTCCGTTTTTAGACGGCGTCAAGAAGATTCACGAGCACGCCGACGGAAAATTCAAAGACGTGCCGTGTTTCACCATGGTGGACGATTCCACCATCGGTCCGGAGATGGGACGGGATCCGCCCGCGGGTACGCCTCGCGTCGTCGCCGCGGGCGACGCCGCGAAGGTTCTCGCCGACATCGAAGCCGCTCGCGCGTCGGCGTAAATCTCGAATCGCGATGATCAATTTCTTCGTTTTGTGCATCTATTCTATTACACTCACATCGCGCGCGCGGGTTCGATCGCATTTTCACTCGATGACACCCTACGTTTGCCCCCCCAACGCCCCGAACGCGCTCTCCTTCGCCCCGAACGACGCGCCGCACCCGCAACTCGCGTCCGCCTGCGGATTCTTCACCACCTCAAACGAGCTCTTAATCATCTCATCCACGTAATCTATCGTCGCCCCTCGCACGAATTCGTACGACACATCATCCACGACCACCTCAGCACCGTTCTCGGCTCGAAACACGCGATCACCACCCTCGGCATCCCCTTCCCGTTCGAGCGTAAACTCGTACTTGAACCCCGAGCACCCGCCGCCCTCCACGGCGAGACGCAATCGCGTCCCCTCACCCTCACCCCCCGCGTTCGACGCGTCGTCCTCCGCGAGCGCTCGAAGACGTCTCGCGCACGCGTCCGTGAGCGTCAGCGCGTCTCGCGTCTCGCGCACCGCCGTCGAGAAGGACGCGAACGACCACGCGGGCGCCCCGGGCGCGGGCGCGGTCGTCTCGAGACGCGTCGACGTCGACGTCGACGTCGACGACCGCGCGTTCGCGACGACGGACGCGCGCGCGGACGAGCGCTCGAGGACCGCGCGCGCGAGTCGTCGCGTCGACATGATCGACGACGGACGACGACGGACGACGACGCGCGCGTCGCGCACTCGGGGGGGCATTGATGATGCATCGATGATTCCTGGGAGACCCACACGTCCTTGAGTCATGAACGGTCACAAAAGCGCAGGCGCCCGCGACCACCGAACCCATTGGGCGGGAATTCGCGTCGCGACGCGTCCGCGGAGAGCGATGCGCGAACGCCTCGGGCTCGTTCGGAGCGGGAACGCGCCGAAGAAACGCGCGACCGTCGTCGAGGGCGCGAACGAGGTCGCGTTCGATTCGAGAAGGGGATCGCTGGCGGATGAGGATTTCTTCGGGGAACGGCCCGAACCAACACCCAGGACGGACCGACGCGCGGTGCGCGGTGGATCGGACGCGAGCTCGAGCGATGGATCGGACGAAAGCGCGCGCGTGAACGCGAAGGGTGCGTCCTCGCGAAGGGATGGGGATGGGAACGTGAACGATAGCGCGGGGTCGGACGAGGGCGTCGCGGGGCGCGGCGGCGGGGAGAAACCGAAGACGCGCGCGCAAAAGATGATGGACGCCATGCGACGGGTGAAGGATCGGGCCAAGGCTGGGATCGTGAACGTACCGAAAGGGAGCGCGACGCGGGCGAAGCA
>Ga0066856_10001050_pt1 | contig 10683 bp, 7 predicted proteins | sample ETNtaG_5_FD_65605 | JGI IMG/M metagenome (GOLD analysis project Ga0066856, IMG submission 65605) | Marine microbial and viral communities from oxygen minimum zone, Eastern Pacific Ocean - ETNP201406SV205 | ecosystem: Environmental > Aquatic > Marine > Oceanic | place: Pacific Ocean: Eastern...
AAGATAGGGGTTTAGAACAAGGCGATGTCGCGGTGATTGACATTAACGCGATGGATACGAGCGGGAACTCGTTGCCGGGGATTGAAACGAAAGGTTTTCGATTGGATACGGAGGAGACGGATTTGAAGTTGCCCGGGTTAATGGAACAAATCGTCGGTATAAAAGTAGGAGAGGAGAAAGATTTCAACTTGACTTTTCCAGAAGATTGGTCGATCAAATCAGTCGCGGGTAAAACAGCGATGTTCACCGTCAAAGTCAACGAATTGTTTTCGAGAGAAATGCCGGAGTTGTCGGACGACATCGCCGACGACATTTTCGCGGGTTCTAAGACAATCGAGGAAGCAAAGGCGCAAATCTTGGAGGCGCAAAAAATGTCTCGGGAAGTCGAAGAGGCGATGTTAAAAGATCAAGCCTTGTTAGACGCGTTAGCGGCGGCGTGTTCGTGTGAAATTCCAGAATCTATGTTGAAAGAACAATCCGAAAACATGTTTGGCGAACACTTGACCGAAATGCAAATGGAAGGTAAAATGTCCATGAAAGCGATTCAATCCTTAGCCTCGGAGGAAAACATGAACAAATTCGTCGAGGAAAGGAAAGATGAAATTGAACTCATCTGTAAAAGAACTATCGCGTGCGAAACGTTGTTCACCGAGAAAAACATGGTCATCACGCAAGGCGAACTTTCCGACGAGTTGAAAAGACAAGTGAAAGATTTTGAGGCGCAAGGAATAGAGTACGAAGAAGACAGAATGATTCAAAACGCGCGAGGCGCTGTAGAGGCGGCAAAGACCATGCAGTGGTTAAAAGATAACGTAAAGTTGACCGAGTTACCGCCGTTAGAAAGACCGGCATAACTGAGGTATTTGGTATTCTAAACGACCAATTATTACACATCACATACAGCGTCGCTACATCTCCACCATCTCCCGCTCGACTGGAGTTTCATTTGTGTTCTCCGATGTGCCCGTCGTCTTCTCTATAGTCGAAACGCTCCCGTCCCCGTACGCCTCCGCCTCGACCGGCGGCACCATATCTCTCGAATCCATCACTTGCACGAGCACCAAATATCCAATCGCTATAACCACCGAAACGACTCCAGTCACGATTGCGGTCCCTTGTCCTTTCACCAGCGGTTCCGCGGTGATTGGATTTATCGGCGCGTCGATCGGTTGCCCGATGTTAGACGCGTCCATATCTTGTTTCACCTCTCCTCGTTCGTCCTCGACGCTCGCTTTCGTCGTCGTAAACATCGTCAAAGGTCTTTCCCATCTTCCTCTTCCTCGTCGTCGCTTTGCGCTCGGGGAAACCCACAAAGTGGTTTTCCTGCCGACGTTTTGAGAGAGGCATCTTCCGCGACGTCCTCTCGACGCCACATGAAAGGTTTTGGACGAGGAGGAGCAGGAAGAAGAAGAGGAAGAGGACAAGCCAGGCGTCGTTCTTCGCGTCGCGACGTCCATGATGGCGACCAAGGTCCTCTGGTTTTGTCGCGCCTCTTACTTACGTCAACAAAACGAAAAGGAAGGCATCGAAGAAGAAGAGGACCTTCAAAAAAAGACACCGACAAAAAAAGACTCAAAATAAACAAAACCCTAAATAAACAAAACCCTAAAAATGAGACACAACAGGAGAGAGAAGCTTAGTAGTGGGTGCATCAAAAAATGTCGGACAGAGGCGGAGGTGGAGGAGGCCACTGGCCGAGAGACCACCACCACCATCGAGACCATCATCATCATCATCAACGCGATTCGAGTCGTCATCGACCACCACCACCACCACGGGTGCGTTTTATTTGTTGTGTGCGACTTTTATGTGCTCCTTTCGCTTCTTCTTTATGTGGTCTTTCAAAGAGAGAGAGAGAGAGAGAGAGAGAGAGAGATCGAATTCCTCTTCGAATTGCCTTTCGTGTGTCTTCGTTCTCTTTGTTGTTGTTTGTATCGCCGCGCTCGCTCGGCGCGCTGACCCGTGCGACGAATGCGTTCTCCGTTTCGCGAACGATACCAAAATAATCAGGATGGCCCGAGAGACGGCCCTCCGCCAGGCCCTCCGCCGGGGATGATGGGTGCCGGTGGACGAGGCCCACCTCCACCACACTCTGGTTTCGGAGGAAGTCGATCACCACCGAGGTTGAATCGAACGCAAATGATGAACCAGCAACAACGAACTACGGCGCAGAGTCGGGATCGATATCCCATATCGGATGACGGCGAGGAGGGCGAATTACCACCGCCCGGGATGACGAGACCACCGCCCGAGTCGAAGTTTCCGCCGATACCGACCGGTGGGAGAACGAGTCATCCGAGACCAGGATTTGACGAACCGGCGACGTCGAACGCCGCAATACCTGCGAATCGACCGAGTCTTTTAGCGCAGACGCAGCATCAGAAGAAGCACGCACCTCCAGCGATTCCAGGCGAAGGTGGCGCGGGGGCGTTGGGCCCACCTCCAGGTGTGTTGAAACCTCCTACAGGAGGTGGTTCGGAAGCTGAATTGACCTCGCCAACGAAGAAGAAACTCGGTTGGGGGCGGTCTCTGAAAACACAACACGCGCCGGTGCCGAAGAAAGAAGAGAAAGAAGAAGAAGAAAAGAAAGAGAAAGTAAAGGAAGAAGAGGAAGAGAAACCACCATCTCGACCGCCCTCGGCACCACCTGTGGTTATCGAGAAGAAAGCAATGGTGAAAGAAGAAGTTACGCCTTCAATTGACGACAAAGAATTGAAAAAGCTCAAAGCGTTAGAGAATCGATTGAAAACGACCAAAACCGCGCTTGTCGCGCAGATGGATCGTGTGGACGAAACCGTCGTTGAGTTGGAAAAAGAACTCGAAGCGCTCGTGGACCAGAGACGTTTGGAGAAACAGAAAGATAAAGAAGATCGAGACGGAGAAGCCTCTGATTTGCGATACGCGAAACGCGAGACGGAACTTCTCCGCAACAGGTTACAAACCGCTGAGAAACAAAGAGAACAGAGAGAACTTTTCGTGGCAGAAAGAAACCAAGAAGCTCGAGATTTAGCCAATCGCGAACGCGAATTGAAGGAAATCCGCAAAGCATCCGCATCGCAGACCGAAAGGGCTGCAAGATTTTTAGCCAACCGCGTGTGCAGAGAGATGTGCGAAAGAGATAAGAAGAAAGTGAGCGAGGAGATTCCGAAGCAATTTGCGGCGGAAAACAAAAAGAAGCACGAAGATGCTGAAGAACGAATCACTTCAAAGCATCACATGTCGCTCCCCGGTATTTACTCAATCCCGAAAGAGCAGCAAACTAACGCAGGCGACATCGCAAAGAGAGTCTATGACGAAGAAAAAGACGAAAAGAAACGCGGGAAAGTTCGCGAACAAGTCGTGAAAGTCTTGCGCGACCGTAAGAAAAAGTTGAGCGAGTACGAGTACACGTTAGCGTTACAATACTTGAAACATCGAGAGCGATGGCGAGTGTCTTTAATGTTCCAGGCAGCGGAGAAGGAACGCAGAGAGCGGTTGGCACAGAAAGGCAATCGACGAGGTATAACTGGTATGGGTGGCGGACCATCATCGTCCTCGAGAAACAGATCAGATTCGCGAAACCAACAAGGTGGCGCGGGCGCCGCTGTCAGTGTATCGTACGGTGCTCCTGGTTTCGCATTTGGTCGCTCGGACGGTGTAGCGAGATCTGAGTACGAAGAGATGCAAATGATCAAAGCATTACAACGCAAAGAAGAATTAAAAACTTTGTGTAAAGTTCCGGATATGATCTTGGACGAGCACGAAAGACGCATTGCCATTTTTGACAGTCGTAACGGACTGGTCGAGGATCCAAAGGCGGAACACGACGCCGAAAAATTTATTCGCCCGTGGACAGAGGACGAGATTCGCGTGTATCACGAAAAGTTTACCGCGTACGGGAAGAACTTTCGACGCATCGCGAAGCACTTGCCCGGTCGCAATACTGCGGATTGCGTGGTTTATTACTATAGAAATCAAAAGACGTCGGATGGGTTCAAACCGAGAAGGAAAGCTGCAGCGAAGAAGAGGAAAATGTATAACGACGCGCGACGAAGTGGTGCGGCTGGGTTATACAGCGCGCCACCAGAAGCTATCGTGCAAACGTTTAAAGAACGTGAAGAAACGCAACGTTCGGCATTAACCGCAGAGGCGCGATTGGAGCGCGCCGCTTTAGCGCAAGCTGCAAAAGCGGCGAAGGCGAAGAAACGAGCGGAAAAACGAGAACGCGAGAAAATGGAAAACGAACAAGTCGGGGGTGAAGAAAAACGCCAAAAGGCGTAGTAAATTTTTAGTCTAGTGCGTAATCTAAAATAAATTGAAAATAGAACTATTAATCGTAGTCGCCTTCGCCATCTACGTCGAATTCGCTCGCGGTGTATTCACTATCGCTCTTCCCCATGATCGTCTGAAATAAAATCGGAATATTCATTTTAAACTCGTCCAAACCTAACGCGCTCCCTTCTCTCGATGGATCCCAGCTGGCAGATAACACCCCATAGGTGATGCCTACGAAAGCCGCGCCGAATGTCGCCGTACTCGCCGTGAAAAACATCCACGGTTCTAACCACTCTTGCACATTGATCTTGGCAAAATAGTAATAGAACGGTCCCGTCGTGAATCCTAAAACCATCGGTATCCCGCTAAATCGAACGACTCGGGACAGCATTCGATCGGTCACAATTTGTGGCACCGCTTTGCTCTTCGCCTGCTGAAATTTCCTTTTGGCCTTCAACTCCTCCGCTTCCGCGTCTTTCGTTTTTTCTCGCGCTTCTTTGATGCGTTTTAACGAGGCTTTGGAGACTTGACCACCGGTCATGTTGATTGGCTTGCCCGTTCTTTCGCTGTACTTTACGTTCGGAAGGCGCTTCTCGCGTTTCGATTTTCTTTGTCTTTGTCGTCCCCGTTGCTGTTGTTCATCATCATCGCTCGTCGACGCTTCGCCGGGCTGGTTGCTCCCGTTTTGATTCGGGATGATGGGCGCGACCGGTTTCGACGGGTTCCGCCCTTTCCTTCTCGCGTTTCTCCCCTTCGCGGCAACGACGATACGCGAACCTCGGCGCGAGGTCACCGGTGAGGTGGCCGCGACGCTCAACATTGCACAACGCGCGTGAGAGTTCTAAAGATGATGGATATTTCGGATAAAATAAATTTGCAACAAACGATATCTTATGCGTAAATTTTTTGTGCGTGTGTGTCAATCAAAACTCAAGTACGAGACGATGTTTTCTCTCTCTCTCTCTCTCTCTCTCTCTCTCTCTGTGTGTGTGTGTGTAACTCTATCTATTTGTTGTTTGCGGCTTTGTTTTGAGTGGTATTGCCAATAATCGTCGACGCTTGCCTTCGGCTCATGCCTCTCTTCAAAGCAGGATTGGTCGACATCGTGGCGGCGACGGCGTCCAACTCCGAGGCAGAGAGTGCATTGTAAGAACTCAAGAATAAGTTGGACGATTCCGGATCGTTGTTGAACTCGCTCATCATTCTCGAGAGATCGCTAGAGTATTGACGCGCAACGCCGGCAGCGGCGATGGCACCTTGGCGCGAGCCTGGTCGAGAGCCGAGCATGAGTAGCGAGTTGTTGGAGGAAGCATTCGAACCGCCGGCGCCGAAACCTTGGACGTTTTGGAAGAGACGCGTGACTTCTGGGGGTGGAGTCACGGAGGGAGTAGCACGAAAACCTTGATGAGGTGGAATACTTCCTTTCGGGGATGGTGGTTGCATCATTGTGGCGTTCAAGCTCTTTTGCGACGTCAGTTGATGGAAAAAGTTTGGCGATCGAGATCGGCCGGGAAGGGCGTCATCGGTCAAAACGCTTCCGGCGTTGGCGTTTGTAGGTGCCTTAGCCGCTCTCTTGGCCGTCGCTTTCGTGTGCTTCTCTCTGCTATTTGTCGACCTTGTCGTTTTCGTATTCAATCCTGCCGCTGCCGCCGCTCTCTTCTCGCTTCGAACTTTTAATCTGTTTTCCATGATCAATTTGTTTTCCTCTTCCGCCTTCTTCACTGCCTCGACGTCCACTGGTAGCGTCTCTTTGTCCGTAGGCACGAGTAAAGGCGTACCTCTAACGAATCCATTCTTTGTCTTTCTTGGTTTCCCTTCGAAAATAGCCGCCAAAGCTTTCGCATTCATGCCGTTCGCACACTTCGCCAACTTTTCCTCATCGAGAACCCACTCGGCGGCTTGTCGTTCGTCCTTCTTTTTAAACAACATGCTTGCGTCTTTTTCGGAGATGTTAACCTTGCCTTCCGAGGCGATGTGCACTAACAGACGCAAAAATGGTTCAACTCTAGCGTTCGTCCACCAATATCCGTTCACATCGAACGTTTTTCCGTACGTTTGCGCGAGAAATTTATCAAAAGCTTTACGATACCCCAACCCGTCTCTACTGATGAAGACATGCGATCCTTCGGCTCTTAAAATAGCAGTCGTAAACCGTGCAATTGTTCGTCTCCTGTCCGCTCTTTTTGGTTTACTTGTGCTCATTTTATCACCAGATGCGGCAATCGCTCCGAAAACGCCTTTCCTGGTTGAGCTTCTCTTCTCTTTACCCTGAACCGGCTGTTGTTGTTCAGCGGCTTTGACGGCTTCTTTCTCCTTCTTACTATTTTTGGTCGTCGTCTCCGAACTCGACGATGCTTTCAATGACGCACTTCTCGTGCTCGTTCTTTCCGCGTCCTCTCCGCGTTTCCGTTTCTTCGTCAGTGGTGGCAGCGCCATCAATCCTTCCTCTTCCATCTCTATGCTCTTCTGCGTTTCAATCGCCCCGAGCGCCGCGTTCAACCGCTTCTTCGCCTTAAAGAGTTGATCCTGTATCGCGAGCTGACCTCCTTGTCCCTCCTTTCCAGCACCCGGTGGTCCTATAAACTCTCTCGTCTCTCCAGAAAGGAATGAAGTAGACTGCGTTGGACTTAATAACCGCGCGATAAACTCCTTCGTGTTCGCGCGGTGAAGAGGTACCTCTCCTTTTTGTATCTCTCGACTCCCTCCCGACAAATTCAAGGGCGCGAGTAAATCTCCGGTTATAGTAGCCGTGTTCTTCTGATTGCGTCTTCTGACTGCGCGCAAGGATTCCGCGACGAGGACGGGTTTCTTTCGCGTCTTTTCTTTCGTGGCGCCGCCCGTCGTCTCGCACCGAGTCGCGTCCGACGCGTCTCCTTCCGCGCGTCTCGTCGACGGATCTTCGTCCGCCTCTACAGATCGACCGCCACTTCGCGCCGCGCTCCGCGTCGCGCGGCGCGCCGACGATGACGTCGTTTTTACCCGTCGCGTGCTCGTCGCGATGACTGCCAAACGCGCGCTTTTTTACTCGTTCGTGCTCTCCGCGTCGCGACAGAAACGAGAGCGGAAAAGAATCGAAGAGAATGTCGTGCGTTCAAGAAATGACGAGAAAAAGGGGGTGCCTTCCACACATCGCGCTTTTTGTTGCGTCTATTTTTGTCTCTCTGTTTTACGTAGTAATTACGCGTGATGGTACAAATACGAAAAAAAAAATGACTACGCGACTATATGTGTAGTACACTATTGGAGTGGTGCGCGATGACACGCGTCTACTCTTTCTCATCTCGCTCGTTTTCTTTGTCTTTCTCCCTTTGTCTTTCTCTCTCTACTCGTTTCGCGCGAGACTCGTTCCTTTGTTGAGAGCGACGCCGAGGCCCGTTGGCGATATGTCCGCGAGCGTGACGATGTTTTGATTTGCTTGCAGTGGCATAGTCGCGTCTTCTTCGATCTCTTCTTCGTCTCTATTCAATTTCGATGTATCGGGCGAAATGGCACCGGCGCCGTCTACTAAATCCCGAGTGTTTTTGCTATCCGAGGGGGTGCTTGGAGGCGGATTTTTTTCTTCGACGCCGTTGGAATTCTTCGCAAAAGTTCCATTCGAAACCTTGCTTTCGACCTGCTTCTTTTGTTCCTGATCCCGTAGTTCCCCTTGCGAAGCCGTGTTCGCGTTCGGTTCATCCAAAGTTTGCGCTTTTAAATTCGTTTCCATTGTAGACATGGGTAAAGACAACAAAGTTTGTATGGTCTTTTTTGACACGGCCCTGTTATATATACTTTGTGACGGCCATCGTTCGATGCCGTATGAGCGAAGGACTCTTTTAAAGGTTGTTCGACCAACACCACATTCCTTGGCCGCTTCGGCAAGCGGCATATGAAATCTTTGCTCGATCATTGCGCGCGTGATACCAAACGAAGGGTTGTTCGCAAATCGTCTTCTTTTGGGTTTCAAAACTCCCGCCGCATGATCCGTCTTCGTCTCCGTGCTGACAAAGCTTTCGTGTTCTTCTTTTGTTGGCATGGTGATAGTCTTTGCTTTTTCGCCCCTTTCCTCTCTATTTTCGTTTCTGTTGCTTTCTTTCGCCACATCTCTCGCTTCTTTCTCAGCTTTTGATTTCTCCAATGCCTCTGCGTAGCTTGTGCCTTCTCCCGAATCCTTTAGCGTATGCACCTCGCATTCCACTTGTGCCGCTCCCTTAACCTCCGCCATCCCTTCATTTTGCACCATCCGCCACTTACCCCCGCTAAACAGCGTCAACGCATCCGTTTCGACTCTCGATCGTGAATTCGCCTTATCACGAGCGGACGTTTTGACTGGTTCATCCGGTTCTTTCGTTTGCCCTCCGACACTCGTCAACTTCAAAAAGTTTTGAATGCTTTCCTCGTACTTTCTCTTGCGTTCAGCCGCAGAACCTGACGATGGAGCACCATTTTTCTTCTTTATCCGTTCTTTCTTCGTGTATTTTAGTTTGACTTCCGGTTCTTCTCCGACGGTCGTGTTGTCATCAACGGCGCTCGGAGAAGGGGGCTCTTCCTTCTCAATGCTACTGCCAGATCCAATCGAACCTTTCAGTTTCCGTCGTCCAGACTTTTTCCCCGAAGGCTCCTGCATGCCGTGCGAGAAAGAACTCAAAAGCGCTGCGGCATCGAAAATCCCCATCCCACCCGGGGCAACGTATTGCGCGTGCTGCAATTTTTGTAACTCTTTGAGTTTTTCTGTGTACGAAACCCTTGCAGCAGCCACTGGTTGCTTTGGTTTTTGCTTGGCAACGGGCTCCGGTACCGTCGCTACTCCTTGATTCAACTCAACAACTTCAGCCCCAGTCATCGGACCATGAACGTTATTCTCTTCTTTTGAGTTCGTCCCGCATGAACTTACCTCCTTGATCAAAGCGCGTTCCACCGCCAACCGTTCTATCGTCCCATCCATGAACTTGAACTTAATCGCGTTTATCGGTTTCGAGTTGACGTCATTGATAAACGCGTTGCAATGATCCAGCGACAGCGTGTTCGCTTCGACGCGGTGCGAGTTTGTTTTGCAATAAAAACAAGTCGGCAGCGGCTTTAGATATTGAGGGTTTCCCCGCTTTCGTTGCTTTTCCGCCGCTTTCGTCGGTGTGGGTTCGACGAAAGATGGAAGCACGCCATTTACCGCTTCTTCGTCCTCTTTTTCTTCTCCTTTCTTCTCCTTCTCATCCGGTGCATCTTCATTTTTCTTTCCGCCGCTGTCTTCCGTCGTATTTTCCGTAGAAACGTATTTTTTCCTTTCTTTCTTTGGGTCTTCTCCTCCTTTTTTGTCTCGAGAAGAAGAGGGATCATCATCATCATCGTCCTCCTTCGAATCCAGCGCGTCTTCCACTCTCGTCGACGGCCAAGCGCGTCCGTTGCCTCCGATTTCGCCTTCGTCCTCATCTTTCGCGCTCGTCGTTTCCGCCAAGGTGGTCTCTTCCTGTTTTCCCGTTGTTCGTTTCGTTCGCCTCGTCGTCCTCGTCGCCGTCGATTCATTCGCACTTCTTTCCGTACTTTTCGTGACCTTCATATTTTTTTCGCCGTCCGAATCGTCGGCGTCGCACAAATAATTGGTCTCCTTAATCTTCTTCTTCCGCACCAAAACGCCTTCTCCGTTGCTTTCCCACATCCTCGGGTCGTGCCACTCCTGCTGCTCGATGATTTGCGCGAGCTCGCGTTTGCTCATGGTTGTTGTTGTCGTTGTTTGGTTTCGCTTTCTCTTCGAGACCAAACGCGTGTGTGTGTGTGTTGAATTAATTTATCAAAAGTTGTGTCAAATAATGATTCGAAAACAAAAGGTCAAAAAAGAAAAAAATAATAATTGGAACCCTAAATGGATTGTATATTTAGGGTTTCATATCACAGGAGTGTTCTTCGGCTTCCAAAAGTCTCTCGAAAAGAGCCAGAAACGAGCCCCTGGAAAAGGAAAGGACCACCAACACCAACAAAAGAGAGAGAGAGAGAGACGCGCGAGAAGAAGAAGAAGAAGAAGAAGAAGAAGAAGAGCGTTTATTTTTTGTTGTCTTAGTTTTCCCGTGCGGTTCGAGGGGAGATGAAAAGCGCGGCGGCGAGCGCGTCGCCCACACCGCTCGAGAATTGGAAGACAAAGGTCGTTAAGAACGAGGGACGCAGACTGGGACGGTACCGTCGACGACAAAGGAGCGGATTGAACGCGTCTTCTTCTTATTATTATTATTCTTTTTCTTCTTCTTCCTCTGCTCCTTCTTTTCCGTTCGTACTCACCGATGATGACGAAGATGGTGGTCTGGAACGAGGGAGAACGGTCTGCGAATTCGACGAAGAAGGAACGAAGTGTCTCTTGACAGCATGTTTTGCGAAGAGGTGTAGGACAGAATGGCAAGAGAAGAAGGACGGGAGCGATGAAGTCACGTTTGAACACACGGTAGATTTTGGTGTGTCAATGAG
>Ga0066856_10001052_pt1 | contig 10680 bp, 5 predicted proteins | sample ETNtaG_5_FD_65605 | JGI IMG/M metagenome (GOLD analysis project Ga0066856, IMG submission 65605) | Marine microbial and viral communities from oxygen minimum zone, Eastern Pacific Ocean - ETNP201406SV205 | ecosystem: Environmental > Aquatic > Marine > Oceanic | place: Pacific Ocean: Eastern...
GTCTGGCATTTCACCTTCGCCCCATGTCGAGGTGATGATCAGGGTCCGTGCATGAGTGCCAAGTTTAGATGCATCAAATCCGTCCATGTCGTAAACGGTAGGAATCAGACCATAGTCAGCAGCGAGTTTTGCTGTTTTGTCAGCGAGTCCAGCAGCGTTTCCAGTCTGGGAGCCAAAGAAGATGGCAAGGCTTCGGTCGCCACCCATGAGGGCTTGGAATGCTTCGCTTCCGCCCGTAGCCACAGCTGCTGCAGGAGATGCACTCGTTTCAGAGGCTGTTTCAGCGCTTGCTGATTCATCATAAGCACCGCCATCAACTTCTGCCATTTTAGGGAGGACTGAGTTTGCCCACTCTTGCCAAGGAGCTTCGTAATCAACATCACAAAGTTGAGTGTTGTAGACTTTCTTTGCGCCGAGTGCAGTGAACTTCTCATCCCAGTCAGTACCTGCCTTACAAAATTCGGGATAGGAACTGTCTCCTATTGCGCAGATGGAATAATTGACGGTTGCAAGGGGTGGATTTGACTCGTTTGTGGCCGCCCAAAGGTCTTCAGCATTGTCTGGCATCTCGCCATCCCCCCATGTGGAGGTGATGATCAAAATACGATTGTAATCTGAAAAATTAGCAGGGTTGAAACCATGCATGTCGATGACCTTTGGGTGAAAGCCCATTTTCTTAGCCATTTTTGCAGTATTACCTGCCAATTCTTCAGCGTTCCCTGTTTGAGAACCAAAGAAAATAGCCAACTCCGGATTACCTGTGATGGAAGTCATGATATGCCCCTAACCTTGTACAAATTCTTGCACTATGCAGTGGTCTTTGAAGGTTATCATTTACACTGATGATATTTTGGCTGTGTTGGTTATTTTCAGGATAGGTGAAGTACGACCAAATATCACATTTGGAAGTCGCCCATGCCACCCATACCGCCCATCTCATCGCCCATGGATACACCCTTGGAGGAGATGACATCATCGATGCGTAGAATCATGATCGCAGTCTCTGTTGCAGATTGAATCGCTTGCTCAACAACACGCATTGGTTCGACGACGTTGGCTTCCTTCATGTCGACAACGCCACCCTCGTAGACATTGATGCCTGCATGAGAATGCCCGTCAGCGTGTGCTTTTCGTAGTTCAATCAAGGTGGTGACTGGATCAAGACCTGCATTTTCGGCAAGGGTTCTTGGAATGATTTCGAGAGCGGACGCAAAGGCTTCGATGGCCATTTGCTCACGGCCGCCGACAGTTTCTGCATAGGTTCGCAAGTCCCTTGAAAGGGCTGCTAGGACGCTACCGCCACCGGTGAGCACCGCACCATCTTCCCAGGCGACTGAGACGACACCAACTGCGTCGTCGAATGCTCGGCGAATTTCGTCAACAACGTGTTCTGTTCCACCACGGAGAAGAACTGAAACTGATTTTGCCTCAGGACACCCAGTGATGAAGGTCATATCGGATTCGCCAATCTTTCGCTCCTCAACCTTGGCTGCATGACCAAGGTCATCGCTTGTGAGGTCATCCAAATTGGTGACAATACGTCCACTTGTGGCCTTTGACAACGCTTCCATATCCGACTTCTTTGCACGGCGAACGGCAAAGATACCTGCCTTGGCCATGTAGTGTTGAGCGAGTTCATCGATGCCTTTCTGACAGACAAGCACTGTGGCGCCAGCGGCCTGGATTTTCTCGACGAGTCCACGGATGTAGTTTTCTTCCTCTTCAAGGAAAAGCGCGAGTTGACTAGGGTCAGTGATCTGAATCTTAGCGTCAACCTCCGTTTTCTTGACTTCGATTGCAGAGTTTACAAGAGCAATTTTTGCATCAGATATGCTTCGTGGCATTCCAGCATGGACCCGTTCCTTATCGAGGAGGATACCATCGATGAGGGTTGAATCTTTGATGGAACCACCTTGTCGCTTTTCGACTTTGATGTCACCCAAATCCACAATGCGTTCATCGTCTTCAATAACGCCAACGGCATTGACTGAGCGAACACAGATGTCTGCCATGAAACTCTTGACGGCTCCAGCGGATTTGCCTGTGAGTGCGGTCTTTGCGACTTCGGTGAGAACAGCATCGTCGTTATCCGTTGCAATACCATGCCCTTCCAACAACTCAACTGCTTTTTCTGCAGCAAGTCTGAACCCTTCACAAATCACGGTTGGGTGCACATTCTGCTCAATGAGGTCTTCACTTCGCTTGAGCAATTCACCAGAGAGGACAACCGCAGAAGTGGTTCCGTCATAGCAGTGCTGTTCTTGGGTTTTAGCGACTTCGATGATCATCTTTGCAGCCGGATGATCGATGTCCATTTCTTTGAGAATTGTTGCACCGTCATTCGTAATGACAACATCACCCATCGAATCGACGAGCATTTTGTCCATGCCTTTTGGACCAAGGGTTGAACGAACTGCATCAGCTACGGCTTTAGCCGCTGCAATGTTGTTTGATTGTGCGCTTCGGCCTCGGGTTCGTTGGGTTCCATCCTTGAGGATGAAGATTGGGGCTTGTCCGTTTCCATACATGATAAATCGCTCCTATCGTTCTCGGGGGAGGTCAAGACCGTCTTGAACCCTGCGCTTCGTCAATGAGGCGTCAAGAATGCCAATCAAGCCATTCCGTTCTGCTCGAGCCACATTTGCCCGTAGACTTCCCATTGCTCCATGGTCCAGCCATCTGGAAGGCCAGCTGCCGGCACTGGAGGAACGGCTGCTGCGGGTTCAGGAGATGGCGCTGCTGGCGCAGGTGCAGGTGCTGCTGGCGGTGCAGCGGCTGGTGGTGCAGCGGCAGGCGGAGCCGCTGCTGGCGGCATGCCTGCGACAGGAACAGTTGGAGCGGCAGCTACCGCGCCATAGGTTGCTTCAATGCTATTTTCATAGCCTTCTTCTCCCCATCCGCCGTAGTCATCTTCCTCATCTTCAGAACGAAGGATGTTGAGGACCACAAAGACGCCAGCACCCATAACGGCAAGGAAACCGATCCACAAGGCAATGCTTCCAATCGGTAGACCATCGTCTCCGGCTGCTGCACCGTCAACATCGTTGCTTTGCTTGATGAGGATCACTTGCAAATTGGTGTTTGCAGCATCGCTCACCGTTTCTGAGCGAGCCCACAACGTGAGGTTGGTTGAGAACGAATCCGAGCCGAGGTTCAGCAAGGTCGCTTCTGAGACCTCAAAGAACACGGTGACTTCGCGCTCTTCTTCGACGGCGAGGACAAAGGATCGGTCATTGCTTCCAATTCTGGTTTGCACATAAGCAGAGGACTCCCCGTTGTCCAAATCAATGGTCACCGATTGAGCTGTTGTGTATTGGTTTCGCACCTTGACGGTCATCGACCACTCTTCCGCAGGTTCAGATTCATCAATCGTCAACGGAGCGGATGGCAAAATCTTGAGCCAGTTTTGTGAACCGACGAGGTAGGTTGCAGACCCCTGAGCGCTGATGAGTGGATCGTTCACACTCGTGGCGATGACGTCGAGGGTCAATTGGCCCGATGTGCCGTCTTCAAAGGAGAAGCGAACGGTGACGTTGTAGCTTGATCCGGTTTCAATTTCTGGCGTGTTTCCGTCAAACAGGTTGGTAAATTCAATCACCATACCTGTTGGAACATTTGCGCTCATGGAGAAGCGGTCGGCGCTGTTGCCATCATTTCTAACTTCGAACGCCATTGTTTGTGGTGGATCACCTGGGATGTAAGATTGGTCTGCATCTTCATCAGACACATCGACCGCTGCTGTGTCAAGGATCTCCACACTGAGTGAAATTGAACGCTTCACAGTTGGATCATCAACGCTTGTAGCCGTGACGGTTACACCGTAAAGACCAGGGCTAAGGCCAACAGGCATTGGCAGATTGACTTGGATGATGCTTTCCCCATCCCAAGCATCGAGGACTGAGGTTTGGTCACCAGCAAGGTTTGCACCCAACAACCAGTTTTGTTGTGTGAGTGACAAATCGTATTGCTCGTCATCGTTTCCTGTGTTGAAGATATTGATGTAGACCTTCTTTGCGACACCATTCGCTGGGCCCTGAACGTTGAGTTCTTCTGCCTCGAGGCTCACTTCGCGGTAGACAGGAACCATGATGTTTCGAACCAGAACATCATTGCCAGCAAGAGCGCCACAAGAAGGACATGTGGCTCGCAAGTTAAAACTCACATAGGGGCTCACATCGGTGCCGAGAGCCGGCATGGCCATAGAATCAGCAGTGATGTTGAGGTGGTAATTCTCCGCTTGCCCACGGTTGAGGACGATCGGGTTTTGGATAATTGCACCTGTATCATTGACAACCAGCGCCGTCCATCCGGCCTCCGAGAATGTTGTGACAAGGTTGAATGCAGCATCTCTGTTTCCAGAATTGAGCAATCGGAATGGAACCAAACCAGATTCACCTGGAGCCAATGTTTGGGCGAGAATACCAACAGTCGAGCTCAAGGCCACACCATATTGTTCGGTGACGGCCACTGGCATGGTTAAGCGTGCTTTTTCACCCGCATTCTGATTGCTTGCATCTGTGAACCACACCGACCAAGATTGTTGTTGGACATCAGCACCCGGTGGAATGGAAAGGTTCACCCAAACTTCGACTGTTTCACCAGCCTTGATTCCGGGCATTAACACGTTTGTATCGTGATCATTGCTGTTTGGAACATCGATACGAATCATCTGCATTGCAGGGTCCATCCATGTCAAGTTGGTCACGTTCGATTGAAGGCGGACTGATGCGGTAGAGTAGCCATTGTTGGTGACATCGCAGCGCAGGATAAGCAAGTCATTTGGTGGAGCAGAATATCCATTTGTAGGATTATTACAATCAACATCGAGGGTGTAATCTTGCACCTTACTGATTCCAAATTGAATGAAATCATCGACGTGGAACCCTTGCGATGCACCGCCTGAGTCGGAGTGCAACAACAGTCCAATGCTCCACGAGTTGCCACCAAGGAACAAGTCTGGGTTGGAGAGGGTTGGAATTTGGGCCCAGTCAACTTGAGGGTCCCAACTGAGGTTGGTCCACTGATCTGGTGCTTGGCTTGGGTTGCCCTTGGTCAGGTTCCAATGAAGCGATTCCATAGCATTGGCGTAGTTTCCAGAGCCTCGCCACAATTCGAGGCCCACACTATCACCTGCAAGGGTACTACCCCATGCTTGGACGTGGAATTGTGTCGAAATGTAATCTCCAGCGAAGAAGGATTTGCGACAAACATAGATTTGGTACACATTCGATAGCCCAGCATCCAATTGTCCATTTGCTCCGCATTGTCCGTTGCCGCTAAAGTAGGCATGAATCAAACGGTCGTGAGCGTTCGAAGGGTAGTTGCTGGATGAATCCGCAGAGTTCGCCCAGTGCTCAGAGCCAACGGCTCCGCCAGAGTTGGTTTGCCACGAGCCTGCACCTTCTGCGTTGCCTCCTGAAGCAGGGTATCGGCCTGGAATGAAGGTTTCTTGTCCGTTCACAGCCGTGCCTTCGAAGGCGTCAGCCATGATGGCCACAGGCACTGGCATTTCCAATTCATCGTTCTCATTTCGGTCATCACCGTTCGAATCCTTATCGGTCATGGCCCTAAGAATAAGGCCACCAGAAAGGTCATTGGTGCTCGTGTTGAGGATGGAATGGGCCACATCTGCTGTCCAAAGGAAGGTCTGCGCTCGCTGCCCAGATCCAAACAAATCGCCGGTGTTCCAATTGAACGTCTCCATGACAAACCCAATTGGGTGAACAATCTGCAGCATAGCATCGGAAGATTCTGCGATCACATCGCTTCCACCACGCTTGATGACAACGGTCACTTCAATCGTGTCACCTTGCAGGAGATAATCGACCACAGTACCGTCAGATTGGACCCATTGTTTAGGGCCTACACTGGCATTTCCGATGGTAATGCTCTCAACGCTCCAGTCATCAGAAGGCCCGCCACGGGCCGAGGTTGCGCTCACGGGAGCAGCGATACCAACGGCAAGGGTTTGCAACAACAAAAGGGCTACGAGGGTCAATGGAGACAAGCGACGCATAAACACCAACGACTTATCGGAACATCAAGTTGCATATAGTCATGGCCGTTCGATGACCCCGAAGGGGTCAGCAGAATCTGAAGCAGATTTGTTGGTAATTCAGCTAATCTTGCTTTCTCAAACCGGTGATGGAAGGCTCATCATAAGCAGGCGTTCTCAAGAGGTCAACCGCTTTGCTCGCAACATCGCTGTTTGACTCTTCATGCAATTGATTGAGTTGCTCTGCAGCATCAATTGAGCGACTCAAATCTTCGAGTGAATCCTTCGACTCGATCGCCTCAAGCGGCATGGTGTCCATGGCCGATTGCACCTGTTGAAGTTGAGAAGCGGTTTGAGCCAAAGGCACTGAACCCCCTAGGCCAGTCAGACCTTGAACTGCTGCTGAACCATGAGAGGCAACGGCTGAAGCACCGGCAACTGCAACAGTTGCAGCAGCACCAACAGCCACTGAAGCACCTTTTTTCACCAAGGAAGCAGAACCTGATGAAGCAGATGTCGTCACTTTTGGTCGTGGATTATACTCATACATCCAATCGGGTGGGTCACTGCCCGCCCCAAGTGCTGCAAGCGTAGTGAAGGCGGCCAATGGCATGACCGCAAGTGCCGTCAACAAATCGACAAAGGATGTTTCAGGGATTGAACGAATGGAAAACGATGTCTCGAACAATTCCTTTTCCACCTGGAAACTGAGGTTGATGTCACTTCCCATCGAACCGAGAACGGCGATGTTAGCAACTCGGCCAAGGATCCACAACACGAGGAAAGGTGTGAGTTTTGAAATCGAACCCATTGAACCGAGCCAGCGTCGAGTGAAGGTTGCAATGCCAATGTACTTGCGAGCAATCATTGGAAACAGTTTCATGGCAATGATAAAACAAGCAAGGTACACCAATAGAGCCACTTCCAAACGGCGATCTTCTCGCATGATGGTGTCTGGAACAGCCAAAACAAGAGCCAATGGAAGTGTTGCTAGAACGACTTGAAGAGGGATCGCAAGCAACACCAAACCGCCGTGTGTGGAAGTGATTCGGTGGCCGGCAATATGGCGTTCATGGACCAAAAGTGAAAGTTGCCCGTGAGCTGAGGAAGCGTACTTTTCACGGGCTTTACGTCGAAGCCCAGCATCACCACTGCGTCCTGTTAAGCGTAAAACTGCAAGCCAACCTCCACGTTCTATGATCCCTGGAGGACGGAAACCCCCACCGAAACTAAGCGCCAAGAACAGCGCTAACATGGCATAGATGAGTGAGGCTGTAAAAATCCAAGGCAGCATTTCACGTCGAAAATCCAAATCCACCCCAGAACCATCAAAATTGAAATCTAGAAAGTAGGTGAACATAAACGCCAAAAACGGCGTGATGAGGACTTGACCTATGGCCCTTAAGGTTAGGAAGATCAAGCCAGAAAGGGACTTTCTCGGTTTGCCCCCCATGCAACTTCGTGGATTCATCCACACCTCAAAGATTCCCCTTCTTCAGTGGGGTTCAAATTGATTTGAGAGGCGCCTTTTGTTGACCGTTCACTCTTCTTCGATTGGGGAGACCATTGGATAACCATCGCTGATCAACAACCTCAGCATGCCCAAAAGACGTCCATCAGAGCGCTTTCGCCCTAAATCAGGACGAGGCATTCGTCGAAGGGTTTTGTTGCATGTGTCACAGCGTACTTTGGTGAGATCCCAAACGGGCACTGCCCAAGAGCAACATGCGGTTTCGCTTCTGCTTACATTGATGATGCCCTGTAATTCTTCAGCCATTGCACGGGTCCAAGGTGGTTTTGGACCGCCAATCAACGATTGAAGGCGATTGAGGGCAAACCAACCTGCAGAGAGCCAAAGGCCGAAGCCAAAGGCAGCGTTTCCCCATCGAACTGAAATGATCCCTACGCCCAAAGGAATGAGTGCTACAACCAGCCCTAACCAGTAAAAGGTCCGCAGATGAAGCACCCTTTGGTTGAGGTGTGGCCCAAGCGGCATTGGCTCAGGATGAGGTGGGAAGTGCAAGTTGAACCCGCGCCCCCGGCTCAAAAGCAACACTGGGAAACGTGGAAGCACATGACCGATGAGGGAACCAAAAAGGAACAGAAGAATGGATTCAATCATCGTCTTCCCTCAAGCAATGTTAACCGAGCAAACGATTCAAAGTCGCTTCAACCTTATCCATGCCTCTCGAGATATCTTCTTGGCTGATGGTGTAAGCAAATCGCAGATGGCCCTCGCCAGAGGGGCCGAAAGCAGATCCTGGTGAACATAACACGCCGTCTTTCAGAAGTGTCATGGCCAGTTCCTGAGAGTCCATGCCCGGCACTGTAACCTTGGGAAACACATAGATGGCACCTTGAGGCTTATGGCATTCAACACCTTTCATAGCGTTGAGCCGGCTGACGATGAGGTCCCTGCGCGCCTTGAATTCCGCGGCAATGTGATCAGGATAATCGCTTGCATGTTCCATGGTGGCAAGGATGGCATGTTGCATTGCATCGTTTGAACAGGCGGCAATATAATACTGCATTTTGATGACCTGTTGCATGGCTTCAGCATGCTCGGAGATGATGTAGCCCATTCGCCAACCAGTCATAGCGAAGGTCTTGGAAAAGGAGTTGACAACAAGGACACGATCGTATCCCGCACCCATGAACGAAACGTGAGGTCCGTCGAAGACAATGCGATCATAGACTTCATCGCTGATGATCCAGAGGTTGTGTTTTTTGGCAAACGCAAGAAGTTCATCCCTTTGTTGAAGATCGAGTGTGCCACCTGTTGGGTTGCTCGGGAAGTTGTAGAGAATCGCCACCGTTCGCTCGTCAACACGTGCTTCAAGATCACTAACCAGTGGGATGAATTCGTTTTCAAATTGACACGGGTAATAGGTTGCCGTGCCTCCGGCAATTGAAACATCAGGGCCGTAAAGTGGGAAATATGGTTCAGGCAGCAGAACATTGTCACCAGGGTTCACGAGGGTGAGAAAGAGATTGAGCAAGGCGTTTGTGCCTGACATCGTAATGCAGACATTGGATTCATCCAAACCGCTTTGATACGGCGCCCAGGATTCGGCAATCTTGGTGCGAAGAGCAGGTAGGCCTGCGGTGGTCGTGTACTTGTTCTTCCCATCCAGCATGGCTTGATGGAAGGCTTCGATAGCGATCGGTGGCGGTTGGAAATCTGGCTCGCCAAGACCAAATGAGATGACGTCATCTCCTGCAAGGTCAAACATTTTTCGAACGCCAGTTGGTTGAATCCCCAACGCTCGCTCACTGAAGTCGCCCATACCTTACCGTCTCCATCTTGACTTTTGAAGGGAAGGGTGAAACGACACACTATGCCTCATGTATTGACAACAAATTCGTTAGCCATCAGATTTTGCTTCATCTTCAACAAGCACCGCATCAACGGCTGAGGCGAGGTCTGCGTCAGCTGCAAGAACAGCATCGACTGAATCACTCGGTTCGTTGCTGACAATGGAAAGAGGTGGGTCGATTCGAGAGCCACGGAGGACCCCGAGCAAGCACAAAACCACCAGTGCTCCAACAAGCAGGACGTACTGGGTGGTCGACCATCCAGAGTTCAATTCATCCATTGAGTCACCTGTACCTGAAACCATGACGAAGACAGGCAGGGATTGAACGGATGCCTCATTGAGGCCTCGGAATTCGATGGTGTGGTTGCCTTCAGACATCTTGTTGAGATCCAATGCCACCGTCCAGGTGAACCGTTGGAGTGCAGCAATCTCATCGCTCGATTCTTCGAACGAAGCACTTTGCCATTCGTCATTATCCATCCTAAATTGTACAGCGCTTACCGAGCCAGATTGACCCCATGCTTCACCAGAAACGACATAGAGGCCGGAGGCATTGTCCACTGTTTGGCTCATCACGTGAACTTGGGTGCCGACATCAATTTGACCGGTCAAGCCAGTGTCGTGAAGGTACATCGAGAGTTCGGTTGCTGCTAAGGCATCGGCCATGCCCCATCCGAAATCACGGTTCCAGAACGGATCGACATCTGGCTGGCTTGGCTCACCGCGGCGTTCTGCGGTGATTTTGAGAATCTCCTTGACTTCAAGAGGTGAGAGTTGTGGGTTGGCTTCGAGCATCAACGCCATGATACCAGTCACTGCAGGTGCTGCATACGAGGTCCCTGAACCGCGACCAGTGTATCCATTTTCAGAAGCATCACCGCCAAGGAAGTTGTTGCAAAGCCCGGAAGTGACGCATGCTTCTGCTTGAATGATGTTGGTCCCTGGAGCTGAAATTTCTGGCTTCAATTCATTGAGAGGGTTTCCATCTGCGTTGTCTCGACGAGGGCCTCGTGAAGAATATGAGGCGACAGTATCGTCTTCTCTGTCAACGGTATTGATGTCATCAGTTGCGCCAACGGTCACCGACAAGCTGGAGGAGCCCATACCAGAAAGGCCGTCATTATTTGGCCCATCATTGCCTGCTGCAACGCTGACGACGATGCCGGCTTCCATGGCTTCGTTGAGGATTCTGCTGTGCATGTCCTCACCGTCTGAGCCACCACCTTCGTGCGATGTAATACCCCAAGACAGAGAAATGATATCGATGCCGTAGTTGCTTTCATTGGCGTCTTGCCAAGCAGTGTCTTTGTTGTCAATGATCCACTGAAGACCATTCATGGCAGATTCGTAGAATTCTTGCTCAAGCAC
>Ga0066856_10001054_pt1 | contig 10679 bp, 10 predicted proteins | sample ETNtaG_5_FD_65605 | JGI IMG/M metagenome (GOLD analysis project Ga0066856, IMG submission 65605) | Marine microbial and viral communities from oxygen minimum zone, Eastern Pacific Ocean - ETNP201406SV205 | ecosystem: Environmental > Aquatic > Marine > Oceanic | place: Pacific Ocean: Eastern...
GATCATACATGTGGGACTACATGTAAATAGGGATTACCATAAATATTTTTAGTATAATCTGAGACTCGGAGAGTAAAAAAGATGCCATTAAATTTAGCATCTCCTGGTATTATAGTAAGAGAGGTTGACTTAACCATAGGTAGAGTTGATCCGACTAGTGGATCTACAGGAGCACTGGTTGCACCATTCGCAAAAGGACCTGTAAATGATCCACAACTCATCGAGAGTGAGGAGGATCTACTTCAGACGTTTGGACAACCATATTCAACAGACAAACATTTTGAGCATTGGATGGTTGCATCCTCATACTTGGCGTATGGTGGAACATTGCAAGTTGTTCGTGCTGGAGATCAAGCAATTTATAATGCATCAGCAGTTGTAGGTTCAGCAACTAGTATAAGAATTGATAGTGCAGAGCACTATAAGCAACTAGGATATGATGATAATAAGATAGTAAATCAAGTTGTAGTTGCAAAAAACCCTGGTACTTGGGCAAACGGTATTAAGGTTGCTCTTTGTGATGGTAAGGCAGATCAAGTATTAACTGGATTTAATTCAGGAGATATTGATGGAACAATCGCTGCTGGTGATGCAGTTATAGTTTCTGTTCCTTCTCAATCAATAGTTGTTACAACTAATGTTTCTACTGGAGCAACTGCTTACTTAGATGGACACTATGCAGGTGTTGTTTCTGAATTAACAAATGCAGGTGTTGGATCATTTGGTGTTAAACTAGTAACTCATGTTGCTGGTGATGGAACTATTACTCCTGTTGATTATCAACAGAATGGTAATTACACATACCCAACAACTGGTGTTGCAACATTCATTTCACCAGGCGGTACTGTTGGACACTCAACTGCTGCATACACTAATCAATATGATTGGTTTGAGGATCAAACTATTGAGCTATCTAACGGTGCTCTTGAATGGGATCAGTTAGCAAATAGACCTGGAACTTCAGGATTTGTTGATGCTAGAGGTGGAAGATTTGATGAAGTTCATGTTGTTGTTATAGATGACACAGGAACTATTACTGGAAATGCAGGAACCATCCTAGAAAAGCATTTAGCACTTTCTAAAGCAACGGATGCAGAATACTCTGTAGGATCTACTTCCTATTGGAGAAAGTACATAGAGACTAATTCTAAGTACATCTTTGCAGGTAATTCACCTTCAGGTGCTTTAGCAGTTGCTTGGAGCAATAATTCTAATTATACCTTAGATGGAGATGCTGCTTGGGATCAACCAGCACAAGGAGTTAACTTCCAATGTGGAGGTGCTCAAGACTTAACCCTTACAGGTGGTAAACTTTATGGTAATAGAGGAGACACTGCTACAGAAAAAGCAATTCATCAACCAGGTGCATTACATTCTGGAGTTGATGATATTATCAGTGGACTAACTTTATTTGAAAATACTGAAGAAACCGATGTAGATTTCATCTTAATGGGATCTGCAAATTATCCTAAAGCAACAGCACAGGCACTTGCTAATAAGTGTATTGCAGTTGCCGAAGCAAGAAAAGATGCAGTTGCATTTGTTTCTCCTTATAGACAAGCATTCTTGAATGATTCAACTTCTGGTGCTGTTACTGTTAATAACATCGATACAGTAACTGATAATGTTGTTGGATTCTATGCTCCAATTACATCATCAACTTATGGTGTTCTTGATAGTGGTTATAAGTATATGTTTGACCGCTTTAATAACACATTTAGGTATGTTCCTTGTAACGGAGACATTGCTGGAACTTGTGCGAGAACATCTCTCGAACAATTCCCTTGGTTCTCACCAGCAGGAACTGCAAGAGGTGCTATTCTTAATGCAGTTAAATTGATTTACAATCCTGGTAAGAAGCAGAGAGACATTCTTTATTCTAATAGAATCAACCCTGTTATTCTTTCACCTGGAGCTGGAATCATTTTATTCGGTGATAAGACAGCATTCGGAAAAGCATCAGCATTTGATCGTATCAATGTTCGTAGATTATTCATCTATCTTGAAGATGCGATTTCAGCGGCTGCTAAGGATCAACTCTTTGAATTCAACGATGAACTTACAAGGACTAACTTTGTAAATATCATTGAACCATTCCTTAGAGATGTTCAAGCGAAGAGAGGTATCTTCGACTTCGTAGTTATTTGTGATGAAACAAATAACACAGCAGCAGTCATTGACGCAAATGAGTTTGTTGCAGACATCTTCATCAAACCAGCTCGTTCTATCAACTTCATTGGTCTTACCTTTGTTGCTACAAGAACTGGTGTTGCTTTTGAAGAAGTAATCGGTTCAGTTTAATTAGAGGTTTAAAAAACAATCATGGCTAGAAATCAAGTCAATCCACCACCACTAAGAACGATATCAAACTTCAAGAGTAAGTTGACGGGTGGTGGTGCTCGTGCCAATCTCTTTGAAGTTGTTCTAACTTTCCCTGATGCTGCTCAACCAGATCAAGAAGTTCTTGAAAAAGCAAGATTTTTAGTTAAATCTGCTAATCTACCAGCATCTAATGTTTCTCCAATTGAAGTTCCATTCAGAGGAAGAACACTTAAAATTGCAGGTGATAGATCATTTGAATCTTGGACTGTTACTGTTCTTAATGATGTAGATTTTGCTATTCGTTCAGCATTTGAAAACTGGATGAATACTATTAACAGATTATCTGACAATACAGGTTTAACAAATCCTGCAGATTATCAAGCAGATGCTTATGTTTACCAGTTAGATCGTGATGGTTCTACATTAAGATCTTACAGATTCTTTGATACTTTCCCAACTCAAGTTGGTCCTATTGAACTTTCTTATGATGCTCAAGGCATCCAAGAGTTTACAGTTGAACTACAGGTTCAGTACTGGGAAGCAATTAAAGGAACTGGTCCAAATGCAGGTGGTGATAACATCAACTAAATAGATTATATAACAGAGTTAAACTTTATACTATGGCAAAACTTTTCGGGTTTTCAATTGAGGATACAGAAAAGAAATCCACTTCGATAATATCACCCGTCCCCAAAAATAATGAGGACGGGGTTGATAACTTTATATCAAGTGGATTTTATGGTCAATACGTAGATATTGAAGGTGCATATCGTTCTGAATACGACCTAATAAGAAGATATAGGGAGATGGCACTTCATCCAGAGGTTGATGGTGCTATAGAAGATGTTGTCAATGAGGCAATAGTTAGTGATTTATATGATTCTCCAGTAGAAGTAGAACTTTCCAACTTAAATGCAAGTGAAAGTTTAAAGAAAAAAATTAGAGAAGAATTTAGACATATTAAAGAAATGATGGACTTTGATAAAAAGTCTCATGAAATTTTTAGAAATTGGTATGTTGATGGAAGAGTATTCTATCTAAAAGTTATTGATGTAAAGGCTCCACAAGAAGGTATTCAAGATTTAAGATATATTGATCCTCTTAAGATGAAGTTTATTCGTCAAGAGAAGAAAAAACCTGGTGATCAAGATCCATCAATAAGAGTTAGGAGGAATGAGGATGTTGTTCCTAATCCAGAATTTGAAGAATATTATATCTACACACCTAAAGTTAATCATCCAACTGGAATGGTTGGAGCGATGGGTAGTAAGAATTCTATCAAGATTGCTAAGGATTCTATTACCATGTGTACTTCTGGTTTAGTTGATAGGAATAAGAATAGAGTTCTTTCTTATCTTCATAAAGCAATTAAAGCACTTAATCAACTTAGGATGATTGAGGATTCTCTTGTTATCTACAGGTTATCAAGAGCACCAGAAAGAAGAATATTCTATATTGATGTAGGTAATCTACCAAAAGTAAAAGCAGAACAGTACCTAAAAGAGGTAATGTCTCGCTATAGAAATAAGTTAGTTTACGATGCGAACACAGGTGAAGTTCGTGATGACCGTAAATTTATGAGCATGATGGAGGATTTCTGGTTGCCTAGAAGAGAAGGTGGTCGGGGAACCGAAATTACAACTCTACCAGGTGGACAAAATCTTGGCGAACTTGCTGATATTGAGTATTTCCAAAAGAAACTCTATAGAGCATTAGGTGTTCCCGAATCAAGAATCGCTGCTGAAGGTGGTTTTAATTTAGGTCGTTCATCAGAAATTCTAAGAGATGAACTTAAATTTGCTAAGTTTGTGGGGCGTTTAAGAAAGCGTTTTGCAGCTATGTTTAACGATATGCTTAAGACGCAATTAATTCTTAAGAATATTGTTACTCCTGAAGATTGGAAAGAGATGGAAGATCATATTCAATATGACTTCTTATATGACAATCAATTTGCAGAATTAAAAGAATCTGAACTTATGGAAGGTAGGTTGAACCAACTTTCTATTATTGAACCATATATTGGCAAGTACTATTCCACTGAATATGTTCGTAAGAGAGTTCTACGTCAAACTGATCAAGAAATAGAAGAGATTGATATTCAAATTGAAGATGAGATTCAGAAAGGAATTATTCCTGATCCATCTCAAGTTGACCCAATAACTGGAGAACCATTACCTCAAGGTGGAGATCCAGCGATGGATCCAAATATGGATCCTAACATGGCAGGAGGAGATCCTATGTCTATGGGTGAACAACCTGTTGATCCTGATATTATTGCACAGGCACAGGCAGTTGATGCCAATTATCAAAAAGATACCAAGAAAGCCGAGTTATAAATAGGAAATATATACTTTATACAATCTCATGGACGATATAATTGATTTGATCGCTACCGACTCATCATCTAGTGATGTGTCTGATAGAATAAAGGATATGCTTTATGCCAAAGCAGCAGATAAAATTGATGGTTATAAGCCAGCAATTGCAAATTCTGTTTTTGACGAAGTAAACCCTGAAACAGAACCAACTCAGGAAGAAGAATGAAACTGATTACAGAAGAGATTTCTCAGGTAAAAATAATATCTGAAGGTAGAGGGTCTAATAAGACTCTTCATATCGAAGGTGTATTTTTGCAAGGAGGCATTAAAAACCGTAATGGTAGGATGTATCCTATTGATACTCTTAACCGTGAGGTTGGTCGGTATAATGAAAATTTCATTAAAAAAGGTCGTGCTTTAGGAGAATTGGGTCATCCAGAAGGTCCTACAGTTAACCTTGATAGAGTTTCTCATAAGATAGTTGCACTTGAAAGATGTGGAAATAATTTTAAGGGAAAAGCAAAACTTCTAGAAACACCTATGGGTAAGATTGCAAAATCTTTACTTGGTGAAGGTGTTATGTTAGGTGTTTCATCTCGTGGAGTTGGATCACTTAAAGAAGATCATTCAGGTACTAAAATAGTTGGTGAAGATTTTCAGTTAGCAACTGCTGCTGATATCGTTGCTGATCCTTCTGCTCCAGACGCATTTGTGAATGGAATTATGGAAGGAAAAGAGTGGGTTTGGGATGGAGGCATCCTCCGTGAACAACTCGCAGAGAAAACAAAGAAAGCTATTAATACTTTAGCTGGTCAAAGTGCTTTAGAGGAGCACAAGTTGAGTCTATTCAACAATTTTCTAAATAACCTCTAAGTTTAACAAAACTATAAATAATAAAAGATTCTAACAAGATTCAGTAAACACGTTGGTAACAATTCACTAAATGGAAAACATCGAAGAAAACGTAGTAACCAAAGGTGCAGCTGCAGGAGAACCAGCACCTAGTGCTGGCATACCAGTTGAAGACCTTGGTGGACCTACCCCAGAAAACTATCGTCCTGATGACGATTCAGCAAAACTCAAAGACCCAGCTGCTACATTAGCACAGGTTAAAGACGTTGTTAATGCTAAAGCAGCTAAAGCGGAAGCAGTTTCAGACGAACTAGAAGATGGTCAAGAGGTTGTTGCCGAAGACGAAGCACTTACAGATGAATCTGTATTTACGGAAGAAGATGCTGCTGCTCTCGAAGGTGAAGTAGTTGCAGAAGACGAAGTTACTGAAGACGAAGTAATCGCAGAAATTAATGTTGAAGAAGATCTTCAAGCATTAATCGCTGGTGAGGAACTATCTGAAGAGTTCCAAGACAAAGCGAGAACAATTTTCGAGACCGCAATCAAATCTAAGGTTGCTGACATCAAAGAAGAACTCAATGAGTCATACGCAGTTGCTCTAGTTGAAGAACTAGATGCTATTAAGACTGGACTTACCGAAAGAGTTGATTCTTACCTTGAGTACGTTGCAGATGAGTGGATCCAAGAAAACGCTCTGCAAGTAGAAGCAGGTCTCAAAACAGAAATGACCGAATCCTTCCTAGAAGGTATGAAGTCACTATTTGAAGAACATTATGTAACAATCCCTGAAGAAAAATATGATGTGCTTAACAGCATGGTAGATAAGCTTGATGAAATGGAGAATAAACTCAATGAACAAATTGAGAGAAATATGGCTCTCAATTCTAGATTGGCAGAATCCACAGCAGATGTAATTTTTGCAGATGTTGCTGAAGGTCTTGCAGACACTCAGAAGGAAAAACTAGCTACTCTTGCAGAGAATGTTGAGTTTGAAAGTGAGTCAGACTATCGTGAGAAACTAGGTACACTTAAGGAATCTTATTTCCCTAAGAACACTAGTGCTCCAAAAAGCACCTCTGAAAACTTATCAGAAGAGGTATCTACTGACGAAGTAGCATCCGAGGAAGTAAATCCTAGAATGCAAGCATACCTTGATACTCTTTCAAGAGCTGCTCATAAGTGATTTTTAAATTATTAATTCAAACATACAACCGTAAGAGGTAGACTTAAAATGCAGATGTTCAACTCTGAATATCTACAGGAAAAGTGGGCTCCTATTCTAGACTATGATGGACTTGATCCAATCAAAGATTCTCATAGAAGAAGCGTCACTGCTGTCCTGTTAGAAAACCAAGAAAAAGAATTAAGAGAGGAGCGTAACTTCCTTTCTGAAGCTCCCAACGTAAACACCAATAGTTCAGCTAGTTCCGCAGGTTTCTCTGCTGACGCTACTGCTGCTGGTCCCGTTGCTGGTTTCGACCCCGTTCTAATCTCCTTGATTAGACGTTCAATGCCAAACTTGGTCGCTTATGACCTTGCTGGCGTTCAGCCTATGAATGGTCCTACTGGACTAATCTTCGCAATGCGTTCTCGCTACAAGACTCAGTCTGGTACAGAAGCATTATTCAACGAAGCAGATTCAGCGTTCTCAGGACAACCTGATGGACTTGATGATACTTCAGGTTTCACCGCTACAGGTGCATCCAACGTTGGTTTGGGTACAACAGCACAACAGGGTTCTAACCCAGGCTTGTTGAATTCAACTGCTGCTCAAACAAATGCTACTGACTACAACGTTGGTCAGGGTATGCGTACAGACTCTGCTGAAGATCTAGGTGATGGAACTGGCGACCAGTTCAACCAGATGGCATTCAGCATCGAGAAGGTAACTGTAACAGCGAAATCTCGTGCGTTGAAAGCTGAGTACTCACTAGAGCTTGCTCAAGACCTCAAGGCAATCCACGGATTGAATGCAGAAGCAGAACTTGCTAACATTCTTTCAACTGAGATCCTTGCGGAAATCAACCGTGAAGTTATCCGTACTATCTACAACGTAGCAGAGCCTGGTGCTCAAGCAAACGTTGCTGCTGCTGGTACATTTGACTTAGACACCGATTCAAACGGTAGATGGTCAGTTGAGAAGTTCAAGGGACTTATCTTCCAGATGGAGCGTGATGCTAACGCTATCGCACAAAGAACTCGTCGTGGAAAGGGTAACATGATCCTTTGTTCCGCAGACGTTGCTTCTGCTCTAACAATGGCTGGTGTTCTCGACTACACACCTGCACTTAATGCAAACCTTAACGTAGATGACACAGGCAATACATTTGCTGGTGTACTACAAGGTAAGTATCGTGTATACATCGATCCTTTCTCTGCTTCAGGTGGAGATCAGGCATCTCAGTACTATGTTATTGGTTATAAGGGTTCATCTCCTTATGATGCTGGACTGTTCTACTGCCCATACGTTCCTCTACAGATGGTTCGTGCAGTTGGTCAGGACACATTCCAACCAAAAATCGGCTTCAAGACTCGTTACGGAATTGTTGAGAACCCATTCTCACAAGGAACTACACAGGGACTTGGAACACTTACACGTAACTCTAACCGTTACTACAGAAGAGTTAAGGTTGCTAACCTTATGTAAGCTAGTTGCTTATATCTTCAAAGAGCACTCCTTCGGGGGTGCTTTTTTTTGTCTAGTTGACAGATCTTAAAAATGTGATATACTATATAATATTACTGCAATACAGCAGTTACGTTGTTTAACCTTTAACCTACGGGTGGCCACGCAACGCAAAATAACGAGAGACTACTATGAACTATCCAGACAGGGATAAGCTTGTCCCATTAACCAAGCTTGCAAAAAATTTAGGTTTTATTCCTAAAAAACAAGATTTTGATCCAGAAGATTATATTCCAATAAGTTTATTACGTGCAGGTGATCTGTACGCTGATGAAGAGTTTCAGAGACTTTTAAATGAAACTATGATCAGAAGTGCTGGTAGTTTTCAACCAGATTTAGTCCGTCCATTATATGTCTTTAAAAGACCAAATGGAAAATACTCTGTTGCAGATGGTCAACATGAAACCATCATTGGTATTTTATATACCGTTAACGGTGGAGACTTACTTATTCCATGCCAAGTAAGAGAGCATCCAGCAGATTACACTCTTGAGGAATGCTTAGAGGTAGAAGCAAACTTCTTTAAGGCATTAAACTTCAATAGAACTAATGTTGGAGTAATCCAAAGACTTCGTGCTGATATTGCATTAAAGGATAATGATGCATTAGAAACCCTAGAAAAATTAAATGATATGGGGGTAAAAATCGAAAACATCGGTGAACCTGATGCAGTATCCGTTAATGGATATAACAAGTTAATGGATGCCTATGACGATTATGGCTTACAAAACGTTATCAAAGCAATTGATAAAATTCAAGAACTACAACAAGATCGTAAAGCATCTGCTTGGAATGATAACGGTAAACCTTTAGTTGGAGGTTTAATTGCTGGACTTGCTGCTTTATATCACTTACTACCATTTCTTGGTAGAGGAGATAAGAGCTATGCTCTTAGGTGTTATTTGGATAACAACTTAAAAATGCTTAAACCTGTAGGTAATAAATCACTAATGTCTGATATTGGTGGTGATCTACAATCAACCTTATTTGCAAGACGAATTGTTAATAGATGCAATTCTCTTATAGAACAAGGATACATTAGAAAGAGGAATGGAGACCTCTTACAGGTTCAGATTGAAGAAACAGTACTATCAAAGGCTGGACTAGCGGATCCAACAGGAACCCAAATACAAACGAAGAAGAAAGACGACTAAATCACAAACCCCCGAAAGGGGGTTTTTTATGCTATAATGATATTATGAATATGATACCAAACCAGAATATAGAGACTGAGAATTGTGATATATCTCATCAGATGTTATTTCAGACTCCTTTATTTGAAATAGTAGTAAAGGATATTGACAATAAAGAATTGGAAGAGAATGTTTATAAGTTAAAAGAAGTTGATGATGGGTGTAATAAATCCAATACTGGTGGATGGCATAGTAAAGAATATGGCATGAGGGTGGAGAAAGATCAAGATAATCTACAATTCTTTCTCCCATTATTAAACAAATTTGAATATATCCTACCTATTCTACCATTTGAACCAACGATATCTAGTTTAGAAAATTATGGTATATGGGCAAATATTAATACCAAACATAGTTTTAATACTAGACATAATCATCCAGGATGTGATCTTGCTGGTGTTTACTATGTTAAAGTACCTAAAGGTGATGTAGGTAATATTGTTTTTAATGACCCAAGACATGTTCTAAGTTATGGGGATCAATTTATAACAAAACGATATGTTGGTGGAGAAAATACTTCTAGATTCCCAGTAGAAGGTAATATGTATTTGTTCCCTCCAAGTTTAGAACATTGTGTAATGCCAAACAAAACAGATGAAGATAGAATATCAATATCATTTAATTTAAATGTAAGATGATAAATAGTTAAAAGTGTAATAATAATGGCATCGACTGGACCGTTTGCATCACAAATACAAAATAGAAATTATCTATCAGGTATAGGTTTTAAATTTAACCTTGCAAAGTACCCAAAAGTAGATTTTTTCTCAAATAATGCTAGAATACCAGAGTTGTCTTTAGAAGTCGCAAAGCAACCATCATATCTAAAGGATATTGATATTCCTGGTGAAAAGTTAACCTATGGTGATTTTACTCTTAGGTTTTTAGTTGATGAGGATATGGAAAATTACATGTCAGTTTATGAATGGTTAAACGGACTAGGATTTCCAGAATCAACAAAAGATTTTAAAGATTTAACCACAGATAAAACTGGTCAAAGAGAATTGAAAGAGCAGTTTTGTGATGGAACACTTAGAATATTGAATAGTAATCTTAGAGAAGTTGCAAAGGTTAAATTTAAAGATCTATTCCCAATATCCTTGACATCTTTAGATTTTGATGCTACAACTGCAGATATACAATATCTCACAGCAGAGGTATCTTTCAAATATACTATATACGAATTAATCAGTTCTAAATGAATCTTGACAAAATTCAGGAGATGTGGGAGCGTGATGCTGTCATCGATCCTGATAATCTACATGATGAATCCTTGAAGATTCCCCAATTACATTCAAAGTATTATAC
>Ga0066856_10001058_pt1 | contig 10658 bp, 10 predicted proteins | sample ETNtaG_5_FD_65605 | JGI IMG/M metagenome (GOLD analysis project Ga0066856, IMG submission 65605) | Marine microbial and viral communities from oxygen minimum zone, Eastern Pacific Ocean - ETNP201406SV205 | ecosystem: Environmental > Aquatic > Marine > Oceanic | place: Pacific Ocean: Eastern...
GTGTTTTCCATCATTCGGCTATAATCTTTCATTGGATCCCAGGGCATTTCTTGAATGAATTCATTCTTTTCTTCAGCAAAAGCTTTTAGATCATAGCCAGAGCAAAAAACTTTCCCGGCACCAGATAAAATTATAACATGGATTGTTTCGTCAGAATTGGCCATTCTTACGCACTCAGAAATTTCCCTAGGTGTATCACTGTCAATTGCATTAAATACTTCTGGTCGATTAAGAGTTATACGAGCTATCTTTCCATCTTTTTCATAAATTACTTTTGGCATTTACAGTTCCTAAGCTTAAGTTCTGGATCTTTTAAAGGCTTCCCATGCTTTTGAGAAGTCTTTGAAATTTAAAGACCACTTTTTTGTTCCATCTAAAATAATTTTCTCCAAAGTCATTTAATCAGCCGTCCATCCTCCATCTACCATTATCGACGTTCCTGTCACTAACGTAGATGCATCAGACGCTAGGTATATTACAGCACCCATTATGTCTTCGGGTTCGCCAAATCTATTCAACTTTATTTTACTCAATACCCACTCTTTTTTTACTGGGTCACGCAAGGTATTTTCAGTAAAAGCGGTTTTAATAAAGGTAGGGCAAATAGTATTTACACGTATTTTTGATGGCCCAAGCTCTATAGCCAGTGCTTTTGTAAAGCCCTCAACTGCAAATTTTGAAGCACAATAAACTGCACGTTCCTGACCACCCACATGCGCCATTTGGCTGGAAATATTAACTAGGGATCCAGGTTTCCCAACTTGTAATAAACCCTTTGCCACAGATTGAGTAAGAAAGTAGGCTCCTCGCAGGTTCGTGTTCATAACTTCGTCGAAATCGTTTGAAGTCGTATCCACCATTTTGCTATGACGTGCCACACCAGCACTATTAACAAGAATATCAAAGGGGCCTTTTTCTCGAATTAAGTTCGTAGTTCTTTCAATATCTGAAATATTCATTTCTATATAACTTGACATCCAGTCTTTTGACGCCATTTCATTTGAAATATCTTTTAATTTTTCCACTCTTCTCGATGCCAAGGTGACATTTGCTCCTTGTGATGCTAGGGCACAGGCAGATGCCAATCCAATGCCAGAGGATGCTCCCACAACGAGAGCTTTTTTCTTACTCAAATCAAATGATGGTACTTCGGGTAGATTCATTTATTCTGCTGCCTTTCCATAGCCTATATTTTTTCCACCATATCTTCGAGCTCTTAAATTACATTGTTCAGCATGTCCTATGAATCCCTCTAAAATGCAAAGTCTTGATCCATATTCTGCAATCATTGTTGCTGCTTCGTCAGTTAATATTCTCTGATATGAATGAGTTTTTAAAAATTTGCCTACCCACAATCCACCAGTATATCTTCCAGCTTTTTTAGTGGGTAGAGTATGATTGGTTCCGATTACTTTATCGCCATTGGAAACATTTGTTCGAGCTCCTAAGAATAAAGCGCCATAACTTGTCATGTTCTCTAAGAACCAATCATCGCGATCAGTCATAACTTGCACATGTTCGGATGCAATGTCATTTGCAACGCTTAACATTTCGTCATAAGAATCACACAATATGACTTCGCCGTAGTCGCGCCAACTGGCTCCAGCAGTTTCGGCTGTTGGTAAGATCGTTAATAGTCGTTTTACCTCTTTTAAAGTTTCTTCAGCTAGTTTTTTAGATGTAGTTAAAAGTATTGCTGGAGAATCATAACCGTGTTCTGCTTGCCCAAGTAGGTCAGTAGCACATATCTCTCCATCTACTGTTTCATCTGCAATAACCATTGTTTCAGTTGGTCCAGCAAATAGATCGATCCCAACTCGTCCAAATAATTGACGTTTTGCTTCAGCTACAAAAGCATTTCCTGGGCCAACAAGCATGTGAACTGCAGACATGCTATCGGTTCCTATAGCCATTGCTCCAATAGCTTGAATACCACCTAAAACATAAATTTCATGAGCGCCACCTAAGTGCATTGCGGCTACTACTGCGGGATTTGGCTGACCCTTGAAAGGAGGTGTGCAGGCAATTATCCTTGGGACCCCTGCAACTGAAGCAGTGGCAACAGACATGTGCGCGGAAGCCACCATAGGGAACTTACCTGCTGGCACATAACAACCTACGGACTGAACTGGTATATTTTTATGCCCCAAAATAATTCCTGGTAAAGTTTCTACTTCCACGTCAGACATAGAATCTTTCTGTATTTTCGCAAAATTTCTTACTTGCTTTTGGGCAAACTTTATATCTTGAAGCTCTTGTTTAGATAGAGTGCTTATTAGGCTCTTAATTTGTTTTGAAGTTAATTTAAATGAGGCTGGATTGTAATTATCAAATTTCTTGCTTAAATCTCTAACCGCGTCATCACCATCTTTCTCAATTTGTTTTAAAACTCTCTCGACAGTTTCCTTTATTTTCTGGTTGTCATTCTCTTTTTCTGTTAATGATTTTCCATGCTTTAGATACTTAGCCATATTTTATCCCTCTAAGTCCGAACCCACTGTTTGGCTTAAATTTTCTTCGTATTTTTCCCAGCCGCATCCACTGAAACAGTCAGTACCTAATTGCTGTAATATACAAGGAAAATCTACCATCACCCAATCAGTTTTCTTTTTTTGTTAATTTCATTTTCGCCCGGTAAATTAACTTCTGTATTTTTTGGTTCCAACTTATTAATAGGTGGGACCCAATTTGCAACATTGATAGGCTTTTCTATTATTATTTGATCATTTCCAAAAACTGTCCATTTCAAATTTTCGTCTATTTCAATTAAGCCCATTGAGTTAGTGATATTACCCTCTGTTGAAAAAGTTTCAGTTAGAGATTGTTGAGTAAAATGAAAAGTTCCATCAACTTGAGTATAGGTATTCTGATGGATGTGCCCGGAAAAACAGAAGGTTGCATTTAGGGATTTTGTCAAAATATCTCTAATTTCAGCGGTGCGCGCGTATTTTGACAGTTCTTCATTATTTTCAAAGAAAATATTCCCAATTTGGCTACGGCCCGATAGAGGGATATGGGAAAAGATTAGTAAAGGTTTGTTTGAATTTCTGCATATCTTTGAAAGCCATTCAAGATCACTATCTCTAGCATGGATCCCTCGAAAATTATCAGTATTTTCCATTTTGGATTCAGCACGCCAAACTGCTAGATTTATTGTCTCTAATTCTAAAAACTCACTTTCCTTTTTCTGGTTAAAAATTTTACTGTTATCTTCAAAGGAAAGACTGTCTCTGTCATGATTGCCATTAATATGGAGGACCTGAAAGTTATTCTTTGAGAATGCATTTGCAACTTCGGATGCTAATTCAAAATCCTTCTCATAAGTTGAATCATTTATTCTATCACCAAGCTCAATTACATAATCGGGTTTATGGTGGTCACAAAAATCATTAAATTTTTTAATTAAAGGTAAGGCGTTATTGTACACCCCAGAGTAATTATTTTCTCCATGGTGAATGTCAGTTACGAGACAAATTTTAACCACATTGTTCTCCAAAGTGTCCGCTGGCATAACTTACATTAATCACACAATTGTTGCACTACTTTTTTGTCTATTCCTCGGTATTTGAATTATTGCAGTTGGAAACATTAAAGGGTCAAAAGTTGATTCTTTATCGAAAGGATTGAAAAAATTTTGCTTCTGGATAGAGTCAAAATATCATTGTCTTTATTATTTAATGAGAGAGTAAAGGTTATAATATGCAATTCCATCTAAATGGTTTTAAGCTGGGTAATCCGGAGATTTTAGAAGATTGTGAAGAACCTCTACCGGGATCAGATTCATTACCTATAGAGGCAGATGTCTTGATTATTGGGTGTGGTCCTGCAGGGCTTACGCTGGCGACCCAACTATCAAAATATTCTTCAGTTAAAACCGTAATAGTTGATCAGAAACCAGGTCCGCTAAAGTTGGGTCAAGCAGATGGTGTTGCCTGTCGTACAATGGAAATGTTTGAAGCATTTTCTTTTAGTGAAAAAGTTTTAAAGGAGGCATATTGGGTTAACGAAACTACATTTTGGAAACCGAGCCATCAGAATGAACAGGAGATAGTAAGAAGCTCTAGGATCCAAGATACCGAAGATGGATTGTCTGAATTTCCTCATGTAATTCTGAATCAGGCACGGGTTCATGATCATCTTCTCGAGAAAATGTATAATGCTCCCTTCAGGATTCAACCCAACTATAAATTAAAATTAATTGATTTAAAGGTTGATGACGGTCCCAATATCGGAGTGAATGAATCTTATCCAGTAATGGCGACCTTTCAAGAACTTGATAGCCAAAAGCAAAAGAAGACGCACATAGTTAGGTCTCAATTCGTTGTGGGTTGTGATGGAGCTCGAAGTTCCGTTCGAGATTTTTTAAAAATTAAATTGAAAGGCGATTCAGCTAATCAGATTTGGGGTGTCATGGATGTGTTGGCTATAAGTGATTTTCCTGACATCAGATTTAAGTCTGTAGTCCATTCGTCTCATGAAGGAAACTTACTCATTATTCCACGGGAGGGTGGATATTTGGTGAGATTATATATCGAGCTCGACAAATTGAAAGAGGACGAAAGATTATCATCTAAAGATATTAAAATAGAAACATTAATTACTTCCGCAAAGAGGATTTTAAACCCTTACCAGTTTGAAGTAAAAGAAGTCGCTTGGTGGTCGGTTTATGAAATAGGCCAAAGGCTTGCCGAGCGTTTCGATGACCTAAAAAGGGAAAATAGAGATCCTCGAGGTTTTATTGTAGGAGATTCGTGTCATACTCACAGCCCTAAGGCAGGGCAGGGTATGAATGTTGCAATGGCAGATAGCTTTAATTTGGGATGGAAATTAGGCTCTGTTTTAGCAGGACAGTGCTTGCCGGATATTTTAAAAACATATTCTGAAGAAAGACGTGCAGTTGCCAGCCAGCTAATTGAATTTGATAAAGAATTTGCCCGCATGTTCAGTGCGCGCCCTAAAAGTGTTAACTCCAATAATGACGAAGAAATTGATCCAAAGGAATTTGAAAAATATTTTAAAAAGTATGGAAGATTTACGGCAGGCACAGAAACAAAATACTCTAAGTCACTAATTACGGGTTCTTCAGAGTACCAGGATTTAGCCAAAGGTTTTATGGTTGGAACACGGTTTCACTCTGCTCCTGTAATCAGAGTTTTTGATGCTAAACCAATTCAACTTGGCCATACATTAAAAGCAGATGGGCGTTGGAGATTATTTATTTTTTCTGACAACAATTTCTCAAGACAAGAAGATTCCAAAGTTCATTCCTTATGCAAGGGTTTGTCTGAACTTAATAACTCTCTCATAAAAACCTATACCCAAAAGGGATTAGATATTGATAGTGTTTTTGATGTAAGAGCAATTTTTCAAATGAATCATCGAGATTTCAATCCTAGTTGGTTACCATCACTTCTTATGCCTTATAAAGGAAAGTATAATTTAATTGATTATGAGAAGGTATTTTGTCCAAATTTTAAGTTAGGAGAGGATATCTTTGAAATAAGGGGAATAAACAAAGAAGAGGGCTGTGTAGTAATTGTGAGGCCTGATCACCATGTATCGAAAATTTTTAGCCTTGAGTCAGTTGATTCAATTCGTTCATTCTTCGAGGCATTCATGGTGATCCCTAAAGTTTAATAGCCAAATTGAAAAAGTGGCTTATATATTTGCCCATTCGCTTTTTTATAAATTCAGCCGTGAAGAGTTAGTTCTTCATTTTTTTTGGAAGATTTATGTTTTTCAAATCTACGTATGGAAAAAGCCTCTGTAGGCAGTTCGGAAGGCTTGTTTAAGAGTAGGTTGCTAAGAATATGGCTAGTAGCTGGAGCAATACCAAACCCATGACCAGAAAATCCTGAAGCAACATAAAGTCCATTTATATCAGGAACTTTGTCCATCACCGGCAGTGCGTCAGGGGTTAGGTCGAGAAGCCCTCCCCAAACATCTCTAATGGGTGATCTTTTTAGTAGAGGCAGGACATTAAAGCCTAAATCTAAAGTTGCGTACACCTTTTCCAGTGATGGCAGGGCATAAGGCTTTTTATCTTTTTCTGTTAAACTCCCGTTCCAGTCTTGTGCCCCACTTGATAACCGAAAGCTACCGCTTTTCTCCTGCCGCATGGACATATTTGCATTACCAACACCTATTACCGGTTTAAGAATTTTATCCACGGGTTCCGTCTGGATTACGGTAACTATAGGTATCGACATAGGAACAGAAAAATTGGAATCTGTCATAAGCAGATTGGTTTGTACTCCGCAAGCCAATAGGCAGGAGTTTGTATTTATTTTACCCTCAGAACTAACAACGCCTTCCAGCTTGCCTTCATTAATGCATAACTTTTTGATCTCTCTCCCAATATGAAAGATGCAACCATTTCTTTCAGCTGCTAATTTATATGCCTCCACAGTTGCAACAGGATCAGCATGTCCATCAGTTCGACAAAATGATGCAGAATGTATTTTTTCGGAAAGTAAAGGAGCAACCTCCCTCACACTTTTATTATTTGAAAGATAAGTTATATCCAGCCCAGCTTCTTTTTGTTGTTTAACTAGAAGTTGGATTGTTGAACTCTCACCTTCATCACGTGCCAATCTCAAGTTTCCTTCTTGTATATAACCAATGTTGTATTGAAGCTCTTCACTAAGGCTAGCCCATTTGTCTATAGAATATTTTGCTAGGGGCAGTTCTGCTTGATGACGTCCTGATTGTCTTACGCCCGCAAGAGTCCAACCTGACGCCATAGCAGCAGGAAAATATCGTTCAAACACTTGAACTTTGAAACCAGCCTTTGAAAGTTCGTAGGCTGTTGAACACCCTGTTATTCCTGCTCCTACAATTACAACATCTGGGGACATTTTGTGCCTTCAGGATTTTGTTACATGTTTATTTTATCAGCAAGTTAGAATGTAGAAAAGAATTATGTTTTGAGTTGACAAAAGAAAACGAAATGATTTCTCTAAATGCCGATAGAAGATATTGATTAAGAAATAAAAAAATCAAAAATTAATGATGAAAAAGTTACTTAGGAAAAAATATGAAAATAGATTGGACTTCTCTTCCTGAAACTGAGGGAATGCGTAAGGGGGCTACTCGCAAGGCAGTATCTGCAGATAAACTTTCTGCAGTATTGGTAGAAACTTCCCCAGATGCAGATTTTGATGGAAAGTTGCACTGGCATGAGAACGAACAAATGCTTGTGATGCTAAAAGGTGAAGCTACGCTAAAGGTAGATGATAAGATTATTCGTGCCGAAAAAGGAGATATGGTGTTCTTTCCTTCCGGCTCCAAGCATGGATTAATTGGATGCGGATCAGAAGGCTGTACATATTACGAAATTTTCTCCCCACCCAGAGTGGATTATTTGCCTGGTTGGATTGGAAAGACTCAGTTAAGATTTGATTAGAAACACTACTTCTGTTGACGGGAAATGCTTCAACACTTATCGTATGGAAAATTTTGTTCTTTATAGGGGTTAGAAATCAAATGGATGACAATAAAATGATTGACGAAAAAAAATTAGACCGTTTAGCAGAGCTATCAGTTAAGACTGGGGTTGCGCTGCAGCCAGGTCAGGATTTGTTGCTGACGGCACCTGTAGAAGCTTTACCTCTTGTTAGGCGTATTGCTGTTCATGCATATAAGGCAGGAGCTGGTGTAGTTACACCTTTGTTTTCCGACCCAGAGATTGTACTAGCTCGATACAAGCACGCTCCTTCACAATCCTTTGATAAGGCAGCCGCTTGGCTCTACAATGGTATGAGTGAAGCATTTGATAATAATACAGCTCGGATGGCTATTGCTGGTGATGATCCGATGCTTTTATCAAATGAAGATCCAGATAAAGTTGGAAGGGCAAATAAGGCAAATTCAATAGCATTAAAACCTGCAAGGGAACGAATTACCCAATTCAAAGTGAATTGGAATATCATTTCCTGGCCTGGAAAAGCTTGGGCAATGAGAATGTTTCCTGAATTACCTATTGATGAAGCACAGGCAAAACTTGCCGATGCAATCTTTTCCGCTTCTAGAGTAGATTTTGACGATCCTGTTAAAGCTTGGGAAGACCATAACGCAAAGTTGAGGGTTCGCTCCAATTGGCTGAATGAAAAGAGTTTTCATGCACTTCATTTTTCAGGTCCAAATACAGACCTAACAGTTGGCCTTGCTGAAGATCATGAATGGATGGGTGGTGCTTCGAAAGCCGAAAATGGAGTTGTTTGTAATCCAAATATCCCATCAGAAGAAGTATTTACCACCCCGCATGCTTTACGAGTTGATGGTAAGGTATCATCAACAAAACCTTTGTCACATCAGGGAAGTTTAATTGATAATATTCAAGTTCACTTTGAAGCTGGAAAGATTGTAGAGGCAAAAGCATCGAAAGGGGAAGAAGTCCTCTTAAAAGTCTTAGATTCTGATGAAGGAGCTAGAAGACTGGGTGAGGTTGCTTTAGTGCCAGATAGTTCACCAATTTCACAATCTGGTCTGCTTTTTTATAATACTTTATTTGATGAAAATGCTGCCTGTCATATCGCCTTAGGGCAATGCTATTCAAAATGTTTTAAGAGTAAGACTAATTTGTCAGAAGCAGAAGTTAAGGCTAAAGGAGGGAATAGCAGTATGATCCATATAGATTGGATGATAGGTTCTAAAGAAATTGACATAGATGGAATATCAGAGAGTGGGGATAGAACTCCAGTATTCCGAAAAGGCGAATGGGTGTAAATTTAGAGCCAGATAAAAAAATTCTTCAGATAATTTAGTACCCTTTAACGTTTCGGCGTTCTAATTCATTTTCTAGTCTAGAATTATCATTTCTGAGATCTTCAAATCTTTTTGAAAGTTCGTCCAGCTGATCTTTAAGGTCTAATATTCTACTATCTTTGACTAGTAGATTTTGGGAAAGTTCGTTCAACTGATCTTTAAGATCCATAATTTGACTGTCCTTAACAGATAAATTTTCAGTAAGTTTAGCAATATTATTTTGAAGTGTTTCGATTAGGGTATTGTTCTCTCGAATAACTTCTGAAAGTCGACTATTTGATAGGTTAGCATTTTTCTCACGAAGTGTTTCATTCAATTTCTCGTTCTGCCGGACAAGCCCTTTTAGGAGCTCATTCTCACTGTTCATTTCGCTGATGGCTTCAGCATCTTTATCAATCCTTTTTGTGAGTTGCTCAATTTTTTTCTTTAGATCTATGCTGGCGGCATTTTGATCATTTAAGGCTTCCTTGGAAGCAGCCAACTCTTCCTTAGTGATCCTTATTTCTTCTCTATCTTGATAAGCAACGGGAGTCGTTCTTGTGATTGTTTGAAATATTGAATTAAAGTTTTCGAAATAAAAAGTCCCAGTAAATAATGAGATATTTATTAAGAGAGATCCTAAGGCTAATAATAGGAGTACTATTAGTCTAAATCGAAATATGACTCTAACTAAAAAAATAGCAGTCTTAAATACTATGGTTAGAATATTTATTATAGCCTTTATTAGACTCATAGGAACTTTTTACCTCTAGGCGACGGAATTGTCGCATATGTTGAAGAGTGCTCTAAACCCTATACTTATAGGGAATAATAGAGAGCTTTTGGTTTGTAGCAACCCCATTTTACATATGGAGAATAATTTAAAAAATTTGCTCTAGTCGGGTTGTTCCAAAATTAAGAAGTATATATTCGGATATTTTTACTTAAAACCACCGAAACATTCCTAATATGCCAGCTAAAGCATAAAAGAATTGAAGCAATAGAATTCCTCTATGGTTACCAAAGTAAGCCCATAATCCGATGGAAATCGCTGAAACAAGGAGCAGAGAGAAACCGAGAAATTCAGCCCCTATATTAGAGGCAACCAAGAGAGAGTATAATATTGCCGTTAATACACCAAACCATTCAAGGTAATTATTTTTTTTGACTTCCATTTTCCCTCCTAATTTAAAGATAAATTTTTTAAGCAAGAAAAAATCTGATTTATAGAATCACCAGATTTGATCATACATTTTAAATCCTTCATTTTTTTGTCCTTGGGGTTTCAATTTGTTTCTTAAATAAATACTTTCCGAAAGTTTAATCACCAAATCCAACCCAGAAAGTAATGATTGGTTGCTGAAGTAGGTAAGCAAAGATTGAGCTTTTGCTTCTTCATTTTCATTCAATAAGAGTTCAGAAGCTTTTAATATAACCCCTAGATCAAGTAGTAGTTGATTTTCGTGACTTTTAAATGCTTCCAGAACTTCAGGCGTGTATGTCTCTTTGTCTTGTACCATTAAATACAATAACCTTTTGGCTTCTTGCACCGCAGACCGTGAGGTTTCTATACCTTGATCTACATTAGACATTTGCTCTGAAAACCCCTGTATTCTTTCTGAATTGTCCATAAACCTAGAGTCTTCACCTGAAGTCAGATAACGATGCTTTTGAAATTCTTTGGGAACTTCTGTTTGCCCTATAAATACAGGAGCAAAGGGGGCAGAAATTGAGCCCACTGGGCTATGCCAGATTAACCTTAGCATGTTGTGCTTAGGCTCTGTTAATGGAACCACTTGTCCATATCCTGATCTATCCGAAGTTAATTTGGGTGTGCGAATTGCCCATATCATATCTTTCACGGTTATTTTTTTAGATGTTTGTGAAATTTTTAGCATTTCACTTTCTATCCA
>Ga0066856_10001059_pt1 | contig 10654 bp, 10 predicted proteins | sample ETNtaG_5_FD_65605 | JGI IMG/M metagenome (GOLD analysis project Ga0066856, IMG submission 65605) | Marine microbial and viral communities from oxygen minimum zone, Eastern Pacific Ocean - ETNP201406SV205 | ecosystem: Environmental > Aquatic > Marine > Oceanic | place: Pacific Ocean: Eastern...
TTATTAAATACTGCCACATGGAGTATTTTTTGGATGATTAGCAAGACATTCGCATTAATCTTTGTTATGATTTGGATACGATGGACGGTTCCTAGGCTTCGTGTAGATCAGTTGATGCATGTTTGTTGGAAAGTATTTATTCCTATAGGCTTATTTAATGTTTTTGGTGTCGCAATATGGACAATAGTTACAGGATAATTAAATGATTAAATATTTCAAAGATATTTTTACAGCAGTATCCACTATAACTGGTGGAATGCTTATTACTCTCAATCACCTTTTTAGGGCTAGGAGTGGAATTGCCACTTTGCAATATCCAGAAGAAAGATGGCCTCGACCCGAAAGAGATATTGGATTTCCCCATGAAAATTATAATGTAATCAGGTCAAGGCTTCATGTAGATATGGATGACTGTATTGGTTGTTTAAAATGCGAAAGAGCTTGCCCGGTTGATTGTATAAAAATCGAAACCGAAAAGGCACCTAGCAGAGGAACTGATATTAAAGAAATCAAGCATAGAGGAATAACGTCAAATGGCACCAAAAAAGCTCTTGTTGTTACGCGATTTGATATTGATATGACAGAATGTTGTTATTGTAATTTATGCACTTATCCATGTCCTGAGGAATGTATTTTCATGACAGGAGGCCCTAATGGTAATAAACACCCAATTGACTATGAATTTTCTGAGCCTGATCGAAGTGATTTAATTTACAGATTTGCTAAACCTGGGAGTAAAGATGGGTTGGATAAGATGTTAAGTAAGAATCAGAGCACCGAGGTATCCTAGTAAACATGGCTGATATTTTATTTTGGTTTATTGCTTTAGTTACAATTGTTTCTGCTATGACTGTAGTGCTTAATAATCAATTATTATATTCCGCTATTGCTTTGTTGTTTACTCTCTTTGGTGTGGCTGGTTTATATATTTATTTATGGGCAGATTTTATAGCAGGCGTTCAGCTACTGGTATATATTGGTGGGATAAATGTTCTGATTATTTTTGGGATTATGCTTACAAACCGTATTTCCTCAGTTAGGTTATCTCAAACTAATATTCAGCAGGGAGTTGGAGGTGTAGTAGGTTTCTGGATTTTCCTAATGCTTGCAATGGTAATTAATAAAACTCAATGGTATGAGTCAACGGGTGCTGAACCATCAAGCACTGTCTATGAGGTTGGAACCCTATTAATGACAAAATACATACTTCCATTTGAAGCAGCTTCTATCCTATTACTGGGTGCATTAATTGGCGCTGCTATTCTTTCTAGGCAGGAGAATTAGTGGATCAGCTTAATAATTACTTGTTTATTGCTGCGGCTCTTTTTTCTATTGGATTATTTGGTGTAATAACCAGAAGAAACGGAATCGCTGTTCTTATGGGAGTAGAATTAATTCTTAATTCGGCTAACCTGAATTTTGTTGCTTTTTCGCGTTTCGGGGGGATGAATCTTGATGGCCATATTTTTGCACTTATAGTCATCGTACTTGCTGCTGCTGAAGCGGCTGTTGCTCTGGCAATAGTTATCAACATATATAATAATTTAAACACCATAAATATTGATGAAGCGTCAAGCATGAGAGAATAATGGCAAGCATATTTATACAATATTCATTGGTTGTTTTATTTCTACCATTAGTGGCTTTCTTGATCCAAATATTTTTTGGTAAACGTTTACCTCGTCAGGGTGATTGGGTTTCCATTGGTGCAATATCAATCACTCTTGTTCTTGCAATAATAATGTTTGTTAGAATGATTATAGAATATGATCCAGGGTTCAAACATGAAGCATCGTTTACGTGGTTAGACATGGGGGAATTCAAGATTAGGCTTGGTTTCTTGGTGGATAATATTACAGTGATCATGTTGCTTGTCGTAGCTTTGATATCCACTTGTACCCATATTTTCTCAACTCAGTATCTTAAGGGTGATATTAGATACTCGAGGTACTTTGCATATCTTGGTCTATTTACTTTTTCTATGAATGGTATTGTTCTGGCAAATAATTTAATGTCAATGTATATGTTCTGGGAGTTAGTTGGTGTCAGTTCATATTTGTTAATTGGTCATTGGTTTGAAAAAGAATCTGCAGCAAATGCAAGCAAGAAAGCATTTCTCACAAATAGAGTAGGAGATATAGGTTTTTTTATTGGAATTATGATACTCTATAGCGCAATTGGTTCATTTGCATTTTCAGATATTTTTGATGGTGTAGCCAAAGGATTAATTGCAGGCAGCACTCTTACGATTGCAGGAGTTGGTCTTTTTATGGGAGCAATGGGTAAGTCATCACAGTTCCCGCTTCACATATGGCTACCTGATGCTATGGAGGGTCCCACTCCTGTTTCCGCATTAATGCATGCTGCAACAATGGTTGCGGCTGGTGTCTATCTTTCAGTTAGAATATTTCCAATCTTGACTCCAGATGCTTTATTAGTTGTGGCATATATAGGTGGTTTTACAGCATTTTTTGCTGCTACAATAGCTATAACTCAATCTGATATAAAAAAAGTACTAGCATATTCAACGGTTAGCCAGCTTGGTTATATGATTTTAGCCGTAGGAACAGGTGTCTATACTGCGGCATTCTTTCACCTGCTTACCCATGCAATGTTTAAAGCAAATCTTTTCTATGGCTCCGGTTCTGTGATCCATGCAATGCATCATGCACTTCATGAGAAGCACGACCATGATACAGATCCACAAGACATGCATAATATGGGCGGATTTAAGGATAAAATGCCTATCACATACTGGTCTATGTTATTAAGCACAATGGCAATAGCTGGTGTACCTTTATTCTCTGGTTTTCTTTCAAAAGATGCGATTTTAGCAGGCACGCTTTCTTTTGCGCAGCACCACCCAAGCCATTTTCTTCTTCCTGTTTTTGGTTTTGGTGCGGCAGCAATTACAGCATTTTATATGTTTAGAATGATGTTCCTCACATTTCATGGAGAACCAAAGACTCCTGGAATTATTGATAATATTCACGAGTCACCAAAAGAAATGACAGGTCCGCTTATCTTGCTTGGTACATTGAGTGTTTTTGTATGGTATACCTTGCCGTATCTCAATCCAATTTCTACTCACGGATGGTTCACAGACCTGGTTGTACCTAATGATGCTGCTGTACCGGGTAATCTAACTGCAAAAGAGATAAAGGCTGGAGCCCATCATGCTCATCATCTTGCAATGTATTTGTCAATAGCAGTTGCTACAATTGGTATTTTTCTTTCCTGGCTAACATATATTAAAAAAGGACTTTCCCCTGAAGCTTGGTCTAAGCGTTCAGGTTTTTTATATGATTGGAGTCTAAATAAATATTATTTTGACGAAAATTATAATAGATATATTTACCAGCCATCTCTCAGACTAGCTGATAAAATTGCTTGGGTGGATTGGGAGCTATATGACAAATATTTTATTAATGGCTTTGGTCGCTTGACCAACTGGGTTAGTAAAATAACTGGGAAATTTGATTTTGATGTAATCGACCAAATTATTGTGGATGGTATGGGTCGAATAACGGCTTTAGCTGGCAGACAACTAAAAACCATTCAAACTGGTAAACTTCAAAATTATTTGCTGTATGTTACAGCGGGGATAATCATTCTTATGGTTATTCAATCATTTTAATACAAATGTGTGAGTAGAGGACAAGATGGAAAATATTCTTAGTTTGCTTATCTGGCTTCCTGTCGTAGGGATGGTCGCCATCGCATTCATACCGCGTGAAAAAGAAAATATGATAAGAACCACTGCTGCGGTAACAACTGGGACACAATTTATGATTACTTTATTACTATGGAGTAATTTTGATTCAGAGATTGGATCCATGCAATTCAAGGAATGGGCAGAGTGGATTCCTTCTTTCAATATTGCATACCATTTGGGTGTTGATGGATTAAGCCTTCCAATGGTCATTTTAACAGGAATGCTATTTTTTATTGGGGTATTTGTCAGTTGGAACATTAACAAGGCCGTTAAAGGATATTTTGCTCTATTTTTAATGCTGAATACAGGTGTAATGGGTGTGTTTCTTTCATTGGATTTCTTTTTATTCTATATATTTTGGGAGGTAATGTTGCTTCCAATGTATTTTTTAATTGGAATGTGGGGTGGACCTCAAAGAGAATATGCAGCTATAAAATTCTTTTTATATACTCTATTTGGATCAGTACTGATGCTTGTTGGTATTCTGGGTCTATATTTTTATTGTGGTAAAACATTTGATATAATAGAGCTCACTAAAACTGCACCTGAGACACTTGGAGGTATAATGTGGTGGGGAATGAGTGCAATAAAAGTGATATGGGTTCTGCTATTCATTGGCTTTGCTATTAAAGTACCTGTCTTCCCGTTCCATACTTGGTTACCACTGGCACACGTTGAAGCGCCAACTGCAATCTCTGTACTCTTAGCAGGAATTCTATTAAAACTTGGTGTCTATGGCATTATAAGAGTTAATTATGGTCTAATGCCAGATGGTGTTTATTGGTTCTCAACTGCATTGGCTTTATTGGGCTTGGTAAATGTTGTGTGGGGTGGTCTCTGTGCTTTAGCTCAAAAGGATCTAAAAAAATTAGTTGCCTATTCAAGTGTAAATCATATGGGATATTCTTTAATTGGAATGGCGGCAGTAGTTGCTGCAGGTGAGGCGCATGGATTAAATATGAAAGCTGCACAAGCAGGGCTAGGTGGTGCTGTATTTCAAATGTTTAATCATGGCACAATATCTGCTATGCTGTTTATACTTGTAGGTGTTATTTACGAAAGAGCCCATCATAGAGACATAGAGGGTTTTGGCGGGCTTGCAAGCCAAATGCCAGTATACACTGGTATTACTGCAGTAGCTTTTTTTGCAGGTCTTGGGCTTCCTGGACTCTCTGGTTTTATCAGTGAGGCCATGTGCTTTATCGGTGCATTTCCTGTTTATAAGGGTATAGTAATTGCTAGTACAATAGGCATTCTATTAAATGCTGCTTATTTTTTGTGGGCATTTCAGAGAATATTTTTTGGTGAATTAAATAAAAAATATTCAGACCTACCTGAGATAAACCGATTAGAGTTATTTACTGTTATTCCTCTCTTAGTCATTACATTATTTTTTGGTATTTATCCAGCACCATATCTTGATGTCATCTCAGCGACGATGGATAGCATAATCAACCATGTGGTTTCGTTAGCAACATTTGCAAGCATGTAATAATGGATAATCTTCAAAGTCTATCTTATTTTTATCCAGAATTATTACTATCGGTAGTAATAATTGCTGTAATCCTTTACGATTTATTTCTAAAAAGTGAAGAATCTGGTAAAGTAGGCTGGGTGCTAGTTTTTGGTCTTTTGATTGTTGCGTTTGCCATCTTCCAGCAAGATAGTTTACCATTCAAGACAACAACTCTTTTTTCGGATTCAATAGTTTTAGACCCGTTTTCAAGTTTTTTCAAGTTAATAATTTTACTCTCAACAATACTTGTTTCAATCTTCAGCCTATATAACAATGAATTGAATGACTATAGAAAAGGTGAGTATTTCACACTGCTTGGTATAATTACCTTTGGTCTTTTTTTGATGGTATCATCTATCGACTTGGTGATGTTATATCTATCGATTGAAATAGTATCGATTATGTCCTTTGTTCTTGCTGGGTATCTTAAGCAGAATACACGGTCAAATGAGGCTGCCTTAAAATATGTTGTTTATGGGGCGTTTTCTTCAGGAATTATGCTCTTTGGTTTGAGCTATGTATATGGATTGACAGGTAGTACCAATTTTTTTCAAATTCAACAGGTTTTGGGATCATCTAATGCAAGTACAAATACTGCTGTAATTCTTTCTATTATTATGATTCTTGCTGGTTTTGGATATAAAATTTCGGCTGTTCCTTTTCATTTTTGGACACCAGATGTTTATGAAGGATCACCAACCACTATTACCGCTTATCTCTCTGTCGCTCCAAAGGCTGGGGCACTTGCAATGATGATAAGATTCTTTAATCAGGTGTTGGCAGATGGGGGTGCAATGGTTGGTGTTGAAGGTATATCATCAACTGAATTACCTTGGGCAGATATAATTAGTCTTATTGCAGTAGTAACCATGACCATTGGTAATGTGATAGCGATTCAGCAAGATAATATAAAGCGTATGCTAGCATACTCGAGTATTGCGCATGCGGGATACATGCTGTTGGCGATACCTACAATGTCAGGTGATGGCATTTATGCTATCATGCTATACCTATTGGTTTATCTATTCATGAATCTTGGCGCATTCTTTGTAGTTATTGAAATAAAAAATAAAACCCAGGGTGAATCCTTTGATGATTACAAAGGACTAGGGTGGGAGATGCCTCTTGTCGGGGTAATAATGACATTGTTCATGGTGTCTTTGACTGGGCTTCCTCCAACAGCTGGATTTGTTGGTAAATTCTATATATTTGCTTCATTAATTAATGCAGGTGAATCTTTCTACTGGCTAGTTGTTGCAGGTGGTATTAATAGTGTGATTTCTTTGTATTATTATCTCAGAGTGGTCAAGGTAATGTATTTTGAAGGTGAGAAAAATGAAACCATATCTTTTCCTTCAAAGATAATAACTGGGATGCTTGTTCTGACTGCTTTACCAACACTTTTTCTTGGTATCTATTGGGTTCCAATTACGGACTGGATAGATAGATCATTAGTATTTTTTATTCAAACTATATAAAAAATTTTGCACCATATTACTATTAAAAAAGGGCACAATCTTCGAATGAAGGGTGTTCCAAAAAATGATGTAACATCAAATATAGTTGCTGAAAAAGTTTCTATATCACCAAATTATTTTAGAGGTGTAAAGCCAAAGTTAATGGTTAAAGAAGGTGATCCAGTAAGTATAGGATCTCCACTTTTTTTTGATAAAATTAATCCTGATATCAAATGGGGATCACCAGCGAGTGGTATTGTAACTGCCATTCAGTTTGGTGCTAGAAGAATAATAGAAAAGATAGAAGTTACTGTTGAAGAACAAAAATCTATTTCATTTGAATCCTTTTCTGAACAAAAATTAAATTCTGCTAATCGTGAAAAAATTCTTGATAGCCTTTTAGAGGCAAATATCTTCCCATTAATTAGGCAGCGTCCATTTAACAGGGTTGCTAATCCCAGTCAAATTCCCAGAGATATTTTTGTATCAGGCTATAATACAGCACCTATTTCTGTGGATCTACCAACAATAATTGAAACTAATAAAGACTCATTTCAGGTTGGTTTAAATGCGCTCAGTAAACTAACGGAGGGTAGTGTTTATCTTACATCCAAGGCACCAATGGATTTTGATCATGTTATAAACAATACCATATCAGGTCCACATCCCGCTGGTAATATTGGGATTCAGATTCATCATATTAAACCTTTAAATCCTAAGGATGTTGTCTGGACTGTAAATGCTCAGCATGTCATTACCATAGGTAGATTGTTTCAGAATGGTGTCTATGATCCTAGATGTATTGTTTCAATTGGTGGTTCTGGGGCAACTATGCCTCAATTAGTAGAAACTGTACAAGGAATAAACCTATCTGCTTTATTAAATAATCAATCAATTGATAAATCAGTTAGGTTGGTTTCTGGTGATGTATTAACTGGTAAATCTGTTGATGCAAATGGCTTTCTTGGATACTATGATTCAACCTTAACAATTATTAATGATGAAGTAGATAGACCATTTTTAGGTATGCTAACGCTTGGTAGTAGTTCAAAAAAATATAGTCTCACAAACACATTTTTCTCTCATCGATCAAAAGATTTTAATTTTACTACATCTCAGAATGGTGAACTGCGTGCTATAGTTCCTCTGAATGCTTGGGAAGATGTACTCCCAATGGATATTATGCCTAATCCATTATATCGTGCAATTTTAGCTCAGGATGTTGAAGAGATGGAACAACTTGGAATTTGGGAGTGCGATGATGAAGATTTCGCATTGTGTTCATTTGCATGTCCAAGTAAAATAGATGTTGGAAGTGTCATAAGAGATGGTCTTGATTTGCTAGAGAATGAGGGCTGAAAATGAAGTGGCTTAGAAATATTTTAGATAAAGTAGAGCCTGAATTTAAAGATGGTGGTAGGTTAGAGATGTTTGCCCCTGTTTTTGAAGCAACTGACACAATACTTTTTAGTACTGATGAGAGGACTGCCACTGGTCCTCATATTAGAGATAGTGTAGATATAAAAAGAGTGATGATACTTGTTGTTATTTCATTGATACCATGTTACATATTTGGAGCAATAAATGTTGGTTATCAAAAAGCATTGACTCATGGTCTTTCTGCCACTTTGTTAGAGAATTTGATTACTGGACTATTTACTATAGGACCCGTTGTTGCGGTAACATTTATTTCAGGTGCTTTCTGGGAATTATTATTTGGTGTAGTTAGAAAACATCCAATTTCAGAAGGGTTTTTAGTTACATGTGCATTGATACCTCTTACACTGCCTCCATCAATTCCATTATGGCAGGTTGCAGTAGCAACAAGTTTTGGTATTGTAATAGGAAAGGAGATTTTTGGTGGCGTGGGAATGAATATATTTAATCCCGCGCTAATGGCAAGAGCCTTTTTATATTTCACTTATCCTGCAGATATATCTGGAGATAAGGTATGGGCATTAGCTCCAGATGGTTACTCTGGACCTACAGCATTAAGTATACCTGCAGGAAAAACAAATGCAAATGCCATAGATCTTCTTGATAGTGCGAGTAATGAACTAGTCTTTGACTTTTCTTGGATAAATATGTTCATGGGCTGGATTCCAGGATCTATTGGGGAAACAAACAAATGGCTGATACTTATTGGTGCTTTCTTTTTGATATTTGTGGGAATTACCAGTTGGAGGATAATGCTAGGTTCTCTTTTGGGTATGACAGTGATGTCCTTGATAACAAATTTATTGGCGCCCTATTCAACAAATTCAATGCTTACAATTCCTCCACACTATCACCTAGTGATGGGTAGTTTCATGTTTGGAACTGTTTTTATGGCAACAGAGCCAGTAACAGGCTCACATACGGATAAAGGTAGATGGATATATGGAATTCTAATTGGAATGTTAACGGTAATTATTCGTAGTATTAATCCAGCGTACCCAGAGGGGATTATGCTGGCAATACTTTTAATGAATGCTTTTTCACCTCTAATCGATTACTTTGTAGTCCAAAATAATATAAAAAATAGATTATCACGCTATGCACAGTAATTCCTATACAATTATGTTTACCTCAATAGTTACCATAATTCTTGGTGGATTTTTATCTGTAGCTGCAAGTTCTCTAAAAGATATTCAGGATATGAATGTTGAGAATGATAGTAAAAAAAATATTCTATCCTCATTAGGTTATAGAGCGGAGGAACATAGCCCATGGTCTTCTACTGATATAACAAAAATATATCAAAGTAATATTGTTTCCTTTGTCTTGGATGTTGATGGTAATCGTACAGAAATTGACCCAAAATCTATCGATCCAGAAATAGATATTGAAAATTTTCCTATTTATGTTGATAAAAGAGACGGCAGTATCAATGGGTATGCTATTCCAATTTCAGGAAAAGGTCTTTGGTCTACTCTATACGGCTATTTTGCAATTGAACCTGATGGTGTTACTGCAAAAGGAATAACATTTTATGCTCACAAAGAAACCCCTGGCCTTGGGGGAGAAGTTGATAAACCTTGGTTTCAAAAGAATTTTATTGGAAAAAAGTTTATTGATGAAAATGGGAAACTGGTTGGTATAAAAGTAGTAAAGGGTAAAGCTGATCCTGAGAGTCCGTATGAGGTAGATGGTATTTCTGGTGCGACGATAACTAGTAAAGGATTAGAATCTTTTCTTGTAGATGATTTGAAAAAATATGAACCTTTTTTTCGTAAGGTTAGAAATAGAGGTATCTAATGTCAATGCTTAATAAACAATCAAAAGAGGCCTTAACCGACCCTCTAATGAAGAATAATCCTATTAGTCTACAGGTTCTTGGGATATGTTCCGCACTTGCTGTTACCGTTCAGTTAAATACTGCTGTAGTAATGACACTAGCAGTAGTAGCGGTATTATCAATATCAAATACAGCAATTTCAATACTTAGGAATATGATTCCAGGAAAAGTAAGAATAATAGTACAGTTATCAGTCATTGCCAGTCTGGTTATTTTAACCGATCAAATATTACAAGCATATATGTACGACATAAGTAAACAATTATCGGTATTTGTAGCATTAATAATCACTAACTGTATTGTTATGGGTAGAGCAGAGGCTTTTGCAATGCAAAATACACCTGGTAAATCTTTTTTAGATGGACTTGGTAATGGTCTAGGTTATGGAGGTATTCTTATCTCTGTAGCTTTCTTTAGAGAATTATTAGGAAGTGGCACTTTATATGGTATTCCTGTAATACCTGATTCATTTTATGATGCAGGATATCAAAATATGGGCTTAATGGTATTGTCCCCTGGTGCATTTATCATTCTAGGACTAATTGTATGGTTCCAAAGAATTTTTAGTGGTGTTCAGGAGGATTAAATATTTTGGAACACTATATCAGCATATTGACAAAAGCAATTTTTATTGAGAACATATTGCTTGCCTATTTTCTTGGTATGTGTTCATTCCTTGCCATATCCAA
>Ga0066856_10001061_pt1 | contig 10651 bp, 4 predicted proteins | sample ETNtaG_5_FD_65605 | JGI IMG/M metagenome (GOLD analysis project Ga0066856, IMG submission 65605) | Marine microbial and viral communities from oxygen minimum zone, Eastern Pacific Ocean - ETNP201406SV205 | ecosystem: Environmental > Aquatic > Marine > Oceanic | place: Pacific Ocean: Eastern...
ATACATAGAGAGAGAGAGAGAGAGAGAGAGAGAGAGAGAGAGAGAGAGAAAGCCGTGGATCGCGATGACTGCCCTTCCTCGAGGGAGGAAGACCAAGAAGAGGAAGAGCGAGGATAACGACGACGCGCCTGGAAAAGCGCTACCGGAAAAAAACCGGGTGCGAGAAGATCCAGAGAAAAAATCCCCATCGAAATCGAAGAAGAAGAAGAAGAAGAAGAAAGGAGACCAAAAGCGAAGTCGAGAACAACAAGGCCACGCGGTGCTCGTCGTCCTCGGGGATTTCGGCCACTCGCCTCGCGCGCAGAATCACGCGCTTTCGCTCGTGAAGAGAGGCCACGTGGTGACGGTTATCGCGTACGCGAATGGATCGTCGGTGAAGAAAGGATTGGAGAAAGCACAAAGGGAAAAAAATGGGCGTTTTCGAGTCGTGGAAATCTCCCGATGGCCGGTGAACATTTCGAGGATTCCGCTCGTACCATCGATCGTCTATTTCGCGTTTCGAGTTGTTTTGCAGTTCGTACAAGTTCTGCTCTGCCTGTTGTTTGAAACTGGACGGGTGAAAGTGACTGACGTGATGGTACAAAACCCCCCGTGTTTACCGACGCTGCTGGCGTGCGCGGTAGCGAAACGGTGTATGAATAGAAACGTCAAGTTCACTATCGATTGGCACAATCTGGGATACTCAATTTTTAGCATGCAAAGGAAAAGAGGGGAGAAAGACGTGTTGGTGAAGATTATGAAAGCACACGAAAAGTACTTTTCGAGATATTTTGATCATCATTTGACGGTGACGGAGAAGATGAAACAGTTTTTGGTCGACGAATGGAGAGTGGACGCAGAGCGGATTTCGGTGGTGAAAGACGCGCCAGGGGAGCAATTTTTACGATTAAATTCTATAGCCACGAGAGAGAAGAAGGTAGGGTTCCGAAAGAAGACGAGCGATGTGGTGAATGTTATCTCGAGTACCTCGTGGACGCCAGATGAAGATTTCGATGTTTTGTTGGACGCGGTCGCGTTATACGACAAAAGAGCAAAAGCAAGCGCTCGAACGAAGAAGACGAAGCGATTGCCACATTTGAACATTTTAATCACCGGCAAAGGTGACTTGCGTCAATCATTTGAAACGAGAGCGAAAGAGGCAAATTTGAAATGTGTGGGCTTTTCGTACGCGTGGTTACCGATCCACGAGTATCCGCAACGATTAGCGATGTCCGACGTAGGTTTGTGCTTACACCAAAGCTCTTCGAAACTCGATTTGCCAATGAAAATCGTGGACATGTTTGGCGTCGGTATTCCAGTTGTAGCGAGAGGATACGAGTGTTTGAGAGAAGAGTTAGTTCGAGAGGGCGTGAATGGAGTACTATTCGATACGAGCGAAGAGTTGTGCGACGTGCTAACATCATTGTTGGAAGGATGGGATGGAAAAGAGAACGGTACGGATGCGTTGAATCAGTTGGAAGTCGCAGTGACACGAGACCGGTTGAGTGGGATATTTTCTCCTTCTAGCACTACGATAGGAAGAAGAAAAGCAGCGGTGCGTCCTCTTCCGCCTCCTAAGAAGGGTCAATTAGAAGATAGCTATACGACTAGACTAGCCAAAATCGAAGATGAAGAAGTGGTTGATCTTTGGGAAGAGAATTGGGTGCGCGGGACGGGATCCATTTTTTGATGTCAACACCTAATGGTATTACTTACTTCTCGTCGGCAAGGAAAGATTCACTCGCTCGCACTAATCGTTCGCTAATTCTAATATTTTGTACTCTTTCTGGGGAAACGCCGCATTCTTTTTCTATTTTTCCCAATTCTGTGCTAATAGTAACACTATTTGTTTGCGCGACTCGCATCGCGTGCTTCTTTGACTCCTTTCTTTTATCTTTTTCCGCAGACTGTGCGAGTTTTGCCGCTAACGCGAGTCGAGCAGAGGCTATAATTTCGACGTTCGCACTCGATTCCTTCATTTTAGCCAAATCTCGAAGTACCTTTTCGTCGTCGAGGTTGAAAGAGGGTAATCGGCTACTCGTAGTACGTTCTCGAGGACGCAAGCCGAGGCGATTCAAGCACGTCTTAAGCAAATCTTGGTTTCCCGGGTCTCCAGGATTTAGCACCGTAGCAATGGCAGCCATTCGATTTGCGCGGCGAAAGAGTACTTCTGACACTGTTTTGTCGCATTCAATATCATCGCTTTTCACAGGATATACGTAAGCTGGAGAGTTCGCGATGCAAGACCACGCGACAGTTCGCGCAACAGCACTTTGCTCTCGGAAATTGTCTTTCCCTCCTGCGTTCAGAAATGGTGCTTTCGGTTCGAACACCACGCGCGAAGCGAGAACATTTTCGTCGTCATCTTCTTTTGTCAACAGTAACTGCGCAAGAAGTTCTCTCGCGTGAATATCTGAGGGATCTTCGCGAATGGCAATTTTCAAACGTCGCTTTAGCGACTCGTACGTTACATCTCCATTGCCGCTACTTAGATTGACATCTGGTGCACTCGTCATGGCTCTTCTCTTCTCGAGACGCTCCAAACCTTTTCTACAAGCGTTCGATATCGCATTTCGACACTCTTCGTCCTGACCGTGACCAAACGTAAAATCTAGAGTAGTATCACCATTCACAATACCTAATGTGTTTTCGAATGCGTCTTTTGCCATACCAATCAACCCTCTTCGTTCGCATATCATGGCGAGCGACCAAAGTGCTACTGGATCGTTCGTTCGCGCCCTTGCAGCTCGAATAGCAGCCGCGATATTTTCGTACCGATGCATGTCGTGGAAATCTTCCGAAAACATGGCTACTGTAGCGATAGCCGCAAACTTGGCATCGGCGATGCGCGCGTGTTCTGAATCTTCAAAGGCGCACTTTGTCGCCACATTGAATGCTTTGGCGGCGTTCTCGTAGTAAACTGTATCGTTATGCTCTCCTTCACTACTTTCATGATGTTTTCGCTGGTCGAAAATACCTTTGCTCAAAATCTCTTCGCCCGTGTGAATCCATGCAAGGCCTTCGTGCGGATTTAGAGTGCGAGATTTATCGATACACGCCAAAGCGGCGCGTTCGAGTTGCTCGATAATATCTGTGGTACTCTCTGCGCTACTACATTGTCGTCGAGTATTTGCATTAAATTTGTACAACTGCGCGAGAGATGCCCACACAGTCGCTTTGTTCTGCGCGACAGCTAAAGATACCGCGTGGGACAAACACGTTTCGACGCGTCCATAATAGGAAGCGTCGTCTTCATCTTTCCCTCGAGGAAGCTTTGCGAGAGCGCGCCAGGCTGCTGAGAAATCAGTGTCTTCCGCGTTCGCGTAAGCGATACATGCCGCTTTTGCTTTTGAAGTAGCATCATCATCACCATCATCATCACTGTGCGACGAAGAAGCTAACGACAACAAAGCGCGAGCGAGATTTTCTCGTGTCGACGCAAGCTCTGGGAACAACTCCACACACTTTGTAAACTCACGCGCGGCCGAGTCAAAATTGTTCATCAATAAATGTACTTCGCCTACAACTGTTCGAATTATGCGTTCGACGACAGCATACTTTTTTGCAACCGCATTATCGGACGCGGACGATGCAGCCCCCGCGTCGTGGATTGCGACGAGCGCTTTCTCTCCATGCGCGATACTCTCCTTCGCACATTGTACGCACCTCGACGTTGCGCCACGCATGGCTGATCTCGACGCATCCAACGCAAAGCATCTTGCGAGTCCAACTAAGATTGGCACGAGAGTGCCTTCATTACTGCTCATAGAAGAAGAATTGAGGAAAATGTCGTGAGCAATTTTGTACAACGAGTCCGCGCGCTCGAGGTTTCCGAGCTGCAACGAAATGTTACCGGCAACTATCGCAGCGTATAAAGCATCCCGAGGATTCGCAAAACGATCGTCTCCTTTATGATAATTTGCTCGATATAAGAAAACAGCTTTTTCTAACGCATCCACTGCCGCTGACTTTCTATCTAACTTTCGATAACAATCTCCCATGTTCGTCCACATCGCGACGCTCTCGCGCTTCGTGCGAATAAGAATTTTCAAAGCCGAAAGAGCAACGTGCGGATCCGTATGGCTCGCAAGTCGTTCAGAGGCCCATATACAATTTGGGTTCCTCTTTATTGCGTTCTCGCAGATTTCTCTACATCTCGAGGAAGAGTTGACAGATGAGCTTGTTTCAATTGGTCCTGAAATCTCGTCGCTTGGGTCCAAAGCTAACGCTTTTTCGCGCAATTTCGTGGCGCGAGCGGTATCGCCGGAGGCATCGCAACACAAAGATAGCGCGCTAAACGCGAGCGCACGAAATGGGTTTGCACTGCTATTTACTTTGGCCGCTTTAGCAACTAAAGTAAAAATCGATCGATCGTCGCGCGAGCGCAAAATATCGAGTTGGTTATCTGATATCGCCAAAGACGCTTTGCGCGACGCCCAACGAGCCGTGACATCAGCAGGTACCTCATCATCTTCTCCGTGTGTATTTAGCCACGATTTAATAACCTGTTCGCACGCATCGATATTCCCAGACGCCCACGCGAATTCAAACGCACATCTCGGACTTCTTGGCGCCGCTTCGTAAGCGCTTCGCAACCATCTCAATTTCTGCGCATTTGCGTCTTCTGCAACACTCGTCGTGGCGACATAATGCGCGCGAATGCGTGCACCTCTCGCAGGCGATGCTTTTATGAGTGCATCGTAATCAAACGGTCGTCCAAGTTTGGCGTGTGATTCAGCGACAATCAATTGTGCTCTTCGCTGCGTTTTTGCTAATCCCGAAACCAAGCAAACTGCATCTCGTTGGGCAATGTCGAGCGCGCCCAAGGCGTCGCCGAGATACGCGCGAGACTCCGCTTGTAGCATCGAAACCATGGCGAGTTGTAAGCTGGAATACGAAGTCGAAGATAAAACTTCCTCGTTCTCGCCATCCGCATCAATGGATCGGTCCATGACTTCAAACAATTTCTGCAGCTCTTTTTCCATCTTCGCATCCTTCGAGCCTAATTTGACTCTCGTACCTTCGTGGTGACACTCGAGATCGTTGCCGAGACACGAACGATGGAACGAGCCTCGGCCAAGGTTTTTATTATTCACAGTCCAGGCCGTGAGTAACATCCAAAGAGGATTTTCTTCTACGTCTGCATCTTGTACACGTTCATTTTTGTACCTATCGAGGATGCCAGAAAAGAATGAAGATTCTCCGGATGATGAATTATCGTCGTCCCATCCTTCCTCTTCGTCGCCAAGGTACGCTCCAGAAAAAGCCACGACGTCTAAAGCGAGTGCCAAGATGTCCGTTTCATCGACAACATTTTCAAAATTACCGATAAAATGGTGAAACATCGCATCTGCAAATTTGAGCGCGTCTTGGTCTTTTTTACCATTTGCTTCGACATTTCTGGCGCTGCAGTCCAATCGAGCCCGCGCGAGCTTTATGGCGAACGTTTCGATATCTTTTTTGTCATTTTTTTGTTCATCGTCCACACCGACACCACCACCACCACCACCATCCTTTGTTGCACGAAAATACTCGTCCAAAAACGGAATCGTTTCTGCGGCGAGACTCGCGAAGCATTTGATAGAAGCTTTCTTGGCAAGTCGAATCTCGTCTTTTCTCGAGACGATCATTTTAGACTTCGCGTCGGCGACGGCTTTGCTCGCGCGTTCTTTTGATTTTTCCTCTGTAAACAGAATCGCGCACTTCGCTGCCTTAGTAATAGCGGACGACGCATCAATATTCTCTTTCAAATTACCTAAATCACGAAAAGCCTTGGCTGCTTCCAAATGTTCTCCATATGTCGCGTATCCTTCGCATAACTTTTCCAAATAATACTTCTGCTTTTCGATATTGCCTATTTCAGATGCTTTTTCCAGTAAAAACTTTACCGATTGAATAACATGTTCTTTCATGAAGAACTCCTCAGCACCTTTGCTCGAGCGAGCAGCTACATCATCAAACCCAACCTCCACGATCCCTTTATGCCCTTGTTCCCTTTCCTTATCGATACCCACCGCCTTTACGTAACACTCTCGACTCTTTGGATACTCTTTCTGTTCAAAGTAGCTCTTCCCGGCATACAAATAGAACTCGTAACTTTTCTCCTCGTCTTTGCTCTCTTCGCACAGTTGAATCACCTTTGAAAAATCCTTCGATTTCATTGCCAGCGTAACCTGTTTCATCAACGAATCACTCATGGTGCTTCTCTCTCTCTCTCTCGCACTACGCGTAAAAGAACGTTCTCCACGCCATGATCAAGCATCCAAGCGACACGTACGGAGACAAGCGTTCTCCAATCCTCGCGCTTTTCCAAAAGATGCTCTTGACGAAACCCGAGGACGATCCGTTCTTGCGCTCGATTAAAGACGGTGCTTTCATTTTCACGTACGTGCACGCACAGATGAAGAACAGGAGGGTGGTGATGAAGGAGTTTAAGTCGAAGAGTGCGGACATGATGATGGTGGTGCGCTTGGTTTTTGCGGATGCGTTTTGTGTTGTTGTTGTTGTTGTTGTTGTCTCTCTTTGGGTTTAACGAACTATTAAGTGGAGAAAGAGTTTTACAAAAAAACTATCAAATGGTATAGTACATCGAAACATTCATTCATTCATGTGGTCGACGGAGAGGCGACCAGCCCTGCGTTCTCCTCGTCCACGCGCTCGTGACGCGCGTGGTCGACGGACCGGGGACGTTCGTTTCGTCCGGGCAAAACGCAAAACGTCGTCGACAAAGAATCATCATCGTCGTCGCTCCATCGTCGAAGCTGAATACAGAAACTGGAGCAACCCAACAGGCGAGACGGTTAGGGAAATCGTGAAAGGCAAAACGTACGTCTGCGAACGTTCGTTCGTGTGGAACTCCATCGACGTCGGCGGACGATGTGCGGTGGTGAAATTGAAGAGCGGCGAGCTATGGATCCACTCGCCGATCGATTTGGATGAGAAAACAAAGAGTGAGATCGATAAGATTGGCACTGTAAAACACATCGTTTCCCCGAATTATGAACACTTGAAATACGCCAAGCAATGGAAGCGGGCGTATCCAAATGCCATCTTGTGGGCCTGTCCTGGGTTGAAAGAGAAAAAAAAAGGGGAAATTCCGTACGATAAAGATTTAGGGGAGACGAAAGAGTGGAAAGAGATGTGGATAGACGAATTTGAGATGGTACATTGGGATTGCGAGAGCATTTTATCGACCCCGTTTTTTAACGAAGTGTCGTTTGTGCACAAAGAGAGTAAATGTCTGATGGTGACAGACGTGTACTGGAATTACCCAGAAAAAGGAAGGTTTTATACGATCAAAGAGATAGGGTGGAAGTTTCTTATGGACGTTATTTATCTGCCCATTTACAAGAACGTGTTATGTTTCGGGGAGGAGAAGCAGAAAAGATTGCGAGAAAGAGTCGCGGATGTCGAGAGGCTTGATTTTGATACCATCGTGCCATGCCACGGGACGATAGTGACGGGAAAGGATGTGAAGAGCGCGCTGAAGGAACACTTGTTGTAATACTATGAATACTGCTGTACTTTAAACACTATTTCTTATACTAATTGCGATGATGTCGGTGATGATGTCTCGCGGCTAATATCGACCGCACGCCTAACGTAATCACCAAGAAAACACCTAACACGATGACCAACATCAAATCAGAATTTTTCTTCCGCCACTCGATAATCTTGTTCGTTCTTTTGACAATGTTTTCAGTCGCACTACTTGAGGAAGGAGATGTCGAAGGCGACGCTCCTCCTCCTCCTCCTTCCGTTTTCGTTGGAGGCTGATTCGTCTTCTTTTCCGTTAAGATCTTAGCTGCTTTTGGTTCGTCCTTGCCCACGCTCACGATGTTCGAATTGAATATCCCGGGGCGGAGCAATAAAAGTTCGCGAAAGATATCAGAAATAATTGTTCGATAATCTTTATTTTTCCAGTCTTTTTCGTCCATCCACTCTCGAAATCGTAAGCCCCAAAGCGCGAATTTGATGATGAATTTGGCATCTGGCTCCGCCGATAATGTAGAATCGTAAAATCGTTTTGCTAAGTGGTAATCTTTCGCGACGCCTCGTCCAACTTCGTGCATTCTACCGAGATTGAACATGGCAGCTGCGCTGCGTAAACCAGCGGCTCGTCGGTAGACTTGCGCGGCTTTTTCGTAGTTGGAATCTGAATTCGAGTCGGACGGGACAACCACGTTTCCATCTTCGTCAGTTAACATCAACGTCTCCTCCAAATCATCATCTTTTTCCGAGGATATGGAAGAGGAAATCCACCCGGCGTAATGTGCGTCCCCGATTGTGAGTAAAGATAGCACGTTCCCTTGATCCGCGGCAAGTTCGTGAAAGTACAACGAAAACTGTTTCCGTTCCTCTTTCGATAAATGATTCTGCACGCCGCCGAAGTTCCTCTCTAAAATGTACGCCGCGTTCGCTTGCGCCAGTTCGATGCCCATTTCCGACGCTTTCGCGTACGCGTACAAGGATTCTTTGTAGTTTGCGCGCATGAAGTGTTCTCTCGCGTTCTCCATCACGTTCACAACCGTCGAGGACCGTTCTGCTAGCAGTTTCAATTTATCCAATGCCGGTGCACACGCAATCGGTGCACCTAAACCTCCTAATTGCATCATCGCCAAGTTATAGGAAGCCAACGAGTGCCCTTGTGCAGCGGCTAAACTGAAATACGTGTTTGCTTTCGTGTAATCTCTCGCCAGAGGCGCCACACCTCTCACATGCAAAGCGCCTAAATGAAACTGCGCCTCCATGCTACCTTTTTCCGCCGCTTTCAAAAGCTCCTTCACCGCCTCTTGCACGTTCTTTTCCACCCCAAAACCGCTCAAGTGCATGTATGCTAACCCATAACTCGCGTGCGGTGAACCTAACTTCTTCGCTTCTTTGAACCATCTCAAAGCGGTTTCATTATTTTGCGTCACGCCTAACCCATTCGCGTATGCATGGCCTAACGAACTCATAGCCTCCACATTCCCTTGCGCGGCGGCTAAATCTAAATATTTCACCGCAACGTCGTAATTCACGTCCAAACCTTTCGTACCTAACAAATACGCATGTCCAACTGCATTTTGTGCGTCCGAGTTCCCTAAATCTGCGGCGTACTGGTAATACGTGACCACATCCTTCTGTCTTTTCAACTTCTTCGGCGATTTCATGTCTCGACTCAACCGGAAATTCTCGAAGCCTTTCTGCCCGTTCTCTTCTATCACCGGCGCAGTCAAAGGTTCCACGGTCTTTAAACTCGCCGGATGGTAATATAAAACGCTCGCTTGACACGATTTCGGCGCGAACCTTCCCTTTGAATGTCGATGTCCTAAAGCTAAATGCGATCTCACGTCCCCGCCTCTCGCCGCGAAATAATGGTGCGTCATTGCCAATCGCTCGTCCTTCTCCACGACGCCGCCGAACCCGGTGCTATACAAAAACGCCAGCTCAAAGTGAGCCCCCGCGTCGCCTAGATTCGCCGCGCGTTGTAAGAAATAGAACGATTTATTTTCCATGCTGATTCGTTTCCCTTTGTTGGAATTTTTTGCACTTCTTTCATATCTCTTCTTGAACGACGAATCGCTTTTACCATCCCTCTCATATGCTTCCATGAGAGCCTGATCCGCCTGACCCCTTCCCAACTGTAACGCTAATCCCAACTCTCTCCACGCTTCTTTCCTCTTTGGATTCTCTTTGACAATATATATCAGCGTTTCAATCGCTCGCGCCTTTGATTTTTCATCCGAGTCCTGCTCTAATATCTCGCGACAGGAGTCAATTTTTCTCAACTCTTCGTGGTCGTCTGCTTTTATCAGCGTTTCTAAAATCGCCGACGATCGGACTTTGTCGCGGGTGATGTGAGACGGTAAAGTACGGAAGAGTTGCGAGGAGACAAAGTTTGGCTTCCCGTTCTTATTCGTCGTGAGATCTTCAGAATTTCCAGTAGGTAAAGGCCACGTCGGTTCCAAAATCTCCCGACGTTCGACATCTTCTGCGCCGAGTGCTCCGATCATCGAACAACACAGATGCACGCACAACGAGAGCACCAACGAGAGCGATGCCATTCGTCTCTTCATCGCGGCAGGGAGGAGCTTCTTTTTAAACCCGCTGGTGGATGTGAAAGAGCAAAAACAAAAAGATTTGAAACGTGATTTTTTCTTTCCTTTTTTCTGTGGAATTTTCTTCGATTTTCTTCTTTTAAAAGTGCTATTACTCCTACTACTACTACTACTACTACTACTACTACTACTACTACTACTACTACTACTACTCCCCAAAGTTGATCCCTTTTCAATCTCTCTCACCTCTTTTTCTACGCTCGCGCGTCTCTCTGCGAGGCGCTGATGACCTTCGTTCACCTTGTCGAGTCGTTCGCGTTGTGCTATGCATAAATATTATTTTGCGCGCGCGTTTATAATAATCTCTTCCCATTCCGTCGAGGCGAGTTCACAACCAACCACGCCGCACATCTTCGAGGCGGCTTTGCATCCCAGACGAGCGGCGCGTTGGATGTCCTCGCCGTTTGCGGAGAGTAAATAAGCGAATAAGAATCCAGCGGTAAACGTATCACCGGCGCCGGTGGTGTCGACGACGGTTTTCAGTACCGGCGCCGGGATGTGGTGCACTTCTTCCTCGTCCCCGTGTGTTGTTAAAGAGGAGACAGAGTAGCAGCTACACCCTCGTTTGCCTT
>Ga0066856_10001065_pt1 | contig 10629 bp, 10 predicted proteins | sample ETNtaG_5_FD_65605 | JGI IMG/M metagenome (GOLD analysis project Ga0066856, IMG submission 65605) | Marine microbial and viral communities from oxygen minimum zone, Eastern Pacific Ocean - ETNP201406SV205 | ecosystem: Environmental > Aquatic > Marine > Oceanic | place: Pacific Ocean: Eastern...
ATTTTAATTATAAGGGTGAATTTTCATCCAGTGTTAAATATAAGGTAGGTGGGTTGCTCCGGTATGACTGGGGCAAATTAGATAATGATCAATATCGGATAGGTGCAAATTCTGTATACCTTAAATTAAAAGATGCTTACTTAGATATGTATCCATCCGAGAACATTTGGTTGAGAATAGGGAATCAAATCATTGCCCGAGGTCAATTTGATGGATTATCAATTACCGATACAATTAACCCAAGAGATCTATCAATTCCGGCACAAGGTGAATTATCTGAGTTTAGGCAACATGTCCCAGCAGCGCTGATCAGTATCCCAATACAAAACGCTAAACTGGAACTGATCCTAACTTATGATGCTGGTGCCAATAATGTCGGTCAACCAGGGAGCGGTTTTGATCCTCTGGTGCTTTTCCAAAATCATCCCCTTCTAGGAGCTAGTTCCTTATCTGCTAAGTATATAAAACCGAGTAATCGAACCGAGCTATTTGCAAGGCTGAGCTATGCATTTAATGGTGGAGATTTAGCAGTAGTTTTTTCAGATGAAAACTTGAATCAAAGAAACTTAAAGTCAGTGATTACATCTTCATCTTTAAGTGAACTTAATTTTGGGTTTGATCGAGTCCAAAAGTTTGGGTTTAGTGGTAATTTGGCTCGAGGAAACTATTTATTTAAATATGAGGGAGCACAGATTGCAGGAGTGCCAATTCCAGGAAAAGATCCTACAATACTACCATGGAAGAAAAAAGATCAATCCGTTATGGGGTTTGGTTTAGATTATAGCGGCATTAACAACTTAACTATTAGTTTTGAGAGTGATATAAAACTTGTTCAAGAATATTCCGAAGATTTAAGTGGTTCCAAAACATCAGTTGGACAAGCATTCCAAGCAAGATGGACTGGATTAAATGATCTTTTGAGCATTAGTGGCAGTGTTAGCAAATTGAATGGCGAGAAAAGTATCATTTCTAGTCTTGCTGCGAATTATAATGTGAAGGATGGTTTATCCCTTGGAGCTAGAGTTGTTCGCTATCAAGCTAGTTCGGTCTCAGATAGTTTTTACCCCTATCAAAATCAGGACGTAATCATGCTTTCCACTGAATATAGTTTTTAGATAAATTGAGAGGAGCCTTTCTATCTATGATTAAAAGTCATTACTCTTGTTTACCTTCTAAAACATTGACCTTAGCCATTGCTTGTTCTTTAAATTTTTGAAGAATTTCTAAAGCCCTCAATTCTTTGCCCGCTATTTTTATGTCTGAAAATAATTCAACAATAACTCCTGAATTATCGGATGATTTGAATAGAAGTATAGTATGCCCTTTGGATGTTTCAGCTGATGTTGCAGCTTGCACTACTGTCCATAGAGATGGAGCCAACAAAGTAAAATTTATAACTCGTGCATACATCACTTGTCTTCCCCGAATGATTTGGCAGAAACATATTCAGTCATTTTTGTAGAAGCCAATTCATAAATTTGTTTTAATTCTGATGAGTCAAAAGCTCGATACCAATTGAGATCATCAAACATTCCACTAGCCTTGATAATGCCAGTCATTGAGGCAACGGCTTCATCATTTGGTCCCTCAATTAGAGCCACAGCACTTATTTCAGGATGATTAAGATATAACATTTCCAAAAGATTCCCCCCCAGGCTTTCGACAAAAGGAGCCACAATATCTTTTCGATTTTGAGGTTTGCTGACCATAGAAGAACTAAATTCCGTATTTGTTTTTCCGAGAACAATATATTTGTGCATATTCATACCTTTTATTATTTTTCATTGAGTTGAAATAGATTGGGATGGGGCTAGTTTCTTTGACATTTACTTTATATTCAACGTATAATTTCCTTAAAGGAAGAATATCTTGAGTCAAGATCAGTTACATTATGATACGACACATATTGATTTCTTAGAGAAGTTGTGGGGCGATGGATTTATGTCACCTGGCGGACATGGAGAGATCCAAAGACTTTTAATGAAAACTAGCTTGTTGGATCGCAAAGTTCTGGATATTGGGTGTGGAGCTGGTGGGATAACAATTAGCCTTCTTAGAGATTTTCAAGCCAAGATGGTTATAGGTGTGGATGTTGAATCTGATGTTTTAAAGAAAACAAAGGATAAAATTAAGAGAGCAAATTTAGAAGAAAAAATTAAGGTCTTCCTTGTGGGGGAGGGTAAATTACCTTTCAAGGCAGACACATTTGATATAGTTTTCTCTAAGGATTCAATTGTGCACGTTCCTGATAAGGAAGCAATTTTTAATGAAGTATCAAGGGTTTTAGTTCCAGGTGGGATTTTTGTTTTCTCGGATTGGCTAATCTCACATGATAACGAACCGTCACCAGAAATGAAATATTATTTGGAACTTGAGGATCTTGGATTTGGTATGGCCTCGCCAGTCAGATATGAACAAGCTTTGAAGAATTGCGGATTTAGCTCTATTGAAGTAAAAAACCGTAATTCATGGTATAGAAATGAGGCGCGCAGGGAGTTAAATATCCTATCAGGATCAGACCGAAAGTCGTATGAAAAACTAACTTCTAAGGAATTTATAAAAAACCAAATAATGACCTGGGAGGCTATGATAACGGTATTAGATTCTGGAGAACACTGTCCTCATCATTTTAGAGCAATTAAGCCAAATAAAAATAAATAAGTTAATTTTGCGCTGCTATTCACAAAAAGTCATTTAAATTTATCAGTATAGCTGCTGGAGCTATGTGAGCATAAGCCTAAGTATTCACAATTACAAAAACAACTTGCTTTCTGTACGGTATCCAGTATTTATCTCCCGATATTATAAAGCCTCTAACGGGCCCTAGGTAGAAGATTGAAAAGGTGCTGAGATGAAAATAGTAGCTCCCAAAGAATTGGATCAAGGTGAAAGCCGTGTGGCGATAACTCCACAATCAGCTAAGTTTCTAATAAATTTGGGCCATGAAGTAATTGTGCAGTCTGGAGCTGGGAAGAATTCACGCTTTTCTGATTCTGATTACAAAATGAACGGATGTCGCCTAGTTAAATCACCCACAAGCATGTGGAAAGAGGCGGACGTTATTGTGAAAGTAAACCCACCGACTGATACAGAACAAAAAAAACTTAGGAAGGGACAGATTTTAATAGGGTTCATTTGGCCTGGACAAAATAAGGTATTATTAGAAAGTCTCCAAAAAAAGGGAGTTACAACAATAGCCATGGATATGGTGCCGAGGATAAGTCGGGCCCAGAAGATGGATGCACTTTCTTCCATGGCCAACATTGCTGGCTATAGAGCTGTAATTGAGGCAACAAATAATTTCGATCGCTTTCTGACGGGGCAAATTACTGCAGCTGGCAAAGTTCCACCTGCAAAAGTATTAATAATAGGTGCAGGTGTTGCAGGATTAGCAGCTATAGGTACTTCAGTGAGCCTTGGAGCTATTGTGAGAGCATTTGATGTTAGACCTGAAGTTGGGGAACAAATTGAATCTATGGGTGCAAAATTTTTAATGCTTGATTTTGATGAAGGCGCTGACGGCTCAGAGACTGGCGGATATGCAGCTCCATCCAGCCCAGAATTTAGAGAAAAGCAGTTACAATGTTTTAGTGAACAAGCTCCCGAAGTCGATATTGTTATTACTACGGCCCTCATACCGGGTAGGGATGCCCCGAAGTTATGGCTTAAAGAATTTGTTAAGAATATGAGGCCTGGTTCTGTCGTGGTAGATTTAGCTGCTGAAAAGGGTGGTAATTGTGATTTAACCGTGCCTGGCGAAAAAGTAGTGACTGATAACGATGTCACTATCATTGGGTATACTGATTTCCCGAGTCGCATGGCTTCGCAGGCTTCGGCGCTTTACGCTACTAATATCAGACATATGTTGGATGATTTAACTCCTGAGAATGATGGAAAAATAAATGTCGATATGAATGATGACGTGATCCGGGGAAGTACAGTTACTCATAATGGGAAATTAACTTTTCCGCCTCCCCCGCCAAAGATTCAAGCTATAGCCAAGCAGGTTCCCAAAATTGAAACCAAGACCCCCGAACAAATCAAAGCTGAAGAACGTGAAATCTTTAAGAAGAATACACTGCAGCAAGCAGTCTTGCTATCCATAGGGGCAATTCTTATGTTTTTCATTGGGAGTTATGCACCACCAGATTTCATGCAACACATGATAGTATTTGCTTTAGCTTGTTTCGTAGGTTTCCAAGTTATTTGGAATGTTAGCCATGCTTTACATACGCCCTTGATGGCAGTAACTAATGCAATATCTGGTATAATAATTATTGGTGCAGTGCTGCAAATGGCCTCTGAAAGTTGGTTTGCTATATTTCTAGCATCAATCTCGGTTCTAATTTCAACCATCAATATCGTTGGAGGTTTCATGGTTACTCGGCGTATGTTGGCTATGTTTCAAAAATCCTGATCGATAGGAGAAGTTAATGGAGTATGGATTAGTATCAGCAGCATATATATCAGCAAGTGTGTTATTCATTCTATCGCTTGGTGGGCTGAGCAATCAAGAGAAGGCTAAGAGAGCCGTTTGGTTTGGTATAGCAGGCATGGCCTTATCAGTCATTTTTACTATTTTTAGTGGTAATTCAGGTAATTTTTGGCTTCTTTTACCTATGATAATCGCAGGATCCATCATTGGTTATTATGTGGCAAAAAAAGTAGAAATGACAGAGATGCCGCAATTAGTGGCAGCGCTCCATAGCTTTGTTGGTTTAGCAGCTGTTTTTATTGGGTTTAATGCACAGCTAGAGTTGGCATTGATAGAAAACTTTAGTGGAAATTTAGATGATCTAAAGGGGTTCTCGAAGAAAATAGCAAATAAAAATGCAACAGAGATATCAATCATGACCGTAGAAATCTTTCTTGGTGTTTTTATTGGGGCAGTCACTTTCACTGGTTCAGTGGTGGCCTTTGGAAAGTTATCGGGAAAAATTGGTGGTAAGGTGTTTAAATTGCCTGGTGGCCATGGTCTAAACCTAGCTGCTCTAATTTGTTCCTTAGGTTTAGGGCTGCTTTATTTCAATGGATCAGGGCTGTGGACATTGATATTACTTTCCATTTTTGCAGGCTTTATTGGCTGGCATCTAATTATGGGCATAGGTGGTGCTGATATGCCTGTTGTAGTCTCTATGCTTAACTCATACTCGGGTTGGGCCGCAGCAGCGATTGGATTCACTTTAGGGAATGACTTATTGATAGTCACGGGAGCGTTAGTTGGGTCATCAGGAGCCATTCTAAGCTATATTATGTGCAAGGCGATGAACCGACATTTTGTCAGTGTTATACTCGGAGGGTTTGGATCCCAACCAGTTACCCAGTCTGAGATTGAGGGAGAACAAGTTGCGATTGATGCTGATGGAGTGGCTACACTGTTAAATGATGCTGATGAAATAATAATAGTTCCTGGATATGGAATGGCTGTGGCTCAAGCCCAGCAAGCTGTCTCTGAATTGACTCGAAGATTGAGGTCAAAATCAAAGACTATAAGGTTTGGGATCCATCCTGTTGCAGGACGTCTTCCGGGTCATATGAATGTCTTACTTGCTGAAGCCAAGGTACCATATGACATAGTTCTTGAAATGGATGAAATAAATGATGATTTCCCGAAAACAGACGTGGTAATTGTTATTGGCTCAAATGATATTGTTAACCCGGCAGCCCAAGAAGATCCTGATAGTCCTATAGCTGGTATGCCGGTGCTTGAAGTTTGGAAAGCAAAGCATGTGATAGTCTCAAAGCGAGGGCAAGGAACTGGTTATTCAGGAATTCAAAATCCTCTATTTTATAAAGAAAATACTCGAATGTTTTATGGTGATGCCAAAAATTCTTTGGATAGTTTGCTCTCAAAAATTGAGTAAATACTTTCTAGTTTAAACTTACTAGAAGTCAGTAGGGGCCCCTCCTTCCTTTATCCTTCGATCTACAAAACTGGCTAATTCTTCCTTAATTCCTTCATCCATTGGCGGTGGTTCAAATTCAGTCAGAATTGCTTTCCATATTTTATTTGCCCTAACATGGGTCCACTCTTCTCCTGCTTCTGCCCAGGCTTCGTAATTTCTCCAATCAGATAGAAACGGAGAATAGAAAGCACTGGCATAACGGTCTTGGGTATGCTGACAACCAAAAAAGTGCCCTGTAGGACCTACTTCAGAAATGGCCTCAAAAGCTAAGTCATCCTCATTAACACTACACAATTCTGGTTCAAAGTATCTTTTGAATTGTTGTAGAACTTCACAATCCATTACAAATTTCTCATAAGAGGCAATTAAACCTCCATCTAGCCATCCTGCACCATGATAAACTAAATTTGTTCCTGAAGTTGTTGAAGCCCAAAGGCTATTTAGACTTTCCCACATTGCTTGACCATCGGGGGCATTAGAAGCACAAGCGTTTGATGACCTCAGAGGTAAATTATAATAGCGGGCCATCTGGCCAGTAATTTGTGTTGCACGAATATATTCGGGAGTACCAAAGGCAGGTGCGCCAGATTTCATGTCCACATTTGAAGTAAAGGTACCGAGAATCACCGGACAACCTGGATTAATATATTGAAGTAAAGCAATAGCTGCCAAACCTTCAGCTATGGATTGGGCTACAGCTCCTGATAAAGTAACTGGAGCCATTGCGCCTGCCAAGGTAAAAGGAGTTACACTCACAGGTTGATTTTTTCTAGCAAAACGCATGGCTCCATCAAGCATGGGCCAGTCGTGTTTGAGTGGTGAAGAGGAGTTAATATTTGTGTAAAGTCTCGCCTCTTTAATGAAATCTTCTTCTTTTAAGCCACTTGCAATCCGCACCATCTCAAGAGCATCTTCAACCCGTTCAGTTCCTAGAGAATACGCATGGCAAACTTTATCGGTTAAGGTTAGTTTTTCATACAAACATTTAAGATGTCTTATTGAAGAGTGAATATCAACAGGTTCTACAGGATATCCTCCTGCAACATGTATGCAGTTAAAATATTGGGTGAATTTAATGAGATCCTTAAAGCTTTCAAAGTCACCAGGCCTTCTTCCTCTATCTAGATCCATTACATTTGGAGGCGAAGAAACATTAACAAAAGTCATGTGCCTTCCTCCAATGGTTACCTTCCTTTTTCGATTTCTAGGGATAATATCAAATTTACTGGGAGCATGCTTGACCATTTCCATCACCCAACCCTTATCCATTTTCACGTTGTCAGAGTTTGGATCAACACGGCAACCAGCCTTTTTAAGAAGTGATTTTGCTTCCTCATTGATAAAATCAATACCAATTTCTTCTAGCACACGCATTGCAGTATTATGGATTTTTTCAATCCCTTCCTGAGATATAGGCTCAACAAAATTATCGCAATTTACAGGCAATGACCAAGGGGTTTGAGAAATTGCTGCAGCACTCTTTCGCCGAACATTTCCAGAGCGTCCCCCAGATCGAGATCTACGATCAGCTTTCATGGGTATTAGTTTCCTTTCGTGATCCGTCATTGATTGAGTAAATTAGAAGGGAGAATAAATTTTTTGTAAAGTTTTTATCTTAGCCAGGAAGGTATACTTTCTATGGAATCTAATATTTTGTCAGCATAGGGTATTAGCTCCTTTTCTTCTGCAACCCCTGTCAATACTCCTACTGAATAGATTTTTGCCTTTTGGGCTGCCTTAAGGTCATGTGTGCTATCGCCTATCATGGCGACTTCATGTGATTTTAAATCAAAAATATTGAGAAATTCAAGCAATTGACCTGTTTCAGGTTTTGCGCCATAGCCACTATCACAACCAACAACAAAATCAAAGTAATCAAGAATTTTTGCTGACTCTAATTGTGATTTCGCGGGTTCTTCACAGTCATTGGTGACGATGCCCAGCAAAATATTCTGTGATTTGAGCTGAGCGAACAATTTAGGTAGATTAGTTACTGGAACTTGGATTAGTTTGACAGACTTACTAGTAATAAATTCTCGCAGAGCATCTCCTTTTAATCTGCATGAGTAGGGTTCAATTATAGAGAGAAATTCCCCAGCAACGCCTGCAATGAACACACTGTCTTTATGGAAAGTTTTTTGTATCAAATCAAAACCAAGAACTTTTGCCATCATCTTCCTATCTCTTGTGGAACCAGCTGTTAGATCGTTTATGATTTGACTCATCCACTCCCCCCAGCTTTCTTGAAAATGAAATAAAGTACCATCTTTATCAAAAAGTAATCCTTTAAAAGTCACTTGTCGCCCTCCTAAACTTTTGTATCCTGTAATTGGAAAGGAATTAATATAATGAGAATAAAACAAACTTCGAAACAAGATTATGCTTATTTTGAAAAAATGGCTACCCGATGGCGTGATAATGATGTTTATGGGCACATGAACAACGTGGTTTTTTACGAATATGTAGATACAGTAGTAAATAGCTGGCTAATTAAAACCAATTCATTAGTGATACCTAGCGGACGAATAATTGGTCTAGTAGTTGAAACGAAATGCACATATTTTTCAGAAATCGGTTTTCCTGGCGTTATAACTGCCGGTCTTAAAGTCAACCGTATTGGGGAATCTTCCGTACAGTACGAAGTTGGTTTATTTTTCAACCAAGAGGATAAAACTGCAGCCCGCGTCCTTTTCACTCACGTGTGTGTGGATTCTAATTCTAGAAAACCAGTTAAAATACCTCAGGAACTACTTAAAGCCCTTGAAACTATAAATAAAGACTAGAGCAAAAGCCCTTTGCACAGATGTACTAGTTCTTTCCAGGATTTCGGGTTATGTGTGCATGCATCTGTAATTGGCATCTGGGTACGTACTAAGTCACAGCCAGAGAAATAAAATCTGTAAAGGTCTGGTACAAATTTCTTGGCACTAGCTATCTGTGATGCATTATCGTCAACAAAAACTGCAGGCTTTTTGACTTGGTCGCAAATTTGTTTTAATGCGGGTCCCTTCTGCCCTTCATTACTTACAAAAGGAAATGGAAGATTCAATTCTTGGAAATTTTTTAATCTAGCCTCGTGGGCATATCGAGGTACGTTGCTAATTATGATTATTTGTGCAGATTTAGAAATATGATGCACTGATTCAACGGCACCTTCCGTAGCTGGTTGTCGATGAGTTTCCTCTTTTATGAAACTAACTACAAGATCCTGCGCAGTTTGTGGGTCAACGAAAAGGTTTGATTCTGTGTCCAGAATTACATCATGGAGAGTGTAACCATTGAGCTTAAGCCCAAAACCTCTCTGTCTTAGGTAATTCCTAAATGGCACGGCAAAGTGTACTAATACTTCATCGGCATCAATTAATACTAATGGTTGATCAGGAAAAATATTTATGTTTTCAATCTGTTCATGAACTGGTGGTATCATCGACATTCCCAAAAATAAAAAGCTTAGTTAAAGTTAATTATTTTTTTTCCTTTTACCATCTTTTGGATTAAAATTTGTTAGGATTATTTTAATATAGAGAGATTAATTGTGAGCAGTGAAAAACTTGATTGTATACCAGTAAAAGATGCAGCAACAGTGGTCCTTATTAGGAAGATGGCTTCTCAGCATAATGTCCTGATGGGGCAGAGGGGAAAGGAGGCTGTATTTATGCCAAGCAAGTTTGTTTTTCCTGGTGGAGCATATGAAGAGAATGATAGCAAGGTGCCTTTTTTTTCGACTTTATCAACCCATGATGAAGCCTTATTAACTCTTGAGTCTACAAGAAATATAAGTTCAGGTTTGGCAGCGACTGTAATTCGGGAACTTTGGGAAGAGACTGGATTGAAGTTGGTAAAACCTTTGAAGTGGAATGTAAACGCGATTGAAGGGTGGGAATTTTTTCACAAAAGGGGTCTTTGTCCAAATGCATCCGAATTGACTTTTTTTTTCCGCGCTATAACTCCTGTAGGACGACCCAGAAGATTTGATGCAAGGTTCTTCCTCTGTGATGCTAAGGCAATAGTTGATGATCTAGATGATTTCTCAGGGGCTTCGTCGGAACTTAGTCATTTACAATGGATTAGTATTGAAGAATCTAGAGGGCTTGACCTGCCAATAATAACAAGAATTGTCCTACAGGAAGTTTCTCGATTTTTAAAGGAAGGTGTTAATGCTAATGGAGTTCCTTTCTACAATGAAGGTTCTAGTACTTCAAACTTTTCCCACCTCACTATTAATTAGAGGGATGATGTTGGCTTGACACTATTTTTTTTCGGTGTAGAACATTCGTCAGACTTTCATTTTGGGAGAACCTAATGGCCAAACCAACTACTATAAAGATCCGTTTAAATTCAACGGCTGACACCGGGCATTTTTATGTAACAAGAAAGAATGCTAGGACAATGACCGAAAAGATGATTGTCAAGAAATACGATCCAGTGGCCAGAAAGCATGTCGAATACAAGGAAGGAAAGATAAAATAAAAAAGGCCACACTGTCTGCGGCCTTTCTAAATCCTATAGGTATTCAGATTTCTAAATTGCTATTCCCTATTTCCCATGAAATGCAATAAAAACATAAACATATTTAAGAAGTTAATGTAAAGTGATAGGGCACCTAGTATGCCAGCTTTGGCTGCAATTTCTTCCCCGTTTGGAGCACTTCTAAAACTGAGATATGTATTTTTAATATTTTGTGTGTCGTAGGCGGTAAGTCCAGCAAAAATTAGAACTCCCA
>Ga0066856_10001085_pt1 | contig 10558 bp, 11 predicted proteins | sample ETNtaG_5_FD_65605 | JGI IMG/M metagenome (GOLD analysis project Ga0066856, IMG submission 65605) | Marine microbial and viral communities from oxygen minimum zone, Eastern Pacific Ocean - ETNP201406SV205 | ecosystem: Environmental > Aquatic > Marine > Oceanic | place: Pacific Ocean: Eastern...
GAAATATTATAATATTCTTATTTTATACTAACTCTTTTTTCTTGAATTAGTTCACAGCCCGGAACATCTTCACCATTTTTTAATGCTTCTTTTATTTTACCTTTATCAATTGATTGCAATTCTTTGGTTTCAATATAGCTTGATGGAATGTTTTGTTCATTAGTAATAACAACTTTATGAGGATTATTTTGAAGAGAAATAGTTATTTCAGAACTTTCTACTTTTTTTGTATTTGTTTTTTCTAGATTATATCTTAAATATTCTTTTAGATGTTTAACTTTAGACTCTATTGAGGTTCTTCGTTTATATTGTCTTGATTCTGCTTCTTTAATTCCGGCAGCTGTGTGTTCTAAATTTTTAATAAATTTAGCAACGTTAGTAGTTTTCAATTTGAATTCACCTTCAAGCGATTCTAACGTATCTTTAACAGACTGATCATCAAGATCAGTTAAGTTTTCAAGAGCTTCTTGAAATTCATCCGCAAGTTCATAAAGACTAGGTAAAGACATAGATTAATATAAAAAAAATACCCTGAAAAAATCAGGGTATTTTTGAAATGGCTTTAAAAAAAAGATTATTGATTGATTTTGCTATTAAGAAAGATAATACTAATCTAATTCTTTTATCTCTTTAAGAAGATCGTTAAGCATGTCTTTTGCATCGCCAAAAACCATAATAGAATTATCATATCCAAATAATTCATTTTGAACTCCAGCAAATCCTGGGTTCATACTTCTTTTGTTGATAATAACGGTTCTAGATTTATCAACGTTCAGGATAGGCATTCCATAGATTGGACTTGATTGATCATGCCTTGCGGCAGGATTGACAACGTCATTAGCTCCTAAAATTAGCGCAACATCACAATCTTCAAATTCAGGATTAATTTCATCTAAATCTTTTAGTACATCATAAGAGACATTTGCTTCAGCTAGTAATACATTCATATGTCCAGGCATTCTTCCAGCAACAGGGTGAATAGCATACAATACTTTTTTACCCATTGCCTCTAAAGATTCTGCTACTTCTCTAGCAACATGCTGAGCTTGTGCAACAGCTAAACCATAGCCTGGAACAATAATAATTTTTTCAGCAGCATCAAGAATCATTGCGGCTTCAGTAGTTGAATAGCTTTTAATATTGACTTCTTTGCCGCCTTCACTACTTCCGGAGGTTTCCGCTGCTCCAACCGCTCCAAATATAACATTTGCTAAAGAACGATTCATGCCTTTACACATTATATTTGTAAGAATAAGACCAGAAGCTCCAACAAGCGATCCACTGATAATAAGTGCATTATTACTGATTAGAAATCCAGTAGCGGCAGCAGCAATACCAGAGTAAGAATTAAGTAATGAAATCACCACAGGCATGTCTGCTCCTCCAATAGGTATAGTAAGACCTATTCCAAGAAGTAGGGCAAGCACTATAACAATATAAAATGCATTTAAATATCCACTGTAAATAGATGATTCAAAAAATAATCCTGGAGCAAGAATTATAGATACAGATAATAAGGCAATTATTGCATTTATAGCTTGTTGACCTTTAAAAGTGATTGCTCTTCCGGAAATAAATCCTTGAAGTTTACCAAATGCAACAAAGCTTCCCGTAAAGGTTAGCGATCCAATAAAAACGCTTAAACAAACAATAATGAAAGGACTGTTTGGTGAGGATAGAAACTCTGAGGATGCTACAAAAGCTGATGCTGCTCCTCCTAATCCATTAAAAATAGCAACCATTTGAGGCATCTCGGTCATTTGAACTCTCGTTGCAAAAATTAAACCAATTACAGCTCCAATAACTACACCAGTAAGTATTAGAGAAAAGTCAAATTCTTTTCCTGGGTAAGTTAGGGTTGCAATAACTGCAATTAACATTCCAAGAGAAGATAAAAGATTCCCGCTTCTTGCAGTCTTGGGATGAGATAGCCTCTTAATCCCTAATATAAAAGCAATAGCTGATACTAAATAAAGTATGTTTGTTATTTGAATAGCTTCCATATTATTTCTTCTTAAACATTTTTAACATTCTATCAGTAACTAAAAAACCGCCAACTACATTAATTGTAGCACAGATTAAAGCGGCAAGACCTATATATTTACTTGCATCTCCACCGTCAACTAAGATTGCGAGAATAGCACCAACAATAGCGATACCTGAAATTGCATTAGATCCTGACATTAGAGGAGTATGAAGTGTTGGTGGAACTTTATTGATAATTTCATTACCAACAAAAACAGCAAGAATAAAAATCGTAATTAAACTAACAATATCAATTTGCATTACATTGCCTCCTTTGTAGGCTCATGACGAACCACACCATTTTCTAAAAATAACATTCCATCAATAATTTCATCTTCCTTGTCTAGCATAAATCCATCTTCAGAATGACAGTGATCAATTATTGCTTCAATATTTTTTGAAAATAACTGACTAGAATGAAAAGCCATTGTACTTGGTATATTAGCATTTCCATCAATCAAGACACCACCATGATTTACTACTTCATTTGGTGATGTTAATTCACAATTTCCGCCATTTTCAGCAGCTAAATCCATAATAACAGATCCTGGCGACATTGTTTCTACCATATCTTTAGGTATTAGCATTGGCGCAGGTCTATTAGGTATAAGAGCAGTTGTAATAACAATATCTGATTTACCAACTCTTTCTTTCATCAATTCTTGTTGTTTGGCTTTGTAATCATCGCTTGTTTCAGAAGCGTATCCTCCAGAACCAACACCATCATCCGAATCACTGTCTACTTCAACGAATTTTGCTCCAAGACTTTCAACTTGTTCTTTTACTTCAGGTCTTACATCAAATGCTTCTACTTGGGAGCCTAATCTTTTGGCTGTTGCAATTGCTTGCAAGCCGGCAACACCTGCTCCAATAACAAGTGTTCTAGCGGGAGAAATAGTTCCTGCTGCTGTCATTAGAAGAGGCATATATTTTCCAATATGATTTGCTCCAATTAGAACTGCTTTGTATCCAGCAATATTAGCCTGCGAACTTAAAACATCCATTTTCTGCGCAAGAGTAGTTCTTGGAAGTAAGTTTAAAGAAAAAGCAGATACTTTTTGACCAGCTAATCGTTTCACACAATCAATTTCTTTGATTGTTTGTAATAGAGAAATAAATAATGTTCCATCTTTAAGAGATAAAATTTCTTCCTTTGAAGGTGAGTTAACTTTGCAAACTATATTGCAATCAAAAATTTGATTTTTATCAACAATTTTAGCACCTGCATTTTTGTAGTCGTCATTAGAATAATTAGCATTTAAGCCTGAATCAGATTCAATGAAAAATTCATATCCTTTTTTTGAGAGCGCAGAAACGGTTGATGGCACAATCGCCACCCTCATTTCATTTGTTTTATTTTCTTTTAAAATTCCAATTTTCATAACAATAAAATCGAGGTAAAATTACGCATTTCGTAGCAATCATCAAGAACTTTATTCATAATAAATATTTTTTTTAATTAAATTTAATTATGGAATTATATCCCAAAGCCAAAGTTTTTAATTCTTTCAATTTAAAAGTATCTGATTTACATACAATTTTTGTTGAAGAATCAGGAAATAAAAATGGAAAGCCTGTAATATTTTTACATGGCGGTCCAGGGGGAGGAATTAGTTCTAGCTACAGACAGTACTTTAATCCTGAGAAATGGAGAATAATTATGTTTGATCAGCGCGGTTGCGGTAAAAGCACTCCATTTGCTGAATTGAAAGAGAATACTACTTGGGATTTGGTTGCAGATATTGAAAGAATTAGAGAGTCTCTTGAGATTGAAAAATGGGTAGTTTTTGGAGGAAGTTGGGGAAGTACACTATCTCTAGCTTACAGTCAAAAACACCCTTTGTCTTGCAAAGCACTTATACTTAGAGGAATATTTTTAGTAAGAAAAAAAGAGATTGATTGGTTTTATCAATATGGAGCAAGCAACGTCTTTCCAGATAGATGGGAATCTTATTTAGCCCCAATTCCTGAGCATAAAAGAAATAATTTATTAAGCGCATATTATGAAATTTTGACTGGCGATAATCATCGAAAGAAAATTGAAGCAGCAAAAGCTTGGAGTACATGGGAGGGAAGTTCTGTTAGACTCATTTTAGATGATGATTTTATATCTGATTTTGGTGATGAAAAATTTGCTGAAGCATTTGCAAGAATTGAATGCCATTATTTTATGAATAATTGTTGGCTTCCAACTGAAAATTATTTAATCGAGAACGTGGATAAAATAAGAAATATTCCTGCAGTTATAGTTCATGGTAGATATGATATAATTTGTCCTGTCGTTCAAGCTTGGGATTTACATAAGGCATGGCCAGAAGCGGATTTGCATATTGTACCGGATGCTGGACATTCAATTTATGAAGAAGGTATTAAGAATAAGCTGCTTGAATACACTGATAAGTTTGTAGAATTGTAGTCTATATTAGGCTTGATACAATTGCCAATAATGACCCAAGTAAAAATGTTGTATTACTTGCTATATCCGATCCAGCTATTAAAAAACCAATAAGTACTAAAAGTTTATTATTAAATTTTAGTTTAGTTTTCTGATTGTCAGATATTTCCAATTCATCGATATCATCATTTTTAATAGAAAGCGTAGTATTTACAGCTGAGTCTTTAGATATTTTATTTTTAGAAATAATTTGATTGTTCCTAAGGAGAAATTGAATACTTTTTCTTTTTGGCATATCTATTTCAAAAGATTCAATGTTTTCATTAAGCTGAAGTGCTATCTGCGTTGATTCTTCAGTATTTGAAATTTCTACACTTTTTAATGAATCATTTTTATAATTAGAAATTGCAAGACTATCTGACTTTGCATCATAAATGGTTATATAAAACCATTCAGAAGAATACCATGCAGTTACATTATTAAGATTTAATTTTTTATTTGAATCGAGTAAAATGACTGTTCCATTATTTTTAGATTCTACATGCAATTTTTTTATAGTCTGATTTTGAGACAAAACCGGAGTACAAAAAAACAAAAATAAAACAGTTAGTATTAGATTATTTTTCACCTAATGAATATATTATTTGTTTAGATTCATATGAAACAATTTTATCAATGAAAAGTTCACAAATTAGAGAATCATTTATTAGCTTTTTTGAAAGCAAAAACCATAAACGGGTTTCAAGTGCGCCTGTATTACCAATAGGCGACAAGTCTTTATTGTTTACAAACGCTGGTATGAATCAATTCAAGCCAATTTTTTTAAATACTCAAGAGCCAACCAATCTTCGAATAGTTAATAGTCAAAAATGTATTCGCGTAAGCGGAAAGCATAACGATTTAGAGGAGGTTGGAAGAGATGGGTTTCATCATACTTTCTTTGAAATGCTGGGTAACTGGTCATTTGGCGATTATTACAAAAAAGAAGCTATAGAATGGTCTTGGGAGCTTTTTACAGAAGTGTGGAAGCTTGATAAATCAAAATTATGGGTTACAGTTTTTGAAGAAGATAACGAAGCATATAATTTATGGAAAGATTGTACAGATATCAATCCTGAAAGAATTATAAGGTCTGGAGCTAAAGATAATTTTTGGGAAATGGCCGAAACAGGTCCATGCGGTCCCTGTTCAGAGATTCATTATTATGTAGGCGAAGATGCTAATAATCAAAAAGCTGAAATGGTTAACAATTCATCTGATTATTGGGAGTTATGGAATCTTGTATTTATTCAATTTAATAGATTAAAAGATGGAACAATGGAAGATCTTCCAAAAAAACATGTAGATACAGGCGCTGGTTTAGAAAGAATTTGTTCAATTCTTCAAGATAAAGATTCTAATTATAAAACAGATCTTTTTTCAGCAACAATTAAAGATTTGGAAAAATTGTCAGGAACTAGGTATAAAGATTTTGAAATTACTTATAATGTAATTTGTGATCATATACGTATGTTATCTTTTGCTATTGCTGATGGCGTAATTCCTTCAAATGATGGAAGAGGATATGTTGTTAGAAGAGTATTAAGAAGGGGATCAAAATTTGCACTTAATCTTAAAAGCAATGAACCAATTTTATATAAATTAGTTGGTTCGGTAGTAACTACAATGTCAAGCCATTATCCAGAGCTAAAAGAAAAGCAGCAATACATTGAACAGACAATTTTGAGTGAAGAAAATTCATTTTTAAGAACCCTTGAAAAAGGTGTTATACAATTTGAAAAAATTATTGAAAATACTTCTGCAGATATAATAAATGGTAACGATGCATTTAAATTATATGATACATATGGCTTCCCTTTAGATTTGACAGAAATGATGGCTGAAGAAATTGGTAAAAAGGTTGATGTTGACGGTTTCAACAGTAAAATGCTAAAACAGCAAGCTTTGGCAAAAAGTGGTCAAAAATTTGTAATGGATAATGCGAATATTAAATGGGAATTAGCTTTAGATAAGAAGCATTCTAATTTTGTAGGGTACGATAAAATGAAAATATCTTCAGAGATGGTAAATTATGCTTTAAATGAAGATCATATTATTATAGTGTTAAAAGAAACACCTTTTTATGCAGAATCTGGTGGTCAAATTGGAGATACTGGAATAATAAAAAATAATGATTTTACCGTTGATGTTGAAGACACTCAAAGAGATGGAGATTTTATTATCCATATTTGCAGTCTTAAGAATGGATCTATTAGAAAAAATCTTGATGTAGATTGTGAGGTTGATCTAAATAGAAGATCTGATATCAGGTTAAATCATTCTGCTACACATTTACTTCATCAGGCTATAAAAGATGTATTGGGTAATCAGGTAAATCAAGCTGGCTCTTTAGTACATCCAGAATATCTTAGATTTGACATAACGCATCCAAATAAAATTTCAAAAGAGGATTTAAAGGCAATTGAAGATATAGTAAACAAAAAAATTAAAGAAAATATTCCGGTAGAAACAAGCATCAAAAGTCTTGAGGACGCTAAAAAAGAAGGAGCAACTGCTTTATTTGGAGAAAAATATGGTGATAAAGTGAGAGTGTTGTCAATGGGTTCATATTCGATGGAGCTATGTGGGGGTACTCATGTTTCTAATACCGGAGAAATTCAAAAGTTTAAAATAAAACACGAAAAAGCTATTTCGGCTGGAGTTAGAAGAGTTCATGCCATAACACATAAGCAGGTTGATTTTTTTGTGAAAAAGAAAACAGAAGAATTAGGTCTTCAAGAGCAGGCGCATGAAAAGAAAGAATTAAAGAGAAAAAATCAGTTATCACTTCTAGAAGCAGTTGATATTGAATCAGTCTTAAAAGATAAAATTTCTATAAATAATATAAATTTTTTGATAGCAGAAGTAAATTTAGGCTCAGCAGGAGATCTTAAAGAAATTAATAAAAGGGTAAGAAATAATTTTCTTTCTGGAATAGTCTGTCTATTAACAGAAGTTGAAGATAAAAAAACACTTTCTATTGGTGTATCTGATGATTTGATAAAAAAATCAATTATTGCTGGAGATTTAGTTAAAGAAATATCTATGCAATTAGATGGAAGTGGTGGCGGAAGAAAGGATTTTGCTATGGCTGGAATTTCCTCACAAAATTCAACAGCAAAAATTAATGATGTTATAAAAAATACAATTAAAACTATTTTGGAGAAAATATAATGGAGTTTCAAAAAGTAAAAAATTCATATATAGTTCATGTTGAAAAGGGTGAAAAAGTCATAGAATCATTAACACTCTTTTGTAAGCAAAATAATATATATTCAGCCCAGCTTGCAGGTATAGGCGCAGTTAAGAATATTGATATTGGAGCATACGATATTGATACAAAAGATTATGTCCATAGATATTTTGATGAAATACTCGAATTATTATCTTTTCAAGGCAACGTTGCTTTAAAAGACGGAGAGCCTTTTTTGCATGCGCATATTACTTTAGGTAATCATGATATGAAGGTATTTGGAGGGCACTTATTTGAAATGGAAGTAGCTGCTGTTGGAGAATTTATCATTCACGACTTTGAAGATAAAACTTTTAGAAAATTAAATGAAGATATTGGACTTGCAACCCTAAGTCTATGCAAATTATAAGGAGAAAATATGTCAGAATTCAAATCACCTAACCCAGTTGGACCATACTCAATGTTTAGAGAACTTTCATCTGGGGGATGGATAAGTTCAGGTCAAATACCAATTAATCCTCAAACAGGAAAGCTTAACAATGATTCGATTGAAGAAGAGGTCGTACAGGTTTTTAATAACTTAGAAGCTGTATTATCTGATAATGGAAAATCATTAAATGATGTTAAAAAGTTTTTAGTTTTTTTAACTGATTTATCAATTACTCCTTTAGTTAACGCTGAAATAGAAAAAAGATTAATTGAACCGTTTCCTGCAAGATCAACAATACAAGTTGTAGGGCTGCCAATGGGATCAAATGTAGAAGTAGAATGTTTAGGGTAATAATTTTTAACTTTATTTTTATTGTTTTTTTCACATCTATATCGCTATCTCAACAAAAAGTAGATTTTAGAACTCCTGAAGAGCAGGCAAAAGACCCAAAAATTGCTCTTAAAAAGTCCTTAATTTTTCCTGGAATGGGTCAAATATATAATGATCAAAAAATAAAAGGATATTCATTGATTGCTGCAGAAATATTTTCTTTATGGAGCTTCAATGAAAACAGAAAAAAACATAAAAATTATTCTGAAAGTGATGCAAAGTCTCAGGATTATTATTTGACAGAGAGAAATCGTTTTGCTTGGATGGCAATTGGGTTGTACTTTTATGGAATTCTAGATTCTGTTGTTGAGGCACATTTAGATAATTTTGATGAAATAGTTAAACAAAACAATCCTATAGAGAAAGAAGGGAATATTTATGGAGAATAATAGAGAGCAATGGAGTTCTAAAACAAGTTTTATTTTAGCTGCTGCTGGTTCAGCAGTTGGGCTTGGTAATATCTGGAAATTCCCTTATATAGCTGGCGAAAATGGTGGAGCAGCTTTTCTATTTATCTATTTGATTTGTATTTTATTAATAGGGTTACCAATTTTAAATATTGAGATTCTTCTTGGAAGAGAGACTAAAAAAAATCCAGTTGGAGCATTTAAAACTTTAACGAAGAATCCATTTTGGCAATATGTTGGAGCACTAGGAGTTTTTGCCAGTTTTACCATTCTTTCCTTTTACAGTGTAGTTGGAGGATGGTCTTTGGCTTACACTTACGAAGCATTAATAGGAACGTTTAATACAGCTGCTTTTGACAGCCCTTCTTCTGCAGGAAATTTCTTTAGCTTAAAAAATAATAGCCCTTTATGGGTTCTAGGCTACCATACTTTATTTTTAGCTATTGTTGTTATGATTTTGCTATCAGGTGTTAGAGCAGGACTTGAAAAGGCTAGTAGATTTCTGATGCCTATTTTATTACTTATTCTTCTAATTTTGGTTGTTCAAGGACTTATTTTACCTAATGCAAATGAAGGAGTATCTTTTCTTTTCCAGCCAGATTGGACTAAAATTAATGGTCAAACAATTTTATTAGCACTAGGTCATGCATTCTTTACTTTAAGTTTAGGAATGGGAGCAATGATGACATATGGTAGCTACTTATCAGATAAAGACGATATCGTCAATGCATCTTATTTGGTGGCATTCCTTGATACTGTTATTGCTATTTTTGCTGGTGTTGCCATTTTTACTGTGGTATTTTCATCAGGTTACGATCCAACAGCTGGACCTGGTTTAGTTTTCCATGTTTTACCTCCTTTATTGTCTAATCTTGTGGGAGGTTATTTCTTTTCACTTCTTTTCTTTTTATTGCTATCAATAGCAGCTATTACATCAGGAATATCAATATTAGAAGTAAGTGTTGCTTATCTGGTTGATGAAAAAAAATATCCAAGAAAAAAAGCAGTTTTAGTGATGGCATTGTTAGTATATATTGCTGCAATTCCATGCGCATTATCTTTCAATCTTTTATCTGATTTTACTTTTAGTTTTCAAGATAAAGCATTTACTTTTTTTGATATTGCAGACTATTTAGCTTCAAATTTACTTTTACCTTTAGGTGGTTTCTTCTTAGCAATTTTTGCAGGTTATGTTTGGGGGATGAGCGATGTGGTAAAAGGTCTATTGAAGGGTACATCAAATTCAAGATTTTTTAACAACAATATCTTTAAAAATAAAAATTCAATTCCTGTTTTTGAGTTCATTGTTAAAACAATCGTTATTCCTATAGTATTTATCGTTTTGCTTAATTTGTTAGGAGTTTTCTAAACTATAATGATTAAAAAATTTTTTCCTATTAATTCAAAGCAATTTACTTTATTTGAAAAAGTTTTTAAATCTTTTGATAAACATGCAATAGATAGATTGGAGTTGTTATTTCCTATGTGGTGCATGATGGCTTTTCAACATTATCTTATCAAGTCTTTTGATATAGCAGTATTTAGAAGAATGAATATTGATATAAATAAAAGCTATGTTTTTTCATTAATTTTCGAAGATTGGATAGGTGTAGCAAATATTATCTTTCATACATTTTTAATATTATGGCTAATGAAGAGATTTGATTCATTTGGACCAT
>Ga0066856_10001088_pt1 | contig 10544 bp, 2 predicted proteins | sample ETNtaG_5_FD_65605 | JGI IMG/M metagenome (GOLD analysis project Ga0066856, IMG submission 65605) | Marine microbial and viral communities from oxygen minimum zone, Eastern Pacific Ocean - ETNP201406SV205 | ecosystem: Environmental > Aquatic > Marine > Oceanic | place: Pacific Ocean: Eastern...
GTGAAGATTATTTTGTTTCAAAATCCTACGGAAACAATAATAATGACGGGAAGTCTATATCTTCTCCCTTTAAAACCATAGCTAAAGCTGCAAGTGTAATGACGGCTGGCGATGTGTGCTATATCAGAGAAGGTTCTTATCATGAAACTATTACGATGAATAATAACAATGGAAGTCAAGGCTCTCCAATAGTATTTACTAGATATAACAATGAGAGAGTAATAATGGATGGAACATTGCCCGTAGATACTTCTTGGACCGTTCATTCAGGTAATATATATAAAATAAAATTATCATTTACACCATGGCAATTGTTCGTTGGAGGAGAAGAACAGGTCATGGCCCGATGGCCAAATGCAAAATTTAGCGATCAATCAATATGGGATAATGACAACCATTGGGCGAAAGGAACCATTGATGATGACGAGAATGCCTATTCAAATGGCACTATGATCGACGACCCTTATACAAATGATCAAGGAGAGAGTATCAATTTAAGCTCTCAAGGTTTTGATCTTGATCAGAGCAATAAGGAAGCGATCGCTATCTTAAATACAGGTTCTTTTAGAACCTGGTCGCGTAAAGTGACCTCACATTCAGGTGGAACCTTTAATTATGCTAATACCCCTGGATGGAAAACAAAGCATCATTATTACTATCTAGAAGGAAGATCGGAGTTCTTGGACTCAGCAGGGGAATGGTTCTTTGACACCGCTGATAGTATGCTCTATCTCTGGCCTGAAAATAATGCAAATCCAAAAAACTTGGATATTCGCGGCAAGGTCCAGTCATATGCTTTTAATATTACAGCCTCTGAGTATATCCACATAAAGAATTTAGAATTCTTTGCAACCACGGTCTATTTTTATAACGGGGACAATTCGCTGATCTATGGGTGTAATTTCATGTATCCTAGCTGTTCAAAAAGAATGCTACGCGTGGTAGATACACAACCTGAATTAACGCTGTTCACTTCCAGTAGCACAGATAACATCATTCGTAAATCGGCCTTTAGGAATACCGATGGTTCGGTGATCGAGATGTGGGGAGGTGATAATATGATCGATAGCTGCTATTTTAACAATATTGATTATTCTGTCGCCGATAACAGCAGCATCATGTTGACCATTAGAATGAATGGCAGTGATAATATTTTCAGTCACAATACAATTCATAAGACAGGTGCGTCAGCGACGGTCAAAGTTGGTAATTCTGGATTAGTGGAATTCAATAATATTTATGATACTGGCCACTTGCAGAGCGATGGATCGATGATTCAATTCACGGAAGCTGAGCAAGATGGGGCAATTTGCAGATACAATTGGCTCCATGATAGTGAAAAATATGGTGCTAGGTTTGATCATAGCGGTAGCGCAGATGGAGTAAATGGTCTGATGCATCATAATGTGGCATGGAATTGTCTTAGTGGTGGAATAATGGTCAAAGGAAACAATCACAAGGTTTATAACAATACGGTTATAAACTCCGGCCAAAAAAATGACATCATAGTTTTTAAAATCGGTAGCAATGACCATTCTGGCACTATTGTTAAAAATAATGTTGCAATGAAAATAGCCAATCACAGATCGAACGATGTGGAGATAGACTTCGGATCTTATAGTAATAATTGGAATGGTTACAAGGAAAGTTCATCGGTAACATCGATTTTGTCAGATACAAGTTCCAAGGATTTTACTCCGAAATCTGGATCATCGATAATCGATGCTGGAGTTGCAATTACGGGTATTACCGATGGATATCAAGGTAGCAACCCTGATATGGGGGCATATGAAAGTGGAAACGTCTCTTGGTCAGCTGGCCATGGGTGGGATGTTAATTCAACGTTTGGCAGTCAATGGGTAGCTTTGGATGAGTCAACTCCAATCATTACTGGCGCCTCTATCAATGCATCGAATGGGCAAATAACAGTTACCTTTTCAGAGTCGGTATTTAACGGTATTGCTAGCCCCTCAACCCTAGAAGCTGCAGATTTTTCACTTTCCTTATCAGGCGGTGTGGCAACTTTGTCATCTTCAACACCGACCAGTATAAGCTCTAGCGGAAATAACTATATTCTTGGTTTTACTTTATCAGGAACGCCAAATGGCATGGAAGTAGTAACGGTATCTCCAGCGAATAACAGTATTTTTGATTCAGTTGGAAATACTGCTAATGTATCTCAAAATAATAATACGGTTACGCTAAATGACAAGCTTGCACCAACCGTTTTAGAAGTTACTTCGCTATCCAATGATGGTGCATTCAATGCGGGAGACCAAATTTCTCTATTGATAAAATTTTCAGAGAAAGTTGTTGTTATTGGAACTCCTAAGCTAAGCTTAGAAACTGGTTTGACAGATAAAGAGATCTCCTTTTCATCTGGATCAGGTACAGACTCACTGATATTTAGCTATACCGTTAGCTCTGGAGAAAATACCAATGATTTGGATTACACCTCTCAAAACGCATTAATCTTGAATAATGGTACAATAAAAGATCCGGCAGGAAACAATGCAAATTTAATTTTGCCAACCCCTGGACAGTCAGGATCCTTATCATCGATAAAAAATTTCATCATAGACACCATCGCTCCCACTGTAACAATATCAGCTAAAAATAGTAGCGGAAATGCGGTAAGCGATGGAGCGGTTACCAACAACGATTCGTTATTAATCACATTTACCCTAAGTGAAGCAGCATCAAACTTTGCTTCAAGCGATGTATCCATATCAGGGGGTCAACTATCAAGCTTTACTACCAGCAGTTCCACGGTTTATAGTGCTATTTTTAAGCCATCATCTGCAGGAGAGACCACCATCGACGTTGCAACCAATGCCTTTACAGATGGCGCAGGCAATAACAATAGCGCATCCAGTCAATTCAATTGGTCTTATGATAATATTGCTCCCACTATTTCATCGATCAAGCTTTTATCTGATAATAGCGGTGTTGAGGTGCAATTAAGCGAGATGGCTTACAGTCAAAATGATGGATCAGGGCAGCTCGAGATATCTGATTTTCAATTTTCAATGACTGGAGGTACAGCAACTCTATCATCTAATACTCCATCCAGTTTAAACAAAAATAGCAATACCTATACTTTGACAATCGGTCTTAATGGTACTCCTGATGGCAATGAACAATTGACCATTTCCTTGCTTTTCAATAGCGCTTACGATGCAATCGGCAATGTGCTTTCAGCTAATGATTCAAAAACAATTAAACTGAACGATCAAACTAAGCCAGTGATTGGAGGGGTTAATTTTGCAACTGATAATAGCTATGCAGACATAACATTTAGCGTTCCAGTTTATTCTAATAATAATGGCACAGGCGCATTAGAATTATCCGATTTCATTATTGTATTCAATCAATCAAATGGTACAGCTACGGCAGCATCCATGACAAGTATAAAGAAAGATAATAACGTTAGTGAAGCCAGTGCTACAAATTTGGTTGGAGGCGAATCTGTTGTAAGGATTTTCATTAATATAACTGGAACGCCCAATGGCATGGAAGAGCTATCCATTAAACCGAAAGATAGTAATTCAATATTCGATCAAGCAGGAAATAGCGCAGATGTCGACATAAATAATAGTAGCACAAAATTTCAAGATCGACTAGCTCCGACCGTATCAATCACTCCAAGCAATAATTCAAGCCAAATAAGTTTAGATAGTATCATTGTTCTAACTTTTAACGAACCTGTCAGGCTGTTGAGCGATGCAGAGATAACTAACAATAACGTTAAATCATTGATCAGTTTAAATAGAATTGAAGCAAATGGAGCTTCTTTGGATTTTCTATCGACCATAAGTTCTGACAAAAAAATAATCACTATTGATCCAGTGCTTAATTTTAATTTTGAAGAAAAAATTCATCTATCCCTACAAGAAGTGGAGGATTATTATAATAATCCTATGGGTAGTGTAACTGCCTCATCTTTTACAAGTGTAAAAAATATCAAACCGATCGCTCAAAGTCAAAGTATATCAACAATAGAGGATTCAACTGCTAATATACAGTTAACTGGAAGCGACTTGGAAGGTTATGATCTTTCATATAGCTTTTCAAGCGTGAAAAATGGTACGCTATCAGGATTTTTACCCTATTTAACATATACCCCTGATCCTGATTTTTTTGGAGCTGATTCCTTTAAATTTGTCACTAATGATGGATTTATCAATAGCGATTCAGTCGTTATCTCGATTTCGGTTGTGGCTGTAAATGACAAACCAATGCTAACCTTAGCAGATTTGGATACCTTATCTTTAACACAAAAAGAATCCGATGCATTTATCTTTCCTTCTAGCTTGGCAAAAGATGGAATTACAACATCAACAACCATAAAAGATATTGACGATGACTATATATCGAAATCAGTGGTTACCATTTCACCTTATTACTCTAACGAAGATACATTGCTATACAGCGATGGTAGTAATCCAAAAATTAGTTTTAGTCAAGCTGGTTCAGTAGCGACTTATGAGTTCATTTCTACAGTTTTAAAAAATGACTATCCATTATTCTTATCAAAAATACAGTATGTCAATAATGCTGGGTATAAGCTAACTAAAGGCAAAAGAATTATAACTATTCAAATAGCTGATGGTGAAGAATTGAGCGAGCCTAATGATAAAATCATTGAATTGGATATTTTAAATTCTGCCCCTACAGCGATCAGCTTTAATGATACGCTATATGAAGATAGTAAAATAAGTTTTTCATTACAGGGAAGCGATATTGACCCTGACCAAATTTCATTTTCTATTACTAAAAAATTTACCAAAGGTCAGCTTATTGGCACCCTTCCTAATGTAACCTATGTTCCAGATGAAAACTTTTTTGGTCATGACAAGTTAAAATATGTATCCAACGATGGTAAGATCAGTAGCGATACTGCATCTATAGATCTAATTGTCTTACCTATAAATGATCCGCCAACTGATTTCTCATTAAAACACCCATCTGATAGTAGCAAAATTATCATTACCGATTCGAATGTTGACCTGGATGTAATTAATTTCGATTGGCATCAATCTCAAGATGTTGATAATAAAGAACTGACCTATCTTTTCTCTGGAGAATTCTCAATGATAGACATTGAAGGAAATAGCATTGTGCATAAAATTGATACCTTATCCAATGCGACCATCCTCTCATTGACATACAGAAATATTCTCAATATCTTAGATACATATCCAAGCGCAGGGGGAGCAATTCAATGGAAAGTCGATGTTACAGATGGTCAAGATACCATACGAAACAATGAGATAAGAACATTGATAATTGATGGTAAATATGCTGCTCTTTCCTTAGATGATGTTAAGGTGAGTCCTGATAAATTTATGCTATATGACAACTTTCCCAACCCTTTTAATCCTACGACCCAGATCCGCTTCGACCTGCCAATTACAGGAGACGTTCGCTTTGCCATCTATAATATGTTAGGACAGAAGGTAAGGGAGTATCAGATGAACGGTTTATCTGCGGGTTATCATACCATCAAATGGAATGCACGCAATCAAACTGGAGCCAAGGTCTCTGCTGGTATTTACTTTTATCAATTACGAAGCAAGGATTTCGTTATGACCAAACGGATGGTGTTGCTGAAGTAAGACAGCTTTTTAACGATATTTAAGGATGTTGAAGAGTGCTTAAGGGCACTCAAAACTATTGATTTTAGCCTTATTGTATCTTATGCGACCATCCATATTAATGTCGAAAGCTCAAATCTCTTCTTTTAAATTATATAGCTATCTTAATAAGTTATATTCACTAAGCGAGGAAAATTATGAGATATATATTTATAGCATTTAGCTTTTTATTGATCGCCTGTTCAAGTCCCCATAAAGAATATACGATTCAAGAATTCATGGATATCACATCCTTTGGTGGTTCTAGCTTTTCCCATGATGAAAAGTCAATCTTGATCAGAAGTAATGAATCCGGGATATACAATGCTTATGAGATAGATCTAAAAACACAGGATTTGAAGCAATTGACTTTTTCAGATTCCAATTCTATCTCACCGATATCTTATTTTCCCAATGATAAAAGATTCTTATTTAGAAGTGACCAGGGCGGCAACGAGATTTGGCATATTTATCTTAATAATTTAGATGGTACCGCAGTTGACCTTACCCCCGGAGCAACATCACGTTCATTGTTCTTAACATGGGCAAATGATAAAAAAAGTTTCTTTTTTACATCGAACAAACGGGATCCAAAATATATAGATCTCTATGAAATGGATGTTGATTCATTTGAATCTAAATTAATATTCAAAAACGATGATGCTTTGAATATAGGAGATATATCTAAAGACAAAAAGTTTCTATCCTTAAGTAAAACCTACACAAGGGACAATTCCGATCTTTATATCTTTGATTTTGACAATAAAAAATTAAATAAAATACTATTCAAAGAAACGGATGTGAATCATAGCTCTGCTGGATTTTCCCATGACTCTAAATATCTATATTATGTTACTGACCTTGACAGCGAGTTTAGATATTTGAATAAATATAGCATTGAAACTGGAGAGGTCGAACTTGTTCAAAAGGAAGATTGGGATATCGTACAAAACTATTTTTCTGAGAGTGGAAAATATAGAATAACTGCGATCAACAATGATTCGCAGACAGAAATCAAGATCAAGGATACTATGAGTGGCAAACATCTTGATCTTCCAAAAATGCCAAGTGGAAATATTTCTTCGATCAATATTTCTAAAAGTGAAGAATTGATGAGTTTTTATCATGGCAGCGCTCAAAGTCCGAGCGATCTATACTTTTATCAAATTGACAATAGAAAGCTTTCAAGGTTGACCAATTCAATGAATCCATCGATCGATCAAAGACATCTAGGAGAGGCCAAGATCGTCAGATTCAACTCCCTTGATGGGCTTGAGGTTCCTGCGATCTACTATCAACCTCCCCAGGCCAATAGAAACAATAAAGTCCCTGCCCTAGTAAGAGTGCATGGTGGACCTGGAGGTCAAGCCAGAGTGGGGTATCGTGCCTCAACTCAATTTTTAGTGAATAATGGCTATGCGGTATTGGATATTAATAATAGAGGCAGCGGGGGCTATGGTAAGACATTTCAAACATTGGACGATCAAGCGCATAGCAAAGGGGATCTGGACGATTGCGTAGCTGCAATGGATTGGTTAAGAAGTCTAGATCACATCGATGGTGAAAACATTGGTATCCTTGGTGGCAGCTATGGTGGATATATGGTTATGGCCGCTATGGCGTTTCGACCCGATGCTTTTGATGTTGGTGTGAATATCTTTGGTGTAACTAACTGGGTCAGAACCCTAAAAAGTATACCACCATGGTGGGAAGCGGCAAGAGAGTCCTTATATAAAGAGCTTGGGGATCCATTCACGCAAGAGGATTATTTGTATTCCATATCACCATTATTTCATGCTGAGAATATTAAAAAACCAGTTCTAGTGCTGCAAGGCGCCAACGATCCCAGAGTATTGCAGGTAGAATCAGATGAAATGGTTGAAGCAATAAAAAAACAAAATGTACCTGTGGAATATGTGGTATTCCCTGATGAGGGCCATGGATTTAGTAAAAAGAAGAATCAAATCACTTCAAATGAAACGATCCTCGCTTTCCTTGATAAATATCTATCAAAGAAATAAAGTGAATAATGTTGAATCAAATTAGCAAGGGTCGCTGAAAACAACAGGCCTTGAAGACCCGAGTTTTTTGCTGATCATATAATTGATTTTAGTCAATTAATTGGTTTTTAGCGCATATTATTAAGTAGTAAATTTTCTGAATTTATTATTAACAAATTTACTATTTAGTGAAAAAAATACTTTTTATAATATTAATCTATTTGAGCATTCTTAGTGCTGGATCAATTTTGGCAGAAGAAGTAGCTATCGATGATACCCAACTTAGATATAAGGTTGCCACAGCAGAAAGGATCACTACTCCACCTATTATTGATGGTATTATAGATGACAGCGCTTGGAATCAGGCCACAATTGTAGATCAGTTAGTGCAGCATGAGCCCTTTAACTTGCATTCCCCATCGGTAAAAACAGAAATTCGAGTATTATACGATGATAGATTTTTATACGTAGCCTTTAATAATTTCGACCCCAACCCAAAAAATATTTCCGCCCGAGTTGGACGGCGAGATGATTGGCAATCTATAGAAAACAATTCAGACTGGGTTGCCATAGCAATAGATTCCAACAACGATGATAAGACCGGCAATTGGTTCACTTTAAATGCAGCAGAGGTACAATTAGATGCTGCAATGTCAGAAGGAAAGGGGTGGGGAGGTTTTGATGTGGCTTGGAATGCGGTTTGGGAAGGCAGGACGAGCATTCATTCTCAAGGATGGTCAGCTGAAATTAAAATACCATTTAATGTTTTTAAGTTCACTAAAGACGATATTCAAACTTGGGGCATAGGTTTTCAAAGGGGCTATTTTGATAAACAAGAAGAAATCCATTGGCCTGGTAGATCGCTTGGCGCAAATGGATATGTTCCTTATTTTGGAATACTGAAGGGAATTGAAGATATTCCTCAGCCAAAAAATACAGAATTCGTACCCTACATTTTAACAGGTCAAACTAAAAGCGATGTTAATGAGAATATTGCAAATCTAGGTTTAGATATGCGATATAATCTTAGTTCCAGCAGTACGTTAAATATGACGTTCAACCCTGACTTTGGTCAAGTTCAAGCAGACCCTTCAGTGCTTAATCTTTCAGCATTTGAAACCCGATTAAAAGAAAGAAGACCTTTTTTTGTTCAGGGTGCTAATTTTTTTACCAGTCGGTTAAATTTATTCAATTCTAGAAGAATAGGGAAGCGGCCAAATTTTTATTCACCTGATTCTGGTAGTATAATTGAAAGACCAAATGAAACTACAATTCTAGGAGCAGCGAAAATCCTAGGGGAGACATCCACTGGAATGAGATATGGTATAATCAATGCTATCACTGATAAAGAATTTGGTATTCGAGAGTATGAAATCGATGGTGTTTCAAAGCAAGAAGATTTCTTGATCGAACCGTATACAAATTATTTTGTTGGAAGATTGGAAAAATCCATCATTAACGAATATTCTACTTTGGGGTTCTTAGCTACAGATCTTCGACGACAAAATGAAAAAAATAAAGCCCAGTCCTTTAATGTTGATTGGCGATTTAGTTTGATGGAAAATAAGCTTTCCTTTCAAGGTCAAACTGCAAGCACTGTTGATACCGATAAAGCAGGAATCGCAAGTCGTTTCTTATTATCATATAAAGATCCGCAGTGGTGGGAATTAATGGCTTGGGGTGGATTCAGAGATAAAAACTTTGATGCAAGTGAAATGGGATATCAAGAAAAAAATAATAATTGGTACTCTGGATTTAGAGGTTCAATAAGAAGAGATAAACCCAATGGAATGTTTTTTAAACAATCTCTAGAATTAAAATTAAATTTAGGCGGAAGAAGAAAAGATGATCGAGGCGATGCCCTTATTACTAGAAAGAATATAGAATTAGAACAAGATAATACGTTTCTTAATTATTGGAGCCTAGGGTGGAATATACAAGTAAATGCTGAAACGTTTGAAGATGACGATATTTATCGTGATTCTCGAGCTTTGATCATTAAGGACGAAGCATGGCAATCATTTGATTTTAATATTAGAACAGATAGGCGAAAAAGAGTGGTTGTAAGTCCGAACTTTAGAATAAGCAATGGCGCAATTAGAGGCGTTGGCAAGGAGTATGGCGTTGAGCTCATGTTAAAGCCAACTGATAATATCAATATGTCCGTTAGCACAAGGAAAGAAGATAGGCCAGGATCAATGCAATGGGTAGGTGTCGTTGAAGATGAAAATGGCGTAAATATTATTTATTCAAATATAGAAAGAAAACAGACCAATACTGAGATGAGGCTAGATATTGCCTTCTCACCAAAAATGACATTTGAAGCTTACTATCAACCATTTTCTGTAAAAATGGATTATAAGGATTATAATCGCCTAGAGGAAGAAGGGTCGCTTAACGTCAGCCCTTATCCATATAGCGGCAATAAAGATTTTCAAATTGACAATCAAGTAGGTACGTTTGTATTCAGATGGGAATACTTGCCTGGCAGTCTTATCTATGCAGTTTATAACTTAAATGATAATAATTATTACTCTGCTGAGGATTCAGAATGGAGTAACTCTAAATCAAATTCACTCTTTTTAAAATTTGATTATTTCTTTCAACTTTAATTATCTATTTAGATAGATCAATTTGATTTGATGAGCCAAAGTTCCTTTTGAGGGCCTGTAATAAATCGCGCCTTACTTCCATCTGGCTTAATTACCGCATCTTCTTCTCTTGGGATGGTAACGACTTGATTGTTCCATTCTGGTACTTTTCCTTGCACATTATATTCAATTGACCAAAATTCATTTGATCTTACCGGTTCACGTGCAAAATCACCGTATCTATCTGGCCAATCGAATACCGTTCGTGCGCCAGCTCCATGTACCCAATTGCCTTGTGTATGGCCATATATTGATGC
>Ga0066856_10001097_pt1 | contig 10525 bp, 8 predicted proteins | sample ETNtaG_5_FD_65605 | JGI IMG/M metagenome (GOLD analysis project Ga0066856, IMG submission 65605) | Marine microbial and viral communities from oxygen minimum zone, Eastern Pacific Ocean - ETNP201406SV205 | ecosystem: Environmental > Aquatic > Marine > Oceanic | place: Pacific Ocean: Eastern...
ATTCTTTCGCCCCAACGAACTACAGTCGACGACGACACTACGGAAAGACCATCGCGTTGAAAGAATACGTCGCCACCACCACCACCACCACCACCAGAGGCGAGCGTTTTCCGGAACTGGGCAAGCACTTGGTCATCTCGGAAGATGACGTGGAAAACGAACCCATTCCCAACTCGAAGAACAAAGTTTTAGTCAAAGTCAAAGCGTTCTCGGTGAATCCATTGGACTTGGAAGTCTCTCGAGGATATTTGGACAAGTTTCTTCGCTTGGGGAGGAAAGGGAACGATGTCGAAGGTGTTCGATTGGGAAAAGACTTTAGCGGCGAAGTCGTAAAAATAGGAGGAGGAGATGGAGAAAATACGACTGGTAAAGGAAGAAAGTTTAAGATTGGCGACGAGGTATTTGGAGCGATATCCGCGGCGGATTTCAAGAACGGGACGATGGCAGAGTATCTCCTCGTCGACCGGAAACAGTTGATGAAAAAACCGAAACGGTTGACGCACAAAGAGGCGTGCGCGATACCGTTTGCGGCATACACGGCGTACGCGTGCTTGAGAACGACCGGGTGCGTGGATAGAAAAGATCCGAAAAGGGTGTTAGTGTTTGGCGGTGGGAGTGCGGTTGGAGAGTGCGTGGCGAGAATAGCTTTAAGAAGTGGATTCGCAACGACCGTGGTTGCTACAGCCGGGAAAGCGAGCGAACAGATGTTGAAGGAGGAAGTTGGCGTCGATCGAGTGATTGGGTACGAGAAGAAGAAGAAAACGCGGGAGGAGAATAGTAATAGTATTAGTAGCAAGGAAATGAGCAGAGACGATACTGATAGCAGTAGTAGTAGTAGCAGCAACAACAACAACAACAACAACAACAACATGAGCGGCGGCAGCATCGATGACGGTCAGAATTTTAAGGCGAAAAACTCGCGGTTCGTGAACGACGCCGAACCTTCATTCGACGTCGCCATCGATACCGTGGGCACCTCAAAAACAAAATTCCAAGCCACGCAAGCATTGAAGAAAGGCACGGGAACGTACATCACCTTACACGGTGACATGGCGCAACTTGTCGGCGAATCCGGCGTTGTCCTCGGCGGCGCCCAAGCGTCTTTAGAGCTCTTGCGCGAGAAGACATTCGCTCGACTTCAATACGATATGGGCTACGATTGGGGGTATGCCAACACGAACGATTTCGATGCCACCAATCTGATAGAGTACCTCGTCGATAAAGGATTGTTATCCGTGAAAATTTATGACAACGACGAGGATACATTTCTCGGTTTGGAGAGTGTGGAGCGCGCGTTTAGAGCGTTGAGAGATCCATCGAAGAAGGGCAAAATCGTCGTCGAAATGCCTTAGGTCAGGGTATTCGTGGTAAAGCAGCTGCTGCGATTGGTACTAGTAATCAACGTGGGTTTGGAAACATACGTATGGATACATCCATAAATACTACGTAATTTTTTTGAGAAAATCTTTGTTTTTAGAAAAAGTAAAAAAATATAGAAGAATTCGATTGTGGTAGTACCTGGTAGACACTCCATTCTCCTTTCTCGTTACACACCACTCACTGCTACTCAAACAATGTTTGCTGCGGCACTGCAGCGGTGTCATCGGCTCACCTATACTACTTCTCATTCTTCTTACTCCTCGCGAAAGGAAAGGTTTCACGCCAGGCTCGTCGTCAAAGCGTCTTGTTCTTCAAAATCGAAACGAATTTCATATCTTTCATCCCCAAGAACAGAACATCGACGCATAAACGACAACAGATGTAGTAGCAACAATCATCACCAATTCAGAAGAATTAGTAGTAGAAAATCGAGCGTGGTGGTAAGGTCATCATCGAGTGGCGAAGAAGGCGATGGTAATGGTAGCGATGAAGAAAAAAATGAAAACGACGCGTCTTCTTCCAATAACAGCAGTGACGTTTCGATGTCCTTCGCAGAGGAGCTGAGAAAAAGAGGCATCAAAGAAGCCTCGGACATCAAAAGCAAAGAAACCAGTGGCAGCAACAACAATCCGTTTGGAAACGTAGTGAAAGCTGTGAAATCTCCGTTTGCATCGTCAGACGCGGCGCCGAAACCTCCCCCGAGGTTTGCTCAGCGAGATGGTGACAAAAGCGGGGCGAGCAAAGAAGAAGATGACCAGTTGAAAAGATCACGTCTGTTGAATAGCGAAGGATTGGAGGGTTTTCCAACGCGAGCGGGCGAACTTTTGAAACTTGCCGTAACGTCCACGGTGTCGTTTGCGCCTTTAATAGCGGTGATTTCAGTGATAACTATTGGCACGTGGTCCATCTTTGGCGCTGACTTTATTCACGGCGGTGTGAGCAGAGATTTTGGCGGTGGGGTCCCGAATTACGTAGCGCCGGAAACTCTTTTAGCCGAACCCACGGTCGATACGATGGTGCCGTTGAGATCTCCTATTGTCGTGGATGAGTATTGAAACTTCTTGTTTTATTAATAGTACTCTACACGCGAACGTACAAAAGTTTTTGTATAACAACCTACTTAAAAACTCTACGAGTATGTTCGCATCTTCTTCTAAGTTTCTTACTCTCTCCACCTAAACATTACAAAACGATGATGATAATAAACCGCGTTGCTTGTTATGTGTGTTAGTATAGCGAAGTTAAGCTAAAGTCAACCACAATACGTACACAATAGCAGATTTACTTCTCTTGTCGTCTCGGTGCTCTACGAGGCGGTTCTCTGATTCTTCTCGCCTCTCTGGATCGCACTCTCACAACTTTGCTGTGAATCGCAGCAGAGATGGAGTAGTGCACCTTTCTGTACATCTTCGGTAAAGTATACGTTTCGTACGCGCACGCTTCTTGGAGATCGCGAATGGCTGCAGATTCAACCATGTTTCTAACGATGAACCTCTTCACAGCTTTGTCTTTTGGCACTAACGCACCGCTAGATTCGCAAAAAACTCTCTTGACCTGTGTACGTGGGGATGAAAAAATATCGATAGAGTCAGTTTTACTCGCATTTATTGGATATAAAACGTCGCGTCGCTCGCGCACGTCCGCGCTTCCAAAACCCGTTCTCATTTTTTCCGTCTCGGGTTTCATTTTTCGCGCGAAAAAATGCAATGCGCAACGCATCCATTCACGCGACCGATGAAAACGATATCCGCGATCGATTCTGCGACAAAGAAGTATCGGTTCGTCGAAAAACGCACGTGTCCTCTGGCCCCGGAGGGTTTGTTTCTCCCGTTCGCTCGACGTTTCTTCGGCATGATGATTTTTCTTTGTGAGGGGAGGTGTTCTTTACGAGCACACCAAAACTAGGACTTAAAACTTGAAAAACGAAAACCCTAAATAACTGTGTTTTTTTTTTGCTTTGCATCAAAAAAGTACTTCATACGCGTGACGCGCGCATCGCACGCCCGGCAAAAGAAGAAGAAGAAGAAGAAGAAGAAGAAGAAGAAGAAGAAGAAGAGGAGGAGGAGGAAGAAGACCAACAACGCCGCCATATCCCGTACGCGCCCACGCCCACGCGCGTGCTGTAACGAGAAATGACATCCACTCAAGCAGAAGCGAAAATCGAAAACTATAAACAGTTACCTCTCTTCGGTGACGCCATGAGCGCGTTGATACCTCTGGAATGGCTGGACGTGTCCGACTACCGCCCAGTTCCGGATAATCAAGAGATGTTTAGCGATTTTAACTCAGAATCACCGTCGATGGTATGCGTGGAGATTGTTGAACGGGTCGGGGATAATGTGACGGGTGTCCAGTCGTCGTCGGTGAGAGAAGAGGACAATTTGGCAAAGTTTTATTTAGAGGATTTGAAAGAGTTGATGGACGCGACGACGCCGACGAGGACGACGAGTAATGCTAGCACTACGAAAGATTGGAGGTTCGAACTTTCGAATGGTAAAAAAGAAGAAGAATCGGAGCTACGCGCGATATTTGAAAACGGCCGCGCGTTGTACGTACGTGCCGTGGCAAAGGAGGCGGACGTCGCGAGGACAAAAGATACCACAGACAACGACGACGGCGACGACGACGACGAGATGAGAAAGAGGATGGAGGATTTATTGTTGACGCTGCCCGCAGAGGAAGGGGAAGAGGAGGAGAAGAAGAACAACGACAACGATAACGCGGATTACATAAAGAAGAAGTGCGAGTGGATCTCCTTCGCCGAGGAAAGAAACTGTCTCGTCCCTTCAAAGGACAAAGACGGTAACGACTCCACTCGTTCGGTCACGATATCCATGTACGCGCACAGACTGGAGAAAAAATACGAGACGGATATCCTCGTGAGTTTCGTCCGACCGACTCATTATAGCGGTGGTGTCGTTGACGAAACTGAGGAACACAACAATCCCGGAACTGTAGCCGCACAGACTCTTCAGATGTTGGACTGGAATCTTTTAGGATTCGATGAAGAAGACGAAGAAGAACACGACGACGACGACGACGACGACGACGACGATGAAGAATAGAGTCTCGAATAGTTTGTAGAATGTAGAAGAAGATAGAGAGGATCGTGAGTGTAGTCATCACATGGCAATATTGGTTTTAAGATTATTTCTTCATTTTCTTCTTCAGTTTTTTTGCTCGCTCGCTTCAATGTATAACTTGACGTCGTCGTCGTCGTCGTCGTCGTCGTCGTCGATGAGAGAATAAAGAAAGAAAGGCGATGTGGACGAGTCACGGTGGAAGCGCCGATAAGGAAAACGCATCGTCCTCTTCCACGTCCACGTCCTCGATGCACAACTTCCTCCATCAGTGTTCGACGATGAAACAGAAGTTCAACGACTTTTGCGTTTCCCGAGAAGACGAAGGATTGTTTTTCTTCGCGCGACCACTGAACGAGGTAGACGGAACGAAATCGTCAATAAAAGTGGACAGAGAAACTCGATTACTGCAGGAGTTGGAAATGTACAGAAGGAGCGGAGATATGAGAATGACGCGTCTCCGACGCCGCCGGAGAAACGGTGACGATGAAGAAGAAGACGAATGCGTTTTTCTGAATTCGTCGTTTTCTTCGTCTGCAGAGCGAAGAAGAAGAGAAAAAATGATCGCGTACCGAATGAAGATCTGGTCGACGATAGAAGGAAAAGAAGAAGGAGAAGGAGAGAAAAATGTAGTCTTGTTTGATAATTTGACGGAGGACAAGACGAAGAGTGGTAAAAAAGTAGCACTCGCGGCGCGCGTGGACGCGGATCCGAGCCGAACGAGCGACGGATTTCAGTTGAGAGGGGTGAGTTTGGCGCTCGCCGCCGAGGCGGAAAGAATTTTGACGACGAATCCAGTCTCGGACTTTGGTGACAATGACGTGCTGAAAATCGAGATGAGGTCGAACGTGGCTTTTAAACACATGTCGATGAACAAAAAGTGCGATACGTTTAAAGAGATTTTGAAGAGGGTGGACGCTAACGCAAAGTTGGTATGCGAAGTACGTTTAGTCGAAGCGTTTGAGATTATAGAGATTCACGAACTTTCCACGTACGAGAAAAACGGGGAAGACGACAAAGTAGGAGCATTAGCAGAAATAGAAATAGAAGAAGAGCGACGACCGAGATCTGCCGTTTTGAAGAGGGTCGTTGAACCGGGTGAAAGTTGGGAGACGCCTTCGGATTTTTCAGAAGTTATGCTGCGAATAAACGACATGACGTCAAAAAACAACGCACAAACGTTCACCTTGAAAAGACACGAGACTAAGAAAGATTCCTACGAAAGATTCCTAATGGCTCTGGTGAAAACGATGCGAAAGAAGGAGACGGCCGTTGCGTTCGTTCCAAAAGAACGCTTCCTTGATTTCGCGTTCCCGCAGCACGGAGAGGCGAGAAAAGTCGTCGATGCGATACGTAAAAATAACAGCATTGCTTACGATTACGAGGGTTACGTCGCGATTGAAGTGCATTTGATTGATTGGGTGAGCGCGAGAGATTGTTTCGGCGATGGAAAGGTCATTAAAACGGTTTTGAAAAAGAACGATCCATCGAAAAGTTTTCCGAACGATTCTCCCGTGCAAGATACGAAAGTGTACGTTTCCAATCTTTGCGCGAGCGCGAAAACCACAACTGAGAGTATCGAAGCACAAGAAATAATAGTAGGTAGCGTTGACAACAATCAAATTGGCGAAGATTTTTCGTTTCGATTAGCGTCAGGAGAGATGCCGCGCGCTTTAGAAACTGCGCTCCGAACCGCGTGCGTTGGCGAAACCATTCGCGTGACGGTAGATATGCGAGAGGAAGAGAGGACAGCATTTGCGCGCAAACAACGGAAACAAAGGATGCATTCGTACTTAGACTCGTACATAATGAGCGAGACATTGTCAGAAATTGTATCTCGTGATGACCAAAATCTGCTCGAAGCTGGGGGTGGATTTCGACTCGTGCAAGTTACGTTTGAATGTACTTTGACAGGCTTTGATAAGATCGTGAATTGGTATAGTGACGACGTCGCCATCTGTCTCAAAGACGGCGAAGATTTGAAAGCAGATGCAAACTTACTGTTTAAAAACGGTATGCTCGTCGAGGCATTGGAAAAGTACGAAAGCGTTACGCAAAAGTTGAATCAGCTAGCTTCGCGCACGTTGCTCGAAGAAGAAGAAGGAAAAAACGAATCTTGCATCGTCGCTTTGAGAAACAATGTGCTCTTAAACGCAGCCATAACGGCAAAGAAATTGAGAGATTTTACCGGTGCGAAGAAACATTTGGAGAAGATTCCTGAAGATAAGAGATCTTTCAAGGCTAAAATGTTGAAAGGATGCATCCTTGTCGACGAAAACGAATTCGATTTGGCGAAGGAAGCGTTTCGAGAGTTGTTAACGGAAGTCGCTGCAGAAGGAAAAGAAGGTGAAGAGACGAGAGGCGAAAAGAAGAAAGAAATAGAGAGAGAGCTCGCGCGTGTGAAGCAGTTCCAAAAGCGGGCGTTGGAGGAGATGCGAAATAAGTTTAGAGGTAAGCTGTAATTTAAAAATAATTTTACGTACGTAACTGAATATGTACACAAAAAATACACCTTGGAATACTTAATCTTCGTCCGAGTAATACACGGTTTGGTTCAACGCCTTCACTGGACTTCCCACGAACCCATCGTCTGTTCCCGCCGCGTACGTGACTCTTCTTCTCGCGCTTTTCTTCCTCTCGCTCGTCGAAGACGAACTCCCGTTGTTTTCGTTGTTCTTGTTCTTGTCGCCATTGTTCAACTTCATGATTCCATCTCTCTTATTGCTCGACGACTTGTTGTTTTCGTTTTCGTACGCGTACGAATTCCCGTATCCTCTGTCATCCGTGTAATACTTCGCCATCTGTATCTCCTTCGCGCCAAACCCGCACTTTTCGTAAAACTGCACGTTATCCGCCGAACAATCCAAAATCGTCTTGTAACACTTCACGTGGTTTCTCGATATAATCGACATCGCGTCGATCATAACCTTTCCTAACCCAGAATCTCTGAAGTTTTCGTCCACGACGACGTCTTCTACGTGTCCAGACAAACCTAGATTTCGTCCGAATTTTCGTTCCACCACTAACGTCGCCGTCGCGATAATCTTCGTTTTCGCGTCGTTTTCCAACACGTAACAAAACTCCGGTCCGTCTCTCATTTGGTGCCATCTTTTCACGAACTTTTTCTTGTTCATTTTCGGCGCCACGGTCAATTGTTTCAACAGATCCACGAAGCCTTTGTCGTAATCCGTCGGTTCTAACCGTCGAATGGATTTTTTCTTCCCGAACTTATCCGTCACGCCGATTTGTTTTGGAGGGAGATCGTACCCGCGGTTGACCGTTTTCGTTATAAATCTGAGCGCCATCGCGCTCAGAAAACCAAGCGCGAACGGAAGTTGCGCCTCATCGAAAAGAAAAGGCGCGCCACCGAGAACTTGTATTCGCAGCGCGCCGTTGTTCGTGTTGTTGTTCGATCGTCGTCGTCGACCGGGCATTCCTTCCGACGGGGGCGGGTACAGCCCAGAAGAATTAGAAGCGTTCGACATTTTGGTTTAAGGTGGTGCTCGTCGTCGTCGTCGTCGTCCCAAAGACGCCCTTTAACAACACATTTCTGGGGGTGCACGAAAAGATTTTTTGATTTTTTTCGCTCTCGTCCATGTCCATCGTCGTCCCGTCCGTTCGTTCTTCTTTTCTTTTCTTTTTTTTTCTTTTGTGTTGTGGGTCGATCGATCGACGCATTTATTATTCTTTGTTTTCGTCTCAGAAGAATTTTTTTGCACAAGCGGGGACAAGAAAAAAATACGAGAGGGTCGGAATAATAAAAAAAGCGACCGACATTACTACATACTACATACTACACACACACGCATCCTCATCCTCATCCTCATCCTCATCCTCATCATCAAATTGGTGTGCAACGATGATGACGCGAGAGGAGGAGGAGGACGACGACGACGAGGAAATTTTGAGTGAAAGGAAGAAGAAGATGATGATGAAGAAGAAGAGCGCGTGAGAAAGAGACAAATCATGTCGTATTCGTTCGGTTTTGGAGTGACGGCGGAGGACGTCGCGATGCTCAGAGATGCGTCGAGAGCGAGAAAGAAGAATGCGACGACGGCGACAGAAGGAGGAGACGAAGAGCGAGAAGAAGAAGAAGAAGAAGAGAGAGAAGAAGAAGAAAAAAGAGAAGGAGGCGAACGGCAACCACGACAATCTGTTTTAAAGCTTTCTTCGGCCACCAAACACATATTTTCCATCGGATGGCCGACGTGTTTACAAAATGTCTCCGCAGCTATCGCCTCTTTATTCGCAGTTAGCCTGATTTCGCACCACGAAAACACGACGTGTGTGGCAGCGTATGGGTTAGGAACGAGTTTGTGTTCGGTCACCGGGCATTGCGTTTTATGGGGCATTGGTGGTGCGTTGGATACGTTATCGAGCCAATCGTATGGGATGAAGAAACGAAGACGGGTAGGGGAGTTGCTTTGGAGAGCGGTGGCGATATTGGTGTGCACGTGTTGGTTACCGGCTCTGATTATTTGGTCCTTCGTGGAGGAGATCTTATCCGCGATGAAGTTTCCAAAGGACGTTGCAAAGTTAGTGGAAGTGTACGCGATGACTTACGCGCCTGGATTGTTGGCGCAGTGTTTCTCGTGCGCGTGTTTGAAAACATTGTTAGCATGTAAGAAATCGAACACGGTGGCGAAGATTAGCATAGTGAGTAGTCCCATGACGATGGTATTAACGTACGTGTGCATTGCGAAAATGAGGTTGGGTTTCGTCGGCGCACCGTTGGCACTAACTTTAGTCGACGTCTTCAAAGCGTGCTGTTATTGTCTCTCGACGTTTGCGTTGGATGAAGATGTGAAGAAGTGTTTTGTTCATCATCATCATCGCAACGAAAGTAGGAATAGAAGCAATCGTAGTAGTACCGTCGCGCAGTTTGGAAAAGCCGCCTTCTCGAAATGGACGACGTTTTTCAAGATTGCTCTTCCAAATCTGGTTTTATCTATATTCGAATGGTGGGCGTGGGACCTCATGAATCTCTTGACTGGACAACTCCCAAACGCGAAAGACGCTTTGGCGGCGCAAACGATCCAGACGAATTCCATGATTGTCGTGTATAACATCGCCGGATGCGTCCAGCGTGGGGCATCGAGTTGCGTAGGAAACGCGTTAGGGGCAAAAAAAGCGAAAGAGGCGAAAATGTATGCCACGGCTTCGTTAATAAGCGCCTTTTTAGGAACGCTTTTGATTTCCGCGCTGTATTATATGTTCGGTTTTGAGTGCATGAATTTTCTCTATTCGAACGACCGCGATCCTTCCACGCGCACAATCTTGGACGATTACGTCAAACCTTTGACGAATTTAGTCTCTTTGTTTATGTTGTTGGATGGTGTTCAATTAGGTTTGACGGGGGTCGTTACTGGTGCTGGGTTTCAGTCGAAAACGATGCCGGCTTTGTTCGTTTCGTATTGGATGCTCGCGCTTCCCGTCGGCGTGTTTTTGGCGTTCAAACGAAAAATGTCTCTGATGGGATTATGGATCGGGATGTCGCTCGGCGTTTTCTTGCACACGATTTGGGTGCTTTTCGTCGTGTTTGGAGGCGAAATATTCAAAAACTCGAAATGGACTATAGATTGGGTCGAGGCAGTTTTGCGAGCCGAGCTCGCGGTTGCGCGAGATGACGAAAAAGACGCTTCCACCACGGTTGACGAGGAGGAGGAGGAGGAGGAGGAAGGGGATGGAGAAACAGAAGAAGAAGAAGAAAAAGAAGTAGGAGACGTGGAAGAAGCTCTTCTGCGTCGTAGCAGTAGTTTGTAAAGCAAAAAATCAGTAGAAGTAATGCTTTTTCAAGACCAGTTCAAAAAGAGTTTCAATCAAATCTTAAATGGTCGAATGGTCAATATAAATATAGATTTCTTCATCAATTTCTCCGTTTAAAAATGCATGAGCTATATCAATAAAAAAATGGCCGATGCCGGTAATCGAAACCGGGGCCTCACCCACCCTAAGGGTGAATCATACCACTAGACCACATCAGCTTGCTTTCTCAAAGAGAATGAATGCAGGAAGAAAGCTTTACACCACATCAGCTGCTTTCTCAAAGAGAATGAAGGAAGAAA
>Ga0066856_10001098_pt1 | contig 10508 bp, 7 predicted proteins | sample ETNtaG_5_FD_65605 | JGI IMG/M metagenome (GOLD analysis project Ga0066856, IMG submission 65605) | Marine microbial and viral communities from oxygen minimum zone, Eastern Pacific Ocean - ETNP201406SV205 | ecosystem: Environmental > Aquatic > Marine > Oceanic | place: Pacific Ocean: Eastern...
ATTTCAAGTTTTTCTCCGTCTATATCTTCTACAACTGTAGTAGTAGAAGTAGTAGTTGTTGATGATGATGATGTTTTCGTTGCTGCTGCTGCGTTGTTCGTGTTGCTCCTGTTTTTGTTTTCTCCTGTGAGGTCACCGTCCTCCAAAATTGATACCGTCGTCGATTCTCTTCCATTTAAAACGCCGCGACACCCCATCCCTCGCCTTCCGTTCGAAAACGCGAAAGCGGGACGCGTCGTTCGGGATGACGTCGACGTCTTCATCGCTCTTTTCAGTGCAGTCGCGCTCGCCGGCGTGGGGGTACTCGTCGCATAAATTCTCATTCGCCTTTTTTCTTCTTTCTTTTTTGCGTTTTTAGTCTGACTGTCGTCTCAATTTATACAGTGGTGAGGACTTTGTTTAAAGGAGGTAAAAATGGGTAGCACGCGATAGAAGCGTGTGTTCCTTTCGTGATAAAGGGAAGGGATTGGCAGGATGCAGGAGGAATATTGAAAATACGACAAAAAAATATCAAAAAAATCGGAGTCACCGGGGGTCCAAATAAAAATATAGAACAAAAATTGATTGTCGCACAAAATTAAAATTGATTGTCGCACCATCCTCCTTCCTCACACTTCCTCGTCGCTCTAACGCGTTGCGGTACTCCACCGCGAGCACGATCAAAAGCACACGCGCACGCGAGGACACGCGCGCACACACAGGCGGTGAAGCGTATCGTGGTGCTCTGGACGAGAAGAAGTGATTTTTTTTTTTCAATCAATTTACGTAGTTTTATTACGTAACGTGTGGCTCAATCAGACTCAGCCTCCGTACGGAATTTGAAGGGATCAGGGCAAAGAAATCCTTGAACGCACGGAAGGCGTTGGAATATCATATCATAATTCAAAACATTAAACACAGCCGGAAGAAAAGAGAAAAACATGGCCGATAACCGGGAGCGATCATCGCCAACCTCTGGGGAAGGCCAACAGAACAACACCAACAACGCCCAAAGAAGAGAGAATGAATTTTTCAGTGAATTTGAAGACGCTAATAGATATTCCGTCCACGAAGTCATCGGAAAAGGCTCATATGGGGTCGTCTGCTCAGCCACCGATACGAAAACTGACACGAAAGTCGCGGTGAAGAAAATAACCGATATATTCGAGCACGTGAGCGATGCCACGCGAATTTTACGAGAGGTTAAATTATTGAGAGCGCTGAAACATCCAGACGTGGTGGAGATTTTACACATTTTATTACCATGTAATCCTCGAGAGTTTAAAGATGTCTACGTGGTTTTTGAGCTATTGGATACGGATCTACATCAAGTGATCAAAGCGAACGATGACTTGACGCAAGATCACCATCAGTTTTTCTTGTATCAACTGTTGCGAGGTTTGAAATACATTCACACGGCGAACGTGTACCATCGAGATTTGAAACCTAAAAATATTTTAGCCAACGCGGATTGCAAGCTGAAGATTTGTGATTTTGGTTTAGCCAGGCCGAGTTTCCACGATCAAGGGCCGACAACGGTGTTTTGGACCGATTACGTGGCGACACGCTGGTACCGAGCGCCAGAATTGTGCGGCAGTTTTTTTACCAAGTACACGCCGGCGATTGATATTTGGTCGATTGGGTGTATTTTCGCGGAAATTCTGAACGGAAAACCAATCTTTCCTGGGAAGAACGTCGTCAATCAGTTGGAAATTATCACTGATATTCTTGGGACGCCGACGTTGGAGCAGATAGCGAAAGTTAGGAACGAAAAAGCGAGAAGATTTTTAGGAACAATGAGAGTAAAACCAAAAGCGATTTTGAAAGATAAATTCCCGAAAGCTTCAGAGAAGGCGCTGAAAATGCTGTCTAGATTGTTAGCTTTTGATCCGGACGAGCGACCGAACGCGACGGAGGCTTTGCAAGACCCGTATTTCGACGGTTTAGCCGATCCTAGCAGAGAGCCAACGGCGAGGCCAGTGAAGGTGGAAGATTTCGAGTTTGAAAAGAGAAAGCTTGGGAAAGAGGAAGTGAGGAGGCTGTTGTACGAAGAGATTTTGGAGTATCACCCGCAAGCGAAGAGGGAGTTTGAAGGCGCGGAACTTGGGTCGAGTTATCGATCGGGTGAAGGAGACCAATTTGGCGCGCAGTTCGCTGCCGCGCAAATACAGGAGGACATGGCGGCGAGGAGTAAGAGTGCTATTGGACGAAAATCACAAAGTTTACCTCGCCAGAAGATGAACGCATATGTTAAAAACGCAGAAGAAGAATACGGTGACAGAGTGCGCCGCCAAGCTGCAGAGCAGGCATACAGAGAGAAAGTGAACTCAGAATCATTTAGCGAAGGTCGATCGAATGGTTCGCCTTCAATCCAAGATGATATTTCTTTTGAAAAGGAGAAGTTATCCTCGGCAAAGATTGCATATTCTATGACGCAGTCAGAGATGGATGAAATGATTGATGTCGTAGAAACAATGAGTTTAGATGACGCAGATGTAGAGGAATTAGAACGCAACGCGAGACAAATGTTAGAAAATCGATGACGATTGGTGTATGGAACCACTCACGATTTTTGTATTTAATAAATAAGATTCTATGTATATGTATACGGCAACATGCTATTACCTCCTCACGTATTTAGCTCACCGCGCAACTGCTACTCTTATGTTTTCTACTATTAGTATTATTTTTGCTAGAATAGCATCTATGTGCTAGTTTCGCAGCGCGATGAGGGAAGGTTTGATGACACTTATCGCAAGTCGATGGAAGTGTACTGAGTGAAGGTGATGACACTCCATTCGTCTTCTCCTTTTTCTTCGATCCGTGTAACATGAACAACCCCGCACTATTGCTTGTCTTTTGCTTCCCTAAAGGCTGATATCGACTTCGTCGAATCTCTTCGCACTTATGTTCCATATGTCGGTGCTTCAAACATAAAACTGTCTTGCACTTGACGCATTCGAACTGATTGCTCGAAAACAATTTCTCTTTACATCCCTCGATCGGGCATTTTAACTTTTCCTTCTTCACGCACTCGTTGTGATTGTTCATATGTTTTTCCATGGTGATGTTAATATCTTCGTTTAGGACGTACACGACCGATCGTTCGCATATTGGACACAGCTCAGATTTTCTATTCAATGAAGGCACCCTCGTTGTCTCAGTGCAGGAGTGTTCGAGTTTGTGCTCTTCGCAGAAATACGACAGGCAGTGGGAGCACTGATGAGGTAAGAAATCTAAGCGGTTGCACGATGGCAGCGCACAATTCCTACCGAGGTGCGGGAGCTCCATCTATTATATTTATATGTGTGACTGTTGAGCGTGTGCTTTAAAAATGTCGCATCGATTAAAAATCGTCTGTGAATAATGGTAAAAATTACAATGTTTCCTTGATACAGGAAGCTCTCTTTCTCTTTCTCTCTTTCTTTCTCTTTCTCTCTTTCTTTCTCTCTCTTCAAATTCGTAGTGTATCAGTTCTTTTCTTTCTTTTCTTTCTTATCCTTCTTCTTCTTCTCCTTTCCTTCCTTTCCTTCTTTCGCTTTCTTCTCTTTCTTTTGTTTCTTTCCGCCGCCGCCGCCGTTGTCGTCTGAGGAACTCTTTCTCTTCTTATTGGCTGCACTACCTCCCATGGCTTCGACAACTTCTTGCATCACCGCCACGTTACGTCTTGGTGCAGTACCTTTGTCGTAAAATTCTAAGCGCTCTTCCACTTGCTCTTTCAATTTTTCTCCGAACAAGGAAGTTTGTATGTCCGCAAAACAATCGATTCGTGAGGCGATGGAACACTTGTTGGCGAGGTATCTCGAGATGCGACCTTTGTTTCTCGAGGAGGCTTTACCAATAAATGGCGAGTGGAAAATTAATCCGTACTTTGGCGTGTTACCTTTAGTCTTCAACGCTCTGAACAGGGCTTTCTCGGCACCTAAAATTTGAACCGTCGACGCCGGGTATTTTGCCAAGTTTGTCAACGAACCGGCGTGCGAAATCAAACGCGCGCCAACAAAATCGCCGATGAGTGCTTGTAAGTTTGGTGCAATCTGTGTGGATGAAAAACAGATAAGAACGTCAGCGTGATGAAGAATGTGCTCGAAATGATGAACAAAAAGAGAAAGAGATTTCGTTCGTTGTGTTGTTTTGTTGCTGCGTGTAATATGACTCAGAGTGGTGCATGAATTGTAGCATCAAAGAATTCAGATCAGGTCTGTGATAGGTGTCTCAAATCATCAACGCCATATTTCACGTACCACCAACACCGAAACAAGTCATATGGAAGAGAGAGAGAGAGAGAGAAAAAAAAAAGAAAACAACAACAACAACGAAACGTACCGCTTGCATCTTTTCGTTCAAATAGTTGTGTAAGTTCGTTCTGTATTCCGCCAACTTGATGACGCGCTTCGCGAAAGACTCGATGTTCATCATGTCCACTGGAGAAATGTCTTGCCCCATACTCGCTTTTGCGGCCTCGATAACCTCCTTTGCTTTGTCTTCATCTCCAGTAATTTCCGCTAACGCCGCCAGGTGCCCGTCCGAAAGCGTCGCTTTATCCTTAATCGCCAAAGCGCATCGACAGTACATGTAATTGTCCGCAATGATCTTAACCAATTCGGGAAAGTGCCACCCATACCACTCTCTCACGCGCATAACAAAAGTGTTGATATCTTTGTCTAAAGTGTCGATCAACGCGATCGCTTGGATAATCATGTTGTCAGAACGGTTGACGTTAAACTTCACTTTCGCTCTCGAATACGAGTGCGCCAAACCCAACTGTGCTTTTTCGTAGTCGCCCTCTTTCAAGCCTTTAATGAATTTCCCAAAGTGTATCCTCACGCCTCTCGTCAGCTCGTTGATGGGGTCGTTGCACACGCACGGGATTTTCATCGCGTCTACAATCGAGTTCCCGAGTTTAGAATCTAAAACTCCCAAAGTAAACTTTGCTTTTTTCTCGTCTTTAATTCTTGGCAAGTTTTGCTCCAAAAAGTTCTGCAACAAATCGGTGCAAACGCCCTCGGAGATGGCGTTGATTTGTTCCAAAGCGTCTTTCGCCGATTTAAACGGCTTGAACGATTGCAACGTGCACACTTTGCCGAATCGATCTAGATTACTGTTAAGTCATAACGAAAGAAAACGAATGAGCGTGAGTTTCAAGAAGAGAGAGGGAGAGAGAGAAAGAGAGAAAGAGGGAAAATTTGCCCTCTCTCATCGAACGCATTTTGGTGGCGGCCGAGAATGCAATATAGAGAAGGAAAAAGAAGAAAACGCGTGCAATAAAACGTACTTGACGGTTTCTGCCACGGCTTGCGGCGTATCTCCGACCCAATCCATATCTTTAGCCTCGAACAAGGCGTATCCCGACGCGCTCTCGTAGAGCAAAAACGTTGCCATTTTTGTAAATCACTTTTCGAGGGAAAATTGGTCTCTCTCTCTCTCCTTTTGACGTTCTCGTTACAGAATTGAAATGCGACTCGAGGGGCGGCGTGTCTTTCGTCCGTGGCGACGAGTTCAACGCGAAAGCTCTTTATCCACTTTCGACCGAAATTCACTTCCAACCCGTTTCTTGTGGTCGGAAAATGTATCGAACGGATTCGTTCGTTCGACGATGCGATCGCGGGACCAAGAGAGCGCAACAGAAAGAGTGAGGTGTTTTCGACGGGGGCGTGCGTAATTCAAGAGAAGACGTCGCCGCCTTGTCTTTTCTTCTGTCTTTTTGCCCTCTTTTTTGCGCTTTTTTTTTGGTTCTTCTTCAAAAAAATTCATCTTTTTTTTGTTTCTTCTCTCGAAGAGTAAAACGAAAGGTGCGAGAAAAGGTCCCTCCCTCCTCCTTCCTCCTTCCTCCTTCCTCTTCCTTCCTCCCTCGATGGTAAAAATTCACGCGGAATACGTCTCCGGTGGATGCAATCATTCCGCACACGCGTTAGACGCGGATTATTCTCAGGACGTGATCGTGTGCGCATCATACAAGAACGTTTTCGAGTTGGAAATTTATGCCAAGAAAAACGGCTGCGCACAAAGGACGACAGTTTTTGGCGAAGAAGAAGAAAGCGATGTAGAAACGCAGGAGCAACGAAAACATCAGACGCCGGTGACGTGCGTGAAGATTGTTGAGAAGAACACGCTGGATCATGGTGAGAATAAAAGCACGATTGTGCTGTCTGCGGACACGAGCGGGACAGTTATCGCATGGACGCTCGAGCAATCACGAGAAGACAAAAAAAGAAAATGGACGCAAAAAGCTAACTGTATGCACTTGTTCGGTCCTATCACGCAGATTGCCGCGAAACGCGAAACGAGCGAGTCTGTTATCGTTGCTACGGTTGCTTCTGATGATCACTTGCGCTTATGGAGTTTGAATATCAAAAACTGGACGATGGTACAAGTCAACGAGAAGGCGTTTCCTTCGCAACATCGACCGATGTGCGTGGACATTTCCGATTGCGTTTCTACTTCGCCTTCTTCACCGTCGTCGAGTAGGTTTGTCGCAGTTGGGTGTGCGGACGGTACCACGCGCGTTTATGCTCTAGATACGAAAGCGTTTACGGATTTCGAATTTATAGCGGAATTGGTTGGTCACGAGGATTGGGTTAGGGATACAAAGTTTCAATCTTTGACGACGAGTGATGATACTACGAGCTTATTTTTAGCCACGTGCAGCCAGGATAAAAACGCGAGAGTTTGGGAAATTATCGCGAGAAACAATAAGAGAGGAGAAAGTGAAACGAATAAGCGTTTGCCATTTGAAACTTTAGCGGCACCGCCACGACCGCCTTCAGAAGTTTTGAAAGGCGCCCGCGTGGACATCCAGTTGGAAGCATTACTTTGCGGTCATGAAGATTGGGTCTTCACATGCGCGTGGCGACCATCAACGAGCGATGATAATTCCACCTCGTCTTCTCGGTGTCATCAACTTTTGACGGCATCGGCAGATCGTTCGGTTAACTTATGGTCTCCGTCGATGGACGGCGAGGCGGATAGTACTGGAACATCACTTTGGTTTTCGTTAGCATCGCTCGGCGAAGCTGGCGATAACTGTCTTGGGTATCGAGGTGCTTCGTTTTACGGTAGAAACTGTTTTATCGCGCACTCGCAATCTGGCGCGCTACACGCGTGGGAATTTATGGAAGAGTTACAGGCATGGGAATCGCTTTCAGTGAACTCTGGGCACACGGATAAAATTCGAGCGTTGGCTTGGGATAACGACGGGAAATATTTCTTGACGGGATCGGATGATCACACGACGAGATTGATTGGATATTGGAACACAGGGGAATGCGACAACACAAATGCAATTCGAACACCGAAAGGATGGCGAGAGATTGCTCGACCGCAGACGCATGGACACGCAATATCGTGTTTAGCAGTCGTGCCTCCATCGAAGAATAGAGAGTCTGGAAAGACTAATAGTAATAGTAGTCAAAATAAAATACTTAGTAACAGTAGTCAATCCTTTATTTCGGGTTCGAGCGAGAAAGCTTTGCGTGCGTTTCGAGCGCCTCGCGTATTCTGGGAACGAATGAAGGTCGGAAACATGAACGTGGACAACGTGAACGCTTTGATTCTTTCTGGTCAAGGCGCCGCCGAAGCTTCCGCGCTTGGCTTATCGAATAAAGGGGTACACAATAACAATAACGAAAATGTAGATGTAAACTTAGAGTTACTCGAAGAAGAGCTATCGAAAGCAAGTTTAGATGCAAAACACGGCGGTGCGATTGTTGAAGAATACTTGGTGACAAACACGTTGTGGCCGGAAACGTCGAAATTGTACGGCCACGGCGACGACGTTTTCTCTGTCGCTGCGCACCCGAGTGGAAAATTGTTAGCGTCGGCTGCGAAAGGAACGAAAGAGGCGACGGCTGAGATTTTACTCTGGGAGCACAACGAAACGCATAACGATTGGCGGATGGTGGAATCGCTGTTAGGACCGACGCTCACGGCGGTTGCTTTGGAATTTTCAAACGACGGGGAGACGCTAATTGTCGCTTCAAGAGATCGGCACGCGTGTATATTCACTCGAACTCTCGACGATACTACTGATTTATCTGAGGGATGGATCTTAACCAATCGGTTTAAAGCGCACGCGCGGGAAATGTATGATTTGACATTTCTAAACGACAACCTCTTCATCACCGTTGGCCGCGACAAGAAAGCAAACGTGTGGCGAATAAACGCGTCGTCAGAAGGGGAAATGAGACCAGTTTGGTCGTCTGAGTCTGTGTGTTCATCGGCACCGACGTGCGTGAGTGTTTTGAATAGCTCAACCTTCGCCACTGGACACGAAAACGGTTCGATTAAAATCTGGACAAAAACGAAAGAAGATGACGCGAAGTGGAGCGTCGTTGGTGATATCCCAAACGCTCACTGTGCAGAGGTAACAAAAGTAGCTTTCAAACCTGCTAAGTGTGCAGGAGAATCAGAGAATATTTTAGCCACGTGTGGTGCCGATCACGTCACGAGAGTGTTTCGCATAGAATTATAGAAAAACTATACGGCTTTTTTTTGCTACAAATCATTCAACGAACACCTCAAAAATTATGTTCCGTCCGCCTTCTCAAACTCGAGGATACCGAGAAGTTCTACGCATACTTCGCTCGGGTGATATTCGAAGGTCATCCAATCGCAATACATCCTCCTCCTCTTGGTCGTCGTCGTCGTCGTCTTTCTCATCCAAAAGCCAATCGTATTCCTCAAGTTCTTCCTCGACGAGTTCTGATTTCTCCTCCGGTTTCCATCGCTACTTTGGTTTCGGTTTATCCGTGTTAACCTTATACGCGTTCAATTTAGCCGTCGACGATTTGATTTTATACGAAAAAGCGAAAGCAGTCGCCATGCCGAAGTTGAAAAAGAGCAAGAGAGTGTCGAACATTGTATCCAGCAAAGACAAGAAAGAAGAAGACGTTCGTTTAGAGGCTGATTTTTGGTACAACGGCTCGTGTAACAAACGAGGCGAGAACGTGCGAGTAATTGCATTCATAGTGGATGGGGACAAGGCAAGTTGTGACGTCAAAGTGACGATGATGCGGAAATTTGAACGCAAAGGACGACTTAATGAGAAAGAGGAGGAGGAGGAAGGTACCACTGGTAACGAGAACGACGCGCGCGCGCCTCGGGCGAAACCGTACCAATCCGCGTGGTTGCGTTCGCCTCTGAAATATCTGCCAGAGTCCGTGAAGAACTCGATAGCAATGGACCAAATATGGGAGATTGTCGAGGTGAGTGCTACATTACCGAACGAACAAGGTATGGGCGTGCCTGGACAGGTTGATTTGCTCAAGAAAGAGAAGCAGTGGAAACACGGTAGTAGTAAGAAGAATTAACGTAGGTAGCACGCGTAGATAGCTGAATTTTAGTTTAAATGCTATGTACAGTTTTTATATATTTATATCGACATGCTAATGGTGTGTACTTTCTGGGCGGTGCTCTATTTTCATTCAACCATTTTGTATCTATAGTCGCGATTGTGTTGAATCCATCCGCTCATGCGATGGTAAAAAGCCACCGCTTGCGGAATAACAATCATCCCAGCCGAGACGTACCAATACTCCGCCTGGGCCACAAAAGTCTTCTTCACTTCGCAATAAATCATGTTCATCAGCAAAACTATCGACGTCGCTAAAATCAATAGTCTTTGCATTAAAGGAGGACCCGTGATGCCTGGAATACCCGTCAACGACTTTTGGAAAATCATTGAATAAAACACTCCAATCGCTAAACTCGTCATTGGAGGCACTAACGCATACACGGCGTTGTATTTCATCTGCAACAACAAAGTCGCTCCACCCAACGACCAATACAACATGCCAATATCGAAGTACCCGCTAGAAATATACGCGGCAAACAGTGCGTATTCTTTCGCCTCTCTCACTCTATTCAATTCCGACAACGCTGGACTCTCTTGAAAATTTTCCTTCCACGCGTATTTACATCGCCACATGTAAATCAAACCAATCAACAAGAACACGCTCGGCGCTAATATTAAAACATCTACGAACGGGGATTCATCTTTGCTCATCGTTTGAACTTTCGGGGTTTTTCTATTCTTAAACGCGTCCAGTAAACTTGGCGTCGATCCTAAATCGTCGTCCTCGTAATCTGGGTCGACGATGTTATCGTCCCACTCCGTGTCGTCGTCGTCGTTTGTTGTTGTTGTTGTTGTTGTTGTTTGCACAGGCGGCGGGTTCATTTTCTTCTCAAAATTTTCCTTGGCAACTTTTTGTACGTGTTTATCGAACGCGGACGTGTCCGGCACTTTGGTGGCCCAGGAGAACGGTCTCGGATGGTTCAACTCGTAGTTTTCTCTGACTTCTTTCTTCGTCGGTGAAAGTTTTTCTCTCGGAGAGGAGAGCGCGTTCTTTCTCGCGTCGACGCCAGAGAACAGCGCGCACAGAGCGACGACGACGATGGCCATCATCATTCGTGCGACGACGATGGCCGCGGATTTTGGGGAAGAAAAATGACGACGATTGTTTTGTTGCGTCGTCGTCCTCCTCCTCCTCGTCGTCGTCTTTGTGATCTTCCTTCCCCCATCGAGAGGACGA
>Ga0066856_10001102_pt1 | contig 10494 bp, 4 predicted proteins | sample ETNtaG_5_FD_65605 | JGI IMG/M metagenome (GOLD analysis project Ga0066856, IMG submission 65605) | Marine microbial and viral communities from oxygen minimum zone, Eastern Pacific Ocean - ETNP201406SV205 | ecosystem: Environmental > Aquatic > Marine > Oceanic | place: Pacific Ocean: Eastern...
AATTGTAATTAGTTATACTGTTATATTACAATTAGTTTCTCGTTCTAGGAATTTAGATATAGCTATAGTGGATACTATGTTAGAAGCTAGGGAAGTAATATCTTCATTTGACGAAATTATTAGCAAAATGTCATCTAAAGAAGATTGGTGGAAAGATGAGGAATAGAATCTGATATTCCAAATTAGATGGTGGACGCTGGGGTGTTAATCTATATTGTTACAATAAAATAATAACTTCTTCAATATCCGAGTAATATAATGAGTGTTGGCAGATTAACAATTTATTGTGATGCCAAGCACGAAGGTTTGTGGTTTCGAGACCTTTCTCCACTATTGTCTAATGCTAAATTCGAAATAATCCGAGGTCGTGGTAAAAATATCGATATCATTGATAGTTTGATTTTTTACGATCGTCCTGACATCATATTGCTAAATAATGGAGAACCGGTAATGGTTCTCGAGAAGACTTCAGAAGTTCCATCAGGACACAACATAGGTCAGAGACTAGGGAGGATGGTTCGTTCACTTGAATACGAGGTACCCGCGATAATGTTCATGCCTTTCGATTCTATGAAACACGGTAAACACAGCAGCCTTTGCAACCTGAATGCCCGAGTTTTGGACGGTTACCTAAAGATGTGGGACATTCATTCAACCCCGGCAATAGCTGTTAACTGGCCGTCCGACTCGGAGTGGGAGCTGATAACAGATGGTAGCGAAGATGACGAAATATCTGCATTGGTCCATGATTTCATTCAGAGTGGCTTTGATTGGGACTGCAACGAGTTCCGCAACCAAAGGTCCCACATGGCCAAGGAATTCAATCGGAGAGTAGCCATTCACGGCCCTTATGGAAGACCTCCCCCGAGTATCAAAATAGTTTCAACAGCCGTTTTGGAGGATTTGATCAGGGTCCGCAGCGGAGGTAGGCAGGAGATTCCAGCGGAGTGGAGACTTAGGGAGGAAACGGTGATCTACAAAATGGGGATGACAGAGGAGAAGTGCAAGAGGCAGGACCCCTACACGGGGATGCAGTTCCTTTACGACTACCAGCACTGTCGGACGGGGGTGGATCCAGGGGAAAAGCACAGGAACCTTATTCTCGACTTCCCGAAGGTATCGGTGAGGCGTTGGAAGGAGGCGAATCCGAACAACCCCGCTACGAAGTCGGTGCTCTGGTACGCTACTGCAAACGGTTTCCTCCTTCGGGATGGGGTTATCGAGGTGAGAAGCTGACGGACGAGGGTGAAATCTGGTACTTCACAACTGAACGCCTCAACCGAGGTCAATTTCGTGTCATCGGTGGAGAGCCTCCAGGTGGTTCGAGCAAGTACCCGCGAATCGAAGCACGACACCCAGAAAACACCCGCAAAGGTTCTGCAGGCTCCATGAAGCACGACATCTACATCCTCTACGACGGCAGGATCCTTCTCTGTGAAGCGAAGGACCACCCCAACAAAACAACCGATGATGTTGACCGCCTGAAAGATGCTGTTGACTCGGATCTTTGGGCTGGTGCACTTTGGGACGCCATGGACCAACGTGGACTCATCAACAAGTGGGACTTGCCACAACGATCGGAGTTCATCGCAGAACGACACGACCTCCTTCGAAAAGCACTAGTCATTCCACAAGGGACTGATTTTGAGCCCCCTGAAGATTTTGTCCTCATCGAGACTGATGAGGACCAGACAACCGTTTATGCTGGCGACGATTTTCCAGACGACGACATGCTGGATGCTCTCGAAGACCACATGGAAGAATACGGGAGAATGACTTCGTTCCGCTAACTCTGAGATGTAAACTCCGTTCCAGGCGGCGGAGAAATTGCCAACACTTGTTCAGCAACTGCCTTCGCCAGCAACGGCGGCACAGCCTGGCCGGTCTGGACGCGCCCCATTACGGTCCCTCCCTCGAAGACGAAGTCGTCAGGGAACGACATCAAGCGCGCTCGTTCTCGAACGGTGAGTCCTCGCGCATCCAACGGATGGCCGAGTTGGAACTGGGGCCGAATGCCACCTGACACCAACGTTGGACTGGGTTGTTGCATATGCAGCCGAATCCGTTGCCTGAACTTCGGATACATCGGCTCACCTTGCTTTGTTCGTCCAATTCGGTCGCTGGTGTCTTGGGTTCCTTTGCTGGCCTCGTGGTTCGTGAAGGTCCGCTTTTTCCCTCGCATGAGTTGAGAGAATCTACTCGCTTCAGCCGCCGGAATTGCGTATTTGTTCGAGGAGGTACCGCGTTCTAACCGAGGTAGATCACTCAGGGCATCACCAACCGTGACATAGGCTGGCTTGGTTTCAAACAGCCGTTGTTGGCCAATATCTTGTTTCATGTGTGTGGGTTCCGGCCACGCGAATCGATACTCTAACGAACCCTTGGCCTTGTGTCCAATGAAAATCAATCGCCGCCGTGTTTGGGGTACACCATAGTCTGCAGAATTCAGCAACTTACTTTCTACAATGTAGCCTTCTCCAGCCTCAGACATCGCACGGGTGATATCTCGAACAAACTGACCACCCTTCGTTGAACGCATTCCAGAGACGTTTTCGAGCAAAATCACATCGGGGTTGAGCATCTCTACAAAACGAACAAATTCCTTGAATAGGAAGTTGCGTTTATCGTCCTGCCAGCGCTTTCGGTTGGACATGGAAAATCCCTGACACGGCACCCCTGCTGAGATGACCGTAGGCTGCACATCCCCAATCAGCGAACGAACATCTTCTTCTGACAGTTTCGAAACATCGCCCAAAACCGCAGCCGCTTGTGGGTGATTGACTCTGAATGATGCAAGACTTGGGCCGTGAATGTCCACTCCAAGAATGGCTTTGTAGCCCGCCATCTCAAATCCTGTTGAGATTCCACCGCAGCCACAAAACAGATCGACAATTGTGGGCAAATCCAAATCTACCTGCTTTCGGGCGATGGGGCGATAGGCAATGGGCTCACCTTCGTTGTAGTAAACAGAGCGTTCTACAGGTACGGAGGGATTCCAGACTTCTTTCATTTAACTCCCTACTGTCACCTAAAGTCGGCAGTTGATAAATACATCCTCCGATGCTCTTTCAATATTAGGAACCTGCTAGAGCCCCACACAGCGAGGGATATGGACTCTAAATGGTGGACGCTGGGGTGTCCAGTAAAGTCTTATTAAGTGCAGGTAGAATGATTAATACCTCCTTTCCTGTTAGATGTAGTGTGATGACAAGAACTTCTGCCTCCCATCTAGCTGTTTTTATCGTATCTTTATTCTTGCTTTTACCATTATTGGGGATTGCTACATCAGGTGTGAATGACTCTCCTGAGGAACTAGAATCTTTATCGGAAGTAAGCTATACTCATAGCTCCAGCAGCATGAACGAGGCCGGGTTTCAGCATGGGTCGATATTTACAGATAACACTCTAGTGTCTGGAAGCGCGCATAATTGCGCCATAGTTGATGGTGGAAATGTATCATGTTGGGGTAATAACAACGATGGCCGTCTTGGCAATGGTGCAACATCAGCGATACAAAATACTCCTACTCCGACTAGTACACTAGGCCTAGGTAAATATGCAGTTGAAATAGCCTCAGGATGGGACCATACTTGTGTAATTCTTAATGATGGCACAGTTTCTTGTTGGGGTAAAGGATCCAATCACAGACTCGGTAATGGAAACTTATCCAACCAATTAACTCCTACTCCAACTAGCAGCCTAGGCGTTGGTAGGACGGCAATTGAAATTTCTACTGGATCTCTGCACACATGTGTTATACTTGATAATGGGTCAGTTTCATGTTGGGGAGATGGCCTCAATGGGAATCTTGGTAATGGAGCATTTGCTGATGCCCCCTACCCAACTCCTACGAATAGTTTAGGAGTTGGTAGGTCAGCAGTAGCAATAACTTCTGGAGCATATCATACATGTGTAATACTTGATAATGGTTCAGTTTCTTGTTGGGGCGATGATACTTATGGCCAACTCGGTACTGGTCAGATGACCTATGATGGCGGAGGAGGACATACTTCTCCCAATTACAATTTCTCTAATTCGCCAGTTTTAACTAATAGTCTTGGTGAAGGTCGTACTGCAGTTGCAATATCTGCGGGATTGTATCATACATGTGCTATTCTTGACAATGGTTCCATCTCTTGTTGGGGGAAAAATCATAACGGTGAATTAGGTTATGGTAACACCTCCACTACAGATACTCCTATGTTAGCATCATTCGATGGTAAAGCAATATCAATTTCAAGTAACTATGATGCTAATTGTGCCATATTGGAAAATTATTCTATTGCATGTTGGGGTGAAGGGTGGTCTGGACAATTGGGTAACGGTGGAACATCGCGAGAACTCAGTCCCCAAATCGCTTTCGCAAATGTTAGTGAACCCTTTGGTACAGATAGATTCCCAGTAGCGATTTCTAAAGGGACTTCTCACACTTGCGTAGTTTTGGATAATGGTAATTTTTCTTGTTGGGGAGATAGTCATCAAGGCAAGCTTGGAAATAATGTCTCTGACTCTAATGGAAATCCTATCGGTGGACCTGATCAATATTCACCTACAACAAACAGAAATGTGAATGACAAATCTATTCATCTTTCTGAAAGAGATCGTGATAATGATACTGTAATCGATATTTTTGATACTCACATGGCAGGGGGTCAGGAGGGTTCTATCTACATGGACGCTACTCTGGCTATGGGCTGGGCTCACGAGTGTGCCCTGTTGGTTAGCGGATCTGTAATTTGCTGGGGTGATGGAGATAATGGTAAGCTCGGTCATGGCTTGACCACGGACAGTGAGAATCCAGTAAATGTCAGTTTACCTTCCGGTATGACAGCCACTGCTATCTCAGCAGGTCGATATCACACATGTGCGATTATGGACAATGGTTCCCTGATGTGTTGGGGCCAAGGTACCGATGGGCAAATTGGTGATGGTACTGGCACACACCGAAGCATCCCTTCCTATGTTTCCCTCCCTTCAGGTCTTACTGTAGAGGCAGTGACCGGTGGGCGCTGGCATACATGCGCCATACTTGATGATGGATCGGTCTGGTGTTGGGGGCACAACAACCAGGGACAACTCGGGGATGGGACTTACACAAGTCGTGCAACTCCTGTTAACTCAGCATTACCTTCTGGACGTACAGCAGTCTCAATAGCGGCAGGATATACTCACACTTGCGCCATACTCGACGATGGTTCAGTCCGCTGCTGGGGTGGTAACAGCTATGGACAACGAGGAATTGGTAGCAGTGGAGGATCTTCGAATTCTCCTGCTAGTAGTGGTTCAATTACTCAGATTCCCTCTGGAATGAGTGCTGTCGCTATTGCAATTGACGACGCTCATACCTGTGCTATTTTGAATGACGGATCTGTCTGGTGCTGGGGTTACAACATGGAAGGTCAGATTGGTAATGGGTACTCGGGTTCTACGCTGTGGAATGTTTTGACTCCGACTCAGATTAATTTACCTAGTGGTAGAACTGCTGATTTGATAACTGTCGGAAATAGGCACACCTGCGTTGTCCTAGCTCCGAATCTGACTGATAATGGCCGAACCATGTGTTGGGGGGTAAACAACCCCAATAATAGTGGGATGGTCAGTTCAGGTGGCATAGATTTCACTCCGTCTAATACCCCAGTTTTCGCCAATGTTACTGACAATGTAGTCTCCTTGAGGGCTGGAAATCAAAAAACTTGTTACATACTTTCAAACAGCTCTATTCGATGTGTAGGGTTAGAGAGTAGTGACCCAGGTCATTCCAATGCTCATGTGAACTTATCTTTGCAGGTTTCTGCTCCTGAGATGGGTGTTATGGACAAGGACGGCGACGGAATCATTGATTTGTTCGACGACTTCTTGAATAATCCGATACGAGGATACTCATGTCCTGGCGGATCGTATGGCCGTTATGTTTGCGAGGACGCATCTGTCGGTTATTATGTCGATACGACTGCTTCAATAACTCAAACTGCCTGTACTGTTGGAACTTATCAGCCATCAACAGGTCAAACCTCTTGTATTGATTCCTCCCCTGGTTATTATGTAGATTCAATTGCTTCAACAACTCAAACTGCTTGTGCAGTAGGAACTTATCAGCCATCAGCAGGTCAAACCTCTTGTATTGATGCATCTGCAGGAAATTATGTCGATTCTACAGCACAATCCTCTCAGATAGCTTGTTCACCGGGTACGTACAACAATGTCACAGGGTCAACTAGTTCCAGCGATTGTTTAGACGCTTCTGTAGGGTATTATGCTGCGAATAATAGTTATTTTGGGATAAATTACGACTCTCAAAAGATTGCTACAGGAACTATGCACACATGCGTAATTCTTGATGATGGTAGTGTAAGTTGTTGGGGTGCTGGCGATAATGGAAAACTTGGAAATGGGCAAACAGATAATGAAGCTACACCTACTCAAACAGCTTCTCTGGGGGTTGGCCGTACAGCAGTTGCAATCTCGGCAGGTCAGTTTCATACCTGTGCGCTTCTTGATAATGGTTCAGTAAGTTGTTGGGGGTACAATGGAAATGGCCGTCTAGGTGATGGAACTCAAAATACTCGATTATTTCCTACTCTAACCTCTAGTTTTGGAGTAGGAAAAACAGCAATTGCAATATCAGCCGGATGGTCACACACCTGTGCAATTCTCGATGATGGTAATGTAAGTTGTTGGGGGAAAAATGTTCAAGGTCAACTTGGAGATGGAACTCAAACTAATAGATTTATACCTACTCAGACGTCTAGTTTGGGTGAAGGAAGAACTGCAATTGCAATATCTGCAGGTTCTTACCACACCTGTGCACTCCTTGATGATGGATCAGTAAGTTGCTGGGGAGATAATAGTATGGGTCAAATTGGAGATGGTGACAGCGACCAAGGCCAGGCTAATTATATTCAACGTCATAATCCTACTCCGATATCCAGCCCGGGGAACAATAGAACCATAGTTGCAATTGATGCGGGGCAATATTACACATGTGCAATTCTTGATGATGGTTCAGTAAGTTGTTGGGGTTCTAATGATGATGGACAACTAGGAGATGGAACTCAAACCGATAGAAATGTAACTACTCCTACGTCCAGCCTGGGAGTTAATAGGACAGCAGTTGGAATAACTTCTGGAAGTTTACAAACATGTGCAATTCTTGATGATGGTTCAGTAAGTTGTTGGGGTGCTAATAACTATGGCCAACTTGGTGATGGCACTACCATTAAAAGATTAATTCCTACTCCTACATCCAGCCTAGGAATAAATAGGACTGCAGTTGCTATAGCGTCTGGAGGAGATCATACATGTGCTATTCTCGATAATGGTTCTGTAAGCTGCTGGGGAAAGGGTGGCAATGCCCAACTTGGTGATGGAACTGAAAATGATAAATTAACTCCTACTCAAACATCGAGTTTAGGGAATGGCAGTACTGCAGCGATTGCCACAATATTTTACGAACATACAGGGCAAACCAGTCAAACACCTTGTTCAGTTGGAACTTATCAACCTTCAACAGGACAATCATCCTGCATTGACGCCTCAGCAGGATATTATGTAGACACAACTGCTTCAACAACTCAAACAGCTTGTCCAACAGGTACCTATAATTCTAATAACGCATCAACTAGTTCTTCTGATTGCACAGATGCTTCTGCTGGATATCATGTCCCTAACGCAGGATCTGCAACTCAAACACCATGTCCTACAGGAACTTATCAGCCATCAACAGGTCAATCCTCCTGTATCGATTCATCTGCAGGTTACTATGTTGGTAGCACAGGATCTTCTTCACAAACACCATGTCCGGTAGGAACTTACCAACCATCAACTGGTCAATCATCTTGCATAGATGCATCTGCTGGTCACTATGTAGATACAACAGCCTCTACAACTCAAACGCCTTGCTCGACAGGCACTTATCAGCCATCAACAAGTCAATCCTCCTGTATTGATTCATCTGCAGGTTACTATGTTGACAATACAGGCTCAACTAATCAGACTGCTTGTGACTTAGGTACATTCCAGAATCAAACTGGTCAGGATTCTTGCACAGATGCTTCCCCCGGTTACTATGTAGATACAACAGCTTCTACAACTCAAACCGCTTGTGCATTGGGTACCTATCAGCCTTCATCAGGTCAATCATCTTGTATTAATTCATCTGCAGGTTACTATGTTGGTAGTACTGGTTCTGCTTCACAAACACCATGTATAGCAGGAACTTACCAACCAAGCACTGGTCAATCTTCCTGTATTGATGCTGATCCTGGATATTTCGTTCCAATTTCCGGTTCTGCTAACCAAACAGCATGTTCCCATGGAAACTATCAACCAAGTTCTGGTCAGTCAAGTTGTATTGATGCTTCACCTGGAAACTATGTTGACACAAATGCATCCATTGTTCAAAATCCTTGTATTCCGGGTACATACCAGCCCAGTTCAGGTCAATCAAGTTGTTTAGATTCTGACGCTGGTCACTATGTTCCAAACTCTGGTTCTGTTGTTCAATTACCCTGTCATGTAGGTACATTCCAAGAACTAACAGGTCAGGTTAGTTGTGTTGATGCTTCGGCTGGTTATTACGTAAATACAACCGCTTCAACTATACAGATTGCATGTCCATTAGGGTCTTACCAACCATTGACAGGTCAAACAAGCTGCTTACTTGCAACACCGGGACATTATGTTCCATTGAATGGTTCATCCACTCAAACTCCATGTTTGGCAGGTACTTACAATCCATTGAATGGTTCATTCAGTCAAGGTGACTGTATCCAAGCCTCAACTGGACACCATGTTCCAAACGAAGGTTCTGCTAGTCAGATTGAATGTCTTGTAGGATATTTCCAGAATATCACTGGTCAATCATCCTGTAATCCAGCAGATCCAGGATATTTCGTACCTAATAACGCCTCTTGGTTCCAAGTTGGATGTACTTATGGAACATATCAACCTAATTCTGGACAGGCTAGTTGTCTTGATGCATCTCCCGGACATTATGTTCCTGGTTTTGCATCATCTACACAGACAGAGTGTGCACTTGGGTCATACCAACCACAATCTGGAGAAACTAGTTGTATTTCAGCCTCAGTTGGATATTATGTAGACCAACCGGCATCAACTAACCAAACTTCTTGTCCACCTGGTACCTCAACTAATTCTACAGGATCAGTTTCTATTAATGACTGTTATACAGATACTGATTTTGACGGAATTCCTGATATTCTTGACCCAGATGATGATAATGATGGATATTTAGACGATTTAGATGTCTTCCCATTAGATCCTAATGAATGGATTGATACAGATAGTGATGGTATTGGTAATAATGCTGATTTAGATGATGACAACGATGGCTGGTCGGACCTAACAGAAATTGATTGTGGAGATTCAGATCCTCTCAACGGAACATCGACTCCTGCTGATTATGATGAAGATGGCATTTGTAACACTCTAGATGATGATGACGATAATGATAGTTATGAAGACTCAAATGATGATTTCCCTTTTGATGAATGTGCATTCTTAGATACTGATGGAGACGGTATGCCTGATTGGTTATTCTTGAATTGTAACACCAATTTATCTGAAGATATTGATGATGATAATGATGGATATAATGATACAAATGACTCACATCCTTTAGATCCGACTGAATGGTTTGATAAAGATAATGATGGAATTGGAAATAATGCAGACACTGACGATGATGGAGACAATGTACCTGATCAATTTGATGCGTTCCCACTAGATCCGACTGAATGGACGGATACTGATGGTGATGGCGTTGGCGATAACGCAGATACTGACAACGATAACGATGGTGTTCTAGATACGAATGATGATTTCCCTAATGATGCCAATGAAACCACAGATACGGATGGCGATGGTATAGGGAATAATGCTGATGATGACGACGATGGAGACGGATATTTGGATATTTATGACCAATTCCCATTAGATTCAACTGAATGGGTAGATACTGACTTGGATGGTATAGGTAATAATGCAGATCCAGATGATGATGGTGATGGTTGGACAGATAATGATGAATTGATTTGTGGTTCCGATGAACTTGATGCTAATGATGTACCAGATGATTCAGATGGAGATGGTATTTGTGATTCAGAAGAGGATGATAATACCGGACTCGGAGTCATTGTTGATGTGATTAGTAATCCATTAGTTGTAGGATTATTCCTGTTAATGGGAGCGATAATTATTGTCACTCTATTTGTGCAGTCTAGGAATCAGTCCTCGAAAATAAATGAGCTTGAGAGGATGATTGGTGATTCAACCATTATTGAAGATGACGAACAATTCAATGATTGATAGAATCAGATATAGTCTAATAGTTCCTTTCAGAGACTATCATAGCGAGAGGGGTATGGACTCTAAATGGTGGACGCTGGGGGATTTGAACCCCCGGCCACCTGGTTGCAAACCAGGTGCTCTTCCAAGCTGAGCTAAGCGCCCTACGAGTTATCGGAACCGCAAGGG